>Ga0302325_10023456_pt1 | contig 12857 bp, 14 predicted proteins | sample Palsa_T0_2_FD_201948 | JGI IMG/M metagenome (GOLD analysis project Ga0302325, IMG submission 201948) | Peat permafrost microbial communities from Stordalen Mire near Abisko, Sweden - Palsa_T0_2 | ecosystem: Environmental > Terrestrial > Soil > Palsa > Peat permafrost | place: Sweden: Abisko... | reverse complement strand
TGTTTGATGACAAGTTAAGAATTGTTTAGTACTTTGCTGATTGAATGCAAAGAAGACATTTTATCCGACTTTCCGGGACGGCGGTACTGGGTAGTTTGTTGTTCACCCGCCAGGAGGCGTCTGCTGCTCCCGGCGAATTTATTTTGCCGCCGTCCAGGATATTGGTCAGGCTGGATGATGGTTTGCATCAGCTGACGCATACGCGCGGCGTCTATCTTTACCGGGATGTCACTATCCGGCTGAAATATATGCACGACTCCCTGCGGGTGGAAGCATCATCCCCTACCCAACCCATGCATTCTATCGAGTTGCAGTGGCATCGCGGGCTGATCAGGAATGGCAGCGTGCTGGGGGATCAATGGGAGAGGACTTATGGTGATGAGGGGTTTGCGACCGCCGGGTTCAACCGGAAGATGCCCTGGTATTTCATCGATCAGGGAGGGGCGGGCACCGCCTGTTTTGGCGTTAAGACGGGTTGCAATAGCCTGTGTTACTGGCAAGGGGGATCGCCTCTCCTGAGCCTTACGATGGATACGCGCAGCGGAGGTGTGGGTGTATCTCTGGGGAACCGGGTGCTGATGGCAGCGGATATTGTCGTGACGAATGGGAGGGAAGGGGAGAGTGTCTTTGCCACCGGCAGGAGGTTCTGCCATATGATGTGCGACAAACCCCGGCTGGCCAGGCAGCCTGTCTATGGCATTAATGACTGGTATTATGCTTACGGCAACAACAATCCCGATCTGATCCTGCGTCAGACGGCATTGATGACCGGGCTGGCGGCCGATACTGGCAACCGTCCCTTTTCCGTAGTCGACGCCGGCTGGGCTGCGTATGCGCCTTCGCAACCGAATAGCAGCGCCTGGATGGATGATTTCTCGCGGCCCAATGATAAGTTCAAGGATATGGGCCGTCTGGCTGCCGATATCAAAAAGGAAGGGATGCGGCCGGGCCTGTGGATGCGACCGCTGTGTGCCTCTTACAAGGACCCTGCGAATTTGTTGCTGCCGGCCATTCCCGGCAGGAATGATCCTAAAAGCCCGATACTCGACCCTTCTATCGAGGAAAACCTGGCCCGGATAAGGGGAAATATTTTACTCTATCGGGAATGGGGCTACGAAATGGTCAAGCATGATTTCAGCACTTATGATATTTTCGGCAAATGGGGCTTCGAGATGGCCGCTGATGTGACGACTTCCGGATGGCGGTTCCGGGATAATACCCGGACGACAGCGGAGATTGTCCTTGCCCTGTACCGTTATATCCGCGAGGCGGCGGGAAATATATACCTGATCGGCTGCAATACCCTGAGCCACCTATCTGCCGGTCTGTTCGAGCTGAACCGGATAGGAGATGACACCAGTGGGAAGGAATGGGCTCGGACGCGGAAGATGGGGGTGAATACATTGGGGTTCCGGATGATCCAGCATAACAATTTCTATGCGGCCGATGGCGACTGTGTCGGGCTGACGAAAGACATCCCCTGGAATAAGAACAAACAATGGATGCAACTGCTGGCCGGCTCCGGCTGTCCGTTGTTCATCTCAGCACAGCCCGATGTATTGGGGGCCGAGCAAAAAGCGACGATCCGGGCGTCCTTTGCCCAGGCTGCACGGCTATTGCCGGCGGGAGAGCCGCTGGATTGGCTGACGAATACATTGCCTTCCAGGTGGAAGCTGAATGGGAAGGTCAGGGAGTTCGACTGGGCGTGAGGTCGGGGGCAGTCGGCGTTACTTCCTGTTGGAAAGGTCGTATTTGTGTTTTATTTCCTATTTTTGTTATAAATAACAAAAAGAAGAAACAATATGTCATATCTCGAATTCAGGGATGCCTTAATCCCATTCCAGGTTTTTTCAATTCGGGACGTTGAAAAATTCTTTCCAAACTTTGATTCACGAAGGTTAGTCGAGTGGCAACGCAAAGGACATATCCGCAAGCTCGTCAACAAATGGTATTTGTTCAGTGAATGTCTGATAGACGAGCAACTACTATTCAGAATTAGTAATTGTATTTATAGACCCTCTTACATATCGTTAGAGTCAGCACTGGCTTATTATCACCTCATACCGGAAGGAGTTTATACGCAAAAAGCCATAACCACGAGAAAAACAACCAGCTATATAACTCCAATAGGAGCATTTGACTTTCACACTCTAAAGACAAGTTTATTCTTCGGATATTCTGTCTTTCACAAAGGCAGTCTACCGGTACTGATTGCTGAAAAAGAAAAGGCCATATTGGATTATTTATACCTTAATGCTTCATTACGGTCTACCAAAGATTTTGAGGAGCTTCGGTTCAACTATATTGAATTACACAATACTTTAGATTGGGAAAAACTGGGGAAATACCAATTCGTATTCGCCAGTAAAACACTGGATAAAAGAATAAAGGATTTTAAAAAACAAATTGAACATGCTGACATTATCTGAAATAGAAAAGAATTATCCGGATAACCTAAAATCGTATAAACATTTTATTCTAAGAGAGTATTTACAGCATAAGATTCTACAGATCATCTTCGACAGTGAATATGCTACGCACTTATCTTTTTTAGGAGGGACTTGTTTGCGCATCGTTCATGGCAACACCCGATTTTCCGAGGATCTTGACTTCGACAACTTCGCGCTCGGGGAAGATGTTTTTGAAAACATCTCTGTACACATAAAAAACAAGCTTACCCAGGAAGGCTATACAGTTGAAATGAAAACTATTTATCGAGGTGCCTTTCATTGTTATATCCGATTTCCTAAATTACTTTATCAGGAAGGTCTTTCCGGTCACCTGGAAGAAAAGATCCTGATACAACTAGATACAGAGCCACAGCATTTCAACTTTACGCCAGAAAAATATATACTCAATCGATTTGATATATTTACTCAAATATTCAATACACCTCTTGATATTTTACTTGCACAAAAGTTCTATGCTATATTAAACAGACAAAGGAATAAAGGACGTGATTTTTTTGACGTTGTTTTCATTTTATCTAAAATCGATGGTCCCAATTATGACTATTTAAAGCTTAAAGTAAATATTTCGACTGCGAAGGAGTTGAAAGAAAGAATTCTTGAAAAATGCAGCCAGATCAATATGGAAATGATGGCTAAAGATGTACAGCCATTTTTGTTTGATCCGGCAGATGCAAAAAAGGTCGTTTTATTTCCTGATTATATCAAACAAGTCAATCTCATCTAAGTAAACAACTTCATCTGCTCGCCCGGCCTTCTGAACTGCGAGCAATCCAATTCCCACCGTTCGGCGTTTAACCCGTACTTCTCTGTATAGCGAGCGTATTGCTGCGCCACCAGCTGCGCGATATTACCTTCACCGCGCATCCGCACTCCCCAGCGGCTGTCGTTGACTTTACCATCATGTCCGGCTTCGATGAAGTGCCATACTTTATCGGCCCTGTCGGGGAAATTTTTGTACAGCCAATCGTGAAAGATCAGCTTGATGGCTCCGTTGAGACGGATGAAGGTATAAGCGGAAAAGGTAGCGCCGTTCTCTGCGGCTGCTTTCATGATACGCTGCATTTCATGCTCATTGAGCCCGGGGATCATCGGGCCGAGCATGACGCCCATACGGACGCCGGCGGCGCTGAGTTCTTTAATGGTCCGCAGCCGTTGTTTTGCTGTAGTGGTCCGGGGTTCCATGACCTGGCGCAGGTCTTCGTCGAAAGAAGTGATGGAAATGAGAATGGAGACCAATCTTTTTTTCGCCATCTCCGCCAGCAGGTCTTTGTCCCGCAGGATACCGGCATTCTTGGTGATCATGCCCACAGGCTGGTTGAATTCCAGGCAGGTCTCCAGCAACTTGCGGGTGATGCCGAATTTTTTTTCAGCGGGCTGATAGCAGTCCGTGTTGCCGCTGAGCGATATCGGCAGACATTCCCATTTGGGATTCATGAGAAATTTACGCAGCAGCTCGGGAGCGTTTTTTTTGACGATGATCTTTCTTTCGAAGTCGAGACCGGCGCTATAGCCCCAGTATTCGTGAGCATTACGGGCATAGCAGTAGGTGCACCCATGCTCGCAGCCCTGGTAGGGGTTCATGCTGTACCACATGCCTACGTCCGGGCTGTCCACTTTGTTGACGATGCCTTTGGCATGCTCTTCCAGGTACTGGGTCTCGCTGTTGGGCTCTATCCATTCATCTATCGCCTCGATATGTTCTTTGACCCTTTCATTTTTCAGAAAGCGGTTTTTAGGGTTCAACTGGGCGCCGCGGCCTTTCAGGTATTGAACGGGATTGATGGGGCCGGTGTAGTCGGGTACGCGGCCTTCGCCAGCCGAAGCGTCGGACGGCACACGCCCGCAGCCCGCAGCCGGCTGGTCGGACGGATCTTGCTGAATCATATTGCTGATTTACAGTGGTATAAAAAATCATCACGGAACCTTCACGTTTCCTTTGATGGATCGGTTGCTTACGCGAATAATTGCCCCTGACGGATGGTCACCGGCAGGTTTTGAAAGGCAAACCTTTCCGCTATCTGCCAGGCCATTTCACCTTGACGCCGCTTCAGCAGCAGCATGGCATCCGCGACAAACCTGCCGGTGAAGCTCTTGTTGCTGTATTCCAGCCAACCCTTCTCATATTGCCATGGCAATAATTTGCGGGCGATGGGTAGATAGGGTTCGTCGATAAAATGGGGCTTGTTTTCCTTGTCCAGTTTCATCAACCGCTGGATGTCTTTGACTTCATTGACCAGTGCGCGAATGGGCAACTTGCTCGTCACATTGATGAAAATGGTATGAGAAGGAAAACTGCCGAAGTCTTTCAATTCTACCTTGAACGGGCAATATCCCATGGAGATCGTACGGAGACGCTGAATGATACGCTCTTCCATCAAAGCGACCTGGGTAAATCTCACCAGCGTCACATGCGGCTTGCCGCCGAGGGCCGTCGGAGCCTGATAGGAATTATAGAATTCTTTTTTTACCTGCTGGACCTTGTTCCGCAGTTCTTCATGCGGGTTGAGGATCAGGAGGTATTCATTGGTGGCCAGCTGCCTCTTATAGGTCTCATTGAGGACGGTGGCAATAGGTTTGATAGCTTGTTGCATACATTTCGTTTTTTAGTTTTAAAGTCAGATCATTCCGGGTTGACGGAACAACCGCCGGCGCAGATCATTCCGGTGACAGCCGGAAAACGTTGACCGTCTTACAGGGATCGAAGGAATGCCTTCTTTTCAGCAGCACCAGTTCCTCCACCCGGAAAATGCCATGGAAGGTCTTCCGGGAATAATCGGGCATGGCCTTATTATAGACCTTTTCAGTCAGGCCGCCGGCAATGCTCAGATAAGGCCGGCCGGTCAGATTGACCGGAGGCCAGCCCGAGGAACGGATAAATTCGTCGATCGCCCGCAGCTGCTGCATCAATTCCCGGAGTGGCTGCGGATCCTGTACCCGCAGATAGATCGTGTGCGGCGGGATACCGCTATAATTATTGAGGGCGATGTCGAATGACTTTTGCTGACGGCAGATCCGCTGGATCCAGCGGATGACGGTATCCTCCGTCTCTTCGCCGGCCTGAAAAGCGGCCAGGGTGATATGCGGCTTGTTACGCGCGAGCCGCTGCTGCCCCTCCGGCGGGCGCTGTCTCTCCTGCCTCTCCGGCGGATGCTGCCCCTGTAGTGGTTGCTGCCCACGCCCATCACCGGCGGGACCGGCAGAGAAATATTCGGCGTTAAATTGCTGTTGCTCTTCCAGCAACCTGTCCACGAGATCCCCGCGTGGATAGATCACCAGCAGGTAATCCGCCTGTCCGGGACCGGCGGTCCGGCCGGCGAGCGGTATTGAATTTTTTACTAACCCCATTTCCATAAAAAAAATTTAAATGATCATTATTTTAGCATAAATTTACTAAATAAATTAGTACAAGCAAAGAAATTTATTTTCCTTGTGATAACCTTGATCGGGGTCGTTTCGGGCGGCTTCTAAGGCTTAAAATTATTTTTTATGGAACTCGAGCAATTTTTCGGCATGAGCTATAAGGGCTCCAAGCGTTTCACCCAATGGGAGGTACCGGCCGCCAACGCCACCGGTTTCGGAGCCGCCGCAGACGATTATATGGAAAGGGGCATCGATCTGAACGAACAACTGATCCGTAACAAGCCCGCCACTTTTTTCATGCGGGTGAGCGGTGACGCTATGGTGGGCGCCGGCATTTTCAATGGCGACGTGGTCATCGTGGACCGGTCCGTCAAGGCAGCGAGCGGCAAGGTGGTCATTGCCACGCTGAACGGAGAGATGCTGATCCGCCGGCTCGAGAAGACGTTCAACAAGATCCGCCTCGTACCGGAGACAACCAGGTTATCTCCTATCGATGTAGACCTCTCGGCGTCGGAATTTTCGATCTGGGGAGTGGTGACGTACGTAATTCATGCGTTATGAAGGCGATCGTCGACTGCAATAGCTTTTACTGCTCCTGTGAGCGGGTCTTCCGGCCCGATCTCCGGGACAAGCCTGTCGCAGTGCTCAGCAACAATGACGGCTGCATCATTTCCCGCAGTGATGAAGCCCGCCAACTGGGTGTGGACATGGCCATCCCTTATTTTCAGGCGCGGCATCTCATTGAAAAGAACGGCATCGCCGTGTTCTCCTCCAACTATCATTTATACGGGGACATGAGCTGGCGGGTGATGGAGACCCTGAGGATGCTGGTAGGAGAGGGAGAAAGGGTTGAGGTCTATTCGGTGGATGAAGCCTTCCTCGATCTGGACCATATCCCCGTCGGAGAGCTCGCCGGCTACGTCCTTCACATCAAAGATACGGTGGAGCGATGGACCGGCATCTCCGTCTCCATTGGCGTAGCCCCCACCAAAACACTGGCCAAGCTGGCCAACCGCCTCGCCAAAAAAGACAAGAAGGCTTCCGGTTGCATCAGCATCCTGGCTACGGAAGAACAATTACGCGTCGCCATGCAGCAAACGCGGGTAGATGATCTCTGGGGTGTAGGAAGGGCCTATGCCGGCAAGCTGATCAACTGGGGCATCACCAGCGCATGGGAGCTCTCGAACATGCCGGAAGACTGGGCCCATACGCATATGGGTGGCGTCGTAGGCGTGCGGCTGATCCGTGAACTGAAGGGGCAACCTGCTATCGTCATGGAAGAAGAGCTGGTGGATAAAAAAATGATCGCCACCACCCGGATGTTCGGACGCCCCGTTACCGACGTCAACGAGCTGAAAGAGGCCGTTGCTACCTATATTTCAAGGGCCGCGGAAAAGCTTCGCCGGCAGCAAAGCGCCGCCCGGATCGTCAGCGTTTTCATCGTGCCGAAAGAACAGCCTGCTTCGACCCATTTCAGACATGGCCCAACCGTCAGCAGCTATGCCGTTCTCCCTATCCCTACCGCCCTTACCCATGAACTCATTAAACAGGCGCTGACGCTGACGGAACAACTGTATGAGAATGGCAAATCCTATAAAAAGGCCGGCGTGATGCTGAGCGGGCTGACGCCCGACGATTCTATACAAGGCAATCTGTTTTCCCCGGCTTCGGACAACCAGCACCGGTTTCTCATGCACACTGTCGACAACATCAATTTTGCCATGCGTGACGATACCGTGAAATTCGGCGCCGCAGGCATGAAAAAAAACTGGAAAATGCGGCAGGAACTGCGGTCGGGAAGACATTCCAGCCGATGGGAAGAACTGAAGGGCGTGAAATAATGGATTTTTGGCGCTAATGGATTTTTTTACCAATTTTAAAATATTCTCCGTGCTGATCCGTCTTCCTGAATAGCATGGAGGAATTATTGACCATCAACCCGGCTATGGCCTCACCGACGGGAAAAAATATCGCGTCAGTCATCAGCCAATTCGGCCGGAGACTGCTGGGCTTTATACGCCAACGGGTTGGTAACGAAGCCGATGCGGAGGATATTTTACAGGATGTCTGGTACCAGCTGACGACAACGGTCGACACGGAACCCATCGAACAGATCAGCGGCTGGCTGTTCGCCGTAGCCCGCAATAAGATCATCGACCGCTACCGCCGCCGGCAGCCTGCCTCCCTGGATTCGTTGCTGCCTGAAACAGACGAGCCTGGCGCCGCAGACCTCGCAGGCATCCTACTGGATAAAAGTCACAACCCGGAGACGGCCAACCTGCGGGCCCTGTTCTGGAAAACCTTGCAGGAGGCATTGGACGAACTGCCCGAAGAACAACGTACGGTGTTTATCCAGAATGAACTGGAAGGCATTCCTTTCAAGGACATTGCCGCCGCGACCGGAGAGAAGGTCAACACGCTGATCTCCAGGAAAAGATACGCCGTTCTCTTTCTGAGAGAAAGGTTACTGACCCTGTATCAAGAAATTATAGAACACTAAAATATTATGAATATGAAAAGACGTTTTCGCCTCCGCAAAGTAATCGGCATTATTCTCCTGGCCATAATCGGAGTATTTGCCTTCGGCAGCATTGTCATGCTGCTATGGAACGCCCTGATGCCGGTCATCTTTCACCTGCCCGTCATCACCTTCTGGCAGGCATTGGGGCTGCTATTATTGACCAAAATATTATTCAGCGGTTTCCGCGGTGGTGGCCCCAAAGCAAGATGGAAAGAAAAATTAAACGACAGATGGACGAACATGACACCTGAAGAAAGGGAAAAAATCAAACAGGAGTGGGGTCGCCGCTGCCGGAGGCCTTTCAGGTCCGATGAGGCCTTTACAAGCGGAACCGGCGCAGCCGAACAAAAACAATAATCGCACGCGATCATGCGAAACCAATTCCACGATCATGGCAAACTGGTTTGACCGATATTCACGCGCACAGGTCCACGACTGGACCATCAGGCAATTGAATTTGCAGCCTTATCAGCATGTGTTGGAAATAGGCTTTGGATCAGGGCAGTTATTGGCTGTTGTCGCACGGACACTCAGGATCGGTTTCCTGGCTGGCATCGAATCTTCCATCCCCTTGTACCGTCAGGCTTACCGGCGCAACAAGGCATTCATCCACCGGCAATTAATTCAATTACACCTCGGAGAACTGCATGAGCTGCCCTACCCCGCTCATTACTTTCATACAATATATACATCCGGTACTCACTTCCCCCGAAAGGATGCGGCTACAGAATGTCTTCGCCTGGCCTCGCTGCTCCGCGGTGGCGGCAGGCTGGTATGGCTATCGCAGGCCGGAACGTACCGCAAAGAAGAAGACCTCAGGACAGATGCCGCCCGGTTACAGGCGGCCTGTCTCACTTCGGGGCTAACGGATATCCATACGTCATACCAGGATTTCCCTTCGGGCCCCGGTATGGCCGTCACGGGGTTTAAACCGGACGCTGACTTATGGCTTGATCCTGAACCATATAGAACCATTAACAAACGCTTATTAAATTCAAAGCCTCATTTCATATCCAAGATAGCAAGGATGCAGACGTAGAAAACAAAGCATCCACTAAACTTAAAAATTACAGATATGAAAAAGCTATTTATCCTCACCGCCATCATAGCCACCAGCTTCATTGCTACTAAAGGTTATGCTCAAGTATTTGTCGGCGCCCGTGTTGGCTTCCGCGTTCCAGCCCCCAGGGTTTATATAGGAGCCGCCGTACCTGCACCCGTTGTCTATGCAGGTGGCTATTATGCCGCCCCCGCAGTATGCGAAGCCGACTTTCCCGGCTATGCTTATTATGATTACCCCGCCTGGAACGGGCACTACCATGACCGGTTCTACTTTGAACACTATCGCCCGTTCTTTTACAGAGACCACGCCGCCTATTTCAATCATGGTGGTTTCGACCATGCCCGCTGGGCACATGACCGCGGGTTTAACAGAGGATTTAACAGAGGAAGGCGGTAAGGCATGGTTTTGGCACCCTGCTATAGAGTATTTGTTAACTTATAAAATTACCAGTATGAAAAAGTTATTTGTTCTTTGTCTGATCATAGCCGGCAGTTTTGCCGTTAATTCGGCCTCCGCGCAGACCCATGTCAGCGTAAACTTTGAACCTACTTACCCCGGATACACCTATTATACCTATCCTGCATGGCACGGACATTATCGCGACCAAGCGTATTACGCTCATTATCAGCCCAGGTTTGAAAGAAATCACAGGGCCTATTTCAATGGACGCACCTTCGATCACGACCGTTTTGAACGTGAAAATCATTGGCACGGAAGACATTAATCTTACAATAAGATGATGGACAAATGGCGAAGGAATAGATCTTTCGCCATTTGTATTTTACGTTGGGCAGTAAATTGCCCCGAATGAGGCAGGAATGGGATTAATCGTCGTCCTCGCTCTTCCCGGCCTTTACAAAAGCAGCCCTGCTGGGCGCAGGCAAGGGTACATTATCGCCTTTAATCCCTTTCCAGAGAATCTCATTGAAAATGTTGTCTGGAACCCGATCTTCGCGGGCGAAATCAAGCCCGGCTGATTTCTTCGCCCATTCGTTCCAAACGGTATTCTTCTCGCGTAGATCAATATTCGAAGGGAGCGCCCGGAAAGGCGTCACATCTGCATCTGTCGTAAAACATCTCCACATCGCTGGTGACGAAGCATCATACTGAGTCATGGGCGGTATGCCCAGAATCAGTTCGATAGTCCGCAGCACAGAGGTCGTCGTATAGGGTGTATGATCTACAAAATGATGTTTGACAAGTCCGCCTGCAATATAAACGGGGCTCCGATGTGCATCCACATGATCGGGCCCATTCTGTGCATCGTCTTCCAGTATCAACACTAAACTTTCCTTCCAAATAGGGCTTTTGCTCAGATATTCAACAAACTCTCCAACCGCCAGGTCATTGTCCGCCACATAGGCAAAAGGCGTAGGCTTACCCCGGCGTAAACCGGCTGTATGATCATTGCCGATTCGGATTACGTTCAATCTTGGTACAGCACTCGCAGTCATCAGCGAATCGAAATCATTTTTCCATTGGCTGAACCGGGTCGTGTCAGGTACTGACAGGTTCCATCCGGTGAAAGAGCGGCAATAATGTCCTACCAACGCCTTGATCAGCGAGTTAGGTTGACCCTCTATAGTATCCTGCGGCCCCCCCTTGCCGAATTCTCCATAGCTGCGATAGCTAACGCCGGCCCGCTGGCAGTCATCCCAGATAAAGCCTCCTTTGTTGTTGGCTACCGCTCTGTTGCCTTCCGCATCGTAGTCACCACCCCTCCCGCCGTACGCCGTCGGCCAGGTCTTTTCCAGGTAGTCGGTCGCATAAGCGCCCATGCTCCAGTTATGCCCGTCTGCGCTGACTTCCGCGTTGACATAGAAATTATCCAGTAAAGCATATTCTTTTACCAGCGCATGCTGGTTAGGCGTGATCTTTTCCCCGAACAGCACAAGGCTGGTATCTCCATTGCCTTCTCTAACATCACCAAGCACCTGGTCGTAGGTCCTGTTCTCCTTAATAAAATAGAATACATATTTTATCGGCGACGGGTCTCCTACCTTCATGGGGACCGGATTGCCGGCCGCGCCTGCAGCCTCCAACTCGCCGACCTTGGTATAAGGCGTATTCTGATAGACCAATGCCGAATAATCGCCCAGCAATTTTTCATCCGGCTCGGGAATAATGCTGATCGTACCTTTGAACAGGCCTGCAATATATTGTACCGGTTGAGTCTTCTTCTGGTCCCCCTGCTGGTAATTCACTTCCTGGCGGCGCTCCATCGGGTTAGGTCCCAGTGGATTGGCCATCGAAGAAAACCCCTTTCCGTTGGCTACCCAGATGTTATTCCTGATTACCTGCACCGCCGTGGGATACCAGCCTACCGGAATAAAGCCTTTGGATCTGCCGGATCCGGGATGGCCGACATCAAAAACCGCCAGGCAATTATTGTCCGCATTGGCGACATAGAGGGTTTTATCATCTCTGCTGAGGGCAAGGGCGTTGGTCGTAGAGCCGGGTAGAGAATTCGGATATAACGCCGCATTGAGTGTCTCTACTACCTTCGTATGATGAACATCGATCACGGAGACGCTGTTGTCATTGGCATTGGCCACGAATAGCCACCGACCGTCTTTTGTCAGGCACATGTCGTTGGGGTTATCGCCGACGGCAATGCCCCCGCCGGTAAAACTGCGATGCTCCGTATCGAAGATCAACAGGCGGTCACATCCCCAGCAAGTAATATACAGTTGGTGGCCATCCCGCGACAGCAGACAGGTGTAGGCCTCCCCACCAAGATCCAGACGCTGGAGGACAGTCTTAGCGGTCAAATCAACAATATACAGGGAGTTGTTGTCCTTGGTCACTACATACAACAGTTGTCGCCTGTCGTCGATGGCTATACCCGCGGGAGATATCTTCACCGGCCACGGTTTACCCAACGGAATGCTGTCGGCCAGCACGATGGCCGGCCTTGCGTTAGGTGCAACGGCATATTTCAGGATGCGGTTGTCATTACCACCGGAGGCATACAGGAACTTTTCATTGGCGCTGAAGGTAAGGCCCAGCCAAGATTTCGGGATGATCACGCTATCCAGGACCTGCTGTTTCATCACGTCGATGAGCTGCAGCGTCTGCGTGCTCTGTCCGTTGTTGGTAACAGCCAGGTACCGACGGGAGGAAGAGACGGCGATATTCAGGGGAAGATCGCCGAGAGGAAGGCTATTACCGGCCGGCGTGAGTGACCAGCCATTCGGCAGCAGCACTTTCTTTTGGAGTAATTCTTCCTTTACGCCGGCCGTTTGCGCCAGGCTATAAACAGCCAGGCCAAGAGCCATACTAAGACCCAATAATTTCTTCATCATTCACCAATTTATTTTTTTTCCTGACATGTCGAGAACGATAAGGTGGGATTTAATAAAGAAATAATTCAGGCAAACAGCCTTTCCGCCTGTTCGACCGATTCAGGTTTACCGACATCGATGAGCCTGGATCGGCTATG
>Ga0302325_10023455_pt1 | contig 12858 bp, 12 predicted proteins | sample Palsa_T0_2_FD_201948 | JGI IMG/M metagenome (GOLD analysis project Ga0302325, IMG submission 201948) | Peat permafrost microbial communities from Stordalen Mire near Abisko, Sweden - Palsa_T0_2 | ecosystem: Environmental > Terrestrial > Soil > Palsa > Peat permafrost | place: Sweden: Abisko... | reverse complement strand
AATCCGCCTGCTATGGCGCCCGCGCTCATGAAGGCTGCCGGCTCCCACGCGATCACGCGCGCCGCGACGAACGGGATAACGGCCACGCCGTTGATCACCGTCGCGAGCAAAACTTTGAAAGCATTGGCACGGCGCAGATCGTGCATGCCCAGAATTCCGAGGAGGGCGAGCATCAAGATGCCGATGGCCGCGCCGAAAAAACCGCCATATGCGGCGATCGCGAATTGCAGGCCGAGACCAAGCGGTGAATCGAGCTTCATCGGCTGGGTCCCATCGCGCACCGACTTCGTGAGCGCGGGCCCCGCGACGAACACCACGGTCGCCACGAGCAGCAGAAACGGAATGAGTCCGGCGAACGTGGCGTTCGACGTGCGCAGCAGCACGATCGCGCCGATCGTGCTGCCGAGCGCGCTCGTCACGAGCATGCGGACGAGCGTCTTGCGCGGGATATCGATCTCCGAGCGAAACGATCCCGTTGAGGCGAACGAGCCGAGCCACATCGCAACATTGTTCGTCGCGTTGGCCGAGATCGGCGCGACCCCGGTCGCGAGGATCGCGGGAAACGAAATGAAGCTGCCGCCGCCGGCAGCCGCGTTGATACCGCTCGCGACGAAAGACGCGCCCGCGACGAACAGGTCGGCCGAGAGGTTCACGAGTTCGCGATCGAGTTTACCAAGAACCTCGCCGGCCGGAGCTTACAATGACGATCGCGGCGACGGCTGCCAGGAGCGAGAGAAAGCGCATGAATTGCGCTTATCTAATCGGCCAAGGAGCCCTGCTATCCCGCGGGCGCGTCCGCGGGTGTCGCTGCGTCGAAGACCCGGCTCTTGCGGATGTCGCTCTCGGCGATCGACTTCAACGCGGCCGGCGTTACGGTGCCGCCGATTTCGAACAGCCGCGTGGCCTGACGCAGGCGCGCACGATCGATCGCGTTGCGGATGCTGCGGGCGTTGGCGAATTGCGGCTGCTCCATGCGCAGCGTCACGTACTCTTCGAACGCGGTCTCGGCTTCCGGCGCGAACTCGTAGTTGAGCTTCTCGAGCATCAGGTGCGCGATCGCGAGCAACTCCTCGAGCGTGTAGTCCGGGAAGTCGATGTGGTTTGCGACCCGCGAACTCAAGCCCGGGTTGCTCGAGAAGAACCGATCCATTCGGTCTTTGTAACCGGCGAAGATCACGACGACGTCGTCGCGCTGGTTCTCCATCACTTGCAGGAGTATCTCGATCGCTTCGGCGCCGTAGTCGCGCTCGTTTTCCGGTTTGTAGAGATAGTACGCTTCGTCGATAAACAGAACGCCGCCCATGGCACGTTTGAGGACCTCGCGCGTCTTGGGGGCCGTGTGCCCGATGTATTGCCCGACGAGATCGTCGCGCGTGGCGATGACGAGATGGCCCTTGCGGATGTAGCCCAGACGATGCAAGACTTCCGCCATGCGCATCGCTACCGTTGTCTTTCCCGTGCCCGGGCGGCCCGTGAACGACATATGCAGCGGCGGCGGTTCGCTCGCGAGCCCGACGCTCGCGCGCAACTTGTCGATGAGCAGAAGGTGCGCGATCTCGCGAATACGCGTCTTTACCGGAACGAGGCCGATCAGTTCGCGGTCGAGCTTCGCCAGGACCTCGCCGACTTGGGAGGCGCGATACGCCTCGTCCAGGTCGAGCGAGGCCGGCGTGCCGTTTACCGAGGCGTTCGCCTCAGCCGGAGTATCGTTCGCCGTGAGGTTTCTCCGTTGCATACGAATGAAGCGTGTACTTGATCTGCCGGTCCTCACCCGTCTGCCGCTCGAGACGGAAGCCGGGCTCGTGCTTGGGCCTGTTGACGATGAACGAAAGCGCCGTGGTTTGACGCCCGCGAGTCGCGTCGTAGGCGTTCACCTTAACGTACTCGTCGGGGTGTTCGGCGATCGCCTTGCGCACCTCGCTCATGATGCCGGCCGCATCCTTGATGTCGAACATGGGCAGCCCGTACATTTCCCAATACGAATTGCGGGGGTGCGGGTCGTCGGTGAACTCGATCGAGATCGGCCAGTTGTTATCGAGCGAGTACTGTACTTGCTTCGAAATCTGCTCGTCGGTCAGATCCGGCAAGTACGAAAAGGTACCTTGCGTGATTCTCATAGTGGATTGCTCTCCGTGAAAAGTTCTGGGGGGCCAGCGCCTCTCAGTAATTGGGGGTGACTGCAACGTCGGGCATGTCGGTGGAGGCGTAGTCGAAGGTGATGCCCTTCCAGATATCGAGGGCGCGGGCGAGCGGCTTGCAGCCCTTGGCGGCGTCCTCCAGTATCTGCGTGCCCTCGTTCATGTAGTCGCGGCCCTCGTTGCGCGCCAGGATCATCGCTTCGAGCGCGACGCGGTTGGCGGTCGCGCCTGATGCGATCCCATCGGGGTGGCCGATCGTGCCGCCGCCGAACTGCAGGACGACGTCCTCGCCGAGGTAGTGCAGGAGTTGGTGCATCTGGCCCGCGTGGATGCCGCCGGATGCCACCGGCATGACGGCGCCGAGCGCGCACCAATCCTGATCGAAGTAGACTCCGTGCAGGGGATTTGCCGGAACGAAATCCTTCCGCAGGATGTCGTAGAAGCCGGCCGTCGTGTTCGGGTCGCCCTCGAGTTTTCCGACGACCGTTCCAGCGTGGATGTGGTCGACGCCGAGCAGCCGGCACCACTTCGCGATCACGCGGAAGCTGACGCCGTGTGACTTTTGGCGAGTATACGTTCCGTGCCCGGCGCGATGCAAATGCAGGATCATGCCGTTCTTGCGGGCCCACTTCGACATGGACGCCATCGCCGTGAACCCGACCGTGAGATCTTCCATAATGATGACGCTGCCGAGCTCTTTGGCGAATTCGGCACGTTCGTACATGTCTTCCATCGTCGCGCCCGTGACGTTGAGGTAGTGACCCTTGACTTCGCCGGTCGCGGCCTCGGCGCGGTTGACGGCTTCCATGCAGAAGAGATAGCGGTCGCGCCAGCGCATGAACGGCTGCGAGTTGATGTTCTCGTCGTCCTTGGTGAAGTCAAGGCCGCCGCGCAACGCTTCGTACACGACGCGTCCGTAGTTCTTGGCCGACAGACCGAGCTTCGGTTTGGTCGTGGCGCCCAAGAGCGGGCGGCCAAATTTGTTGAGGTACTCGCGTTCCATCACGATGCCGTGCGGCGGTCCTTGGAACGTCTTCACGTATGCAACCGGAATCCGCATGTCCTCGAGGCGCAGCGCCTTCAAGGCTTTGAAGCCGAAGACGTTCCCGATGATCGACGAAGTGAGATTCGCGATCGAGCCCTCTTCGAAGAGATCGATATCGTAGGCGATGAGCGCGATGTATTGCTCGGGATTGCCGGGCACCTGATCGCAGCGATAGGCCTTCGCTTGATAGCGGGTGTGATCGGTCAGGCGGTCGGTCCACACGACCGTCCACGTCGCGGTCGAAGATTCACCCGCCACGGCGGCCGCGGCTTCGATCGGATCGACGCCGGGTTGCGGGGTGATGCGAAACGCGCACAGCACGTCGGTCGCTTTGGGCTCGTAGTCTGCGTCCCAGTAGCCCATGTCCGCATAGAGCGAAACGCCGGAATCCCAGCGGCCTTTTTCCTTCGGGGCACCCGCGCCGTTACTCTCGGTCTTCATTGCAAACTCTCCAACCGCTCGGCCCTTCCGAGCGGGCAGCGACGGCACGATCACCGTACGCTTCGTGGCCATGATGGCACCGCGAATGATAGAAGTCAAATAGTATTTCCGCATCAAATCATAAACGTATACTTATGAAACGAACTCGCCGCACTCGATCAGGTGCTGCACGAAGCGCCGCGCCGTCGATGAAATCTCGCGATCGGCGGCGGCCACGAGGTGCCAGGCGCGTTGCAGCGGTGTCACCGGCGTGGCGATGACCTCGAGGGTGCCTTCAGCAATTTCGCGCCGCACGGCGTCGCGCGCCAACAGCGCGATACCGAGGCCGCACAGCACGCCTTCGCGGATGGCGCCGTTCGAGCCGATCGTGAGGCGCGGCGGCGCGATGCCGAGCGAGTCGAAAAACTCTTCCGTGGTCACGCGCGTTCCGGAACCCGGCTCGCGCAACAGCCAGGTCGCACGCGCCAAATCCTCGATCCCTTTCGCGCCGGCGCCCGGGCGGGCGATCACGGCCAATTCGTTGGGTCGCGTCGCGAGCGTCGTGAAGCCGTCGAGCTGCGGTGGCCGGCCGGCGAGCACGAGATCGACGTCCCAGTTTTCGAGCAGTTTCCAAATGCTCACGCGGTTTGCGACTTGCAGTTCGATCACAACATCGCCGCGCTCGGCGCGAAAGCCGCGCAGCAGTTCGGGCAGCACGTGCTCGGCCACCGTCGTGACCGCTCCGAGTCGCAGGCATCCCGCACCCATTTCCGCCGCCACGCGCGCTTCGTGCAAGCCTTCGTCCACGAGGGCGAGGATGCGGCCTGCGTAGCGTTCCATCGCCCGGCCTGCGTCGGTCAGCTTGAGGCCGCGCCCGTCGCGTTCGAAGAGCGGCGTGCCGACCTCGCGCTGCAAAGTCGCGAGGGCGGCGGAGACGGCGGGTTGCGAAACGACCAGCCGTTCCGAGGCGGCTCGCACCGAACCGCTGCCGGCGACTTCGACGAACGTGCGGAGCTGGTGCAGCGAAATCACGGCGTCGCGTGTGGCCGCTTGCCGAGCGCTACTGGATGGTCTCGAGCAACTCGTGCTCGACGAGTACGACGCGACGCGCGATAAGCAATTGCGCGAGCGCGAGCGCGTATCCCGTGTGCACCGCCCCATGCGCATCGAGGAACTGGCCGAGCAGCGGGGGTTCCTGGCCGGAAAAATCGATGTGCCGCCACAGCTTCTCTTCCACGGTGAAGAAGGTTTCGCGATCGATGTGGCCGTCGAGCTCGATGACGGTCTCCGGAAATCCCCCGCTGCTCTCCTCATTTTGACGGATCGACGTGGAGGAGCTTTCGAACTCCGAGTAGTCGAGGGCGCGAAAGCGGCCGCCCTTACGGATGTGGGCCGACAGCCTCGCGGGGTCTTCGTGCGCGGCATAGCCGGCCGGCCGGTAAAACGTGAGGGTGAGGTCGGCGTAGCGCGACTGCGGCGAGATGAACGTTTCGACCGCGGCCTTGCGCCGGTCGAGGTCCACGTTGGCCTCGGCGCGCGAGTAACCGCGTTCGAAGACGTCGCGCTGCTCTCTCCAAACCGTCATCAACTCGGGTTCGGGCTCGACCCATACGGTGATGTTGAAGAGGCTGCGCAGCGCCCGCGTGTAGAGCGGAAAGAGCCCCTCGATCACGATGATCTCAGCCGGCTCGACGCGCGTCGCCGCGGTGAAGCGTCCGGTCTTGTGATCGTAGACGGGCTTTTCGATCGCGCGCCCTTCGCGCAAGGCCCACAGGTCCTCTTCCATGGCCGCGAAGTTGCTGGCGCGCGGGTCGACGCTGCTGATATCCACGAGCTTGCGCTGCTCGCGATCGAGCGAATGATAATCGTCGAGCCGCACGATCGCAAGGCGCTCGGCCCCAAAGATGCGCTCGAATCCGCGGCAGAGCGTTGACTTCCCCGCGCCCGAGTCGCCGCCGACGGCAATCATGATTGGTCTTCTCGACATGCTGGTGAGTACCGTCGCCGCACGGCCTTGACCTTCGGTCGTTAGGGAGTAGGCGAAGGCGGGGCGGGCGACGCGGACGACGCGGGCGACGCCGTCGGCGACGGAGCAGGAGACGGCGGCAGGGTGCACGCGCCTTCGATCTGTTGGTCTCCAAGCGCGACGAGCAGCGTGTCGCCCGGGCCGATCGCGACGTCGGTCCCCTTGTGGAGCGCGTCGTACGTTCCCGTAACGTATCCCACGTATGGGATCAGTCCGAGCAACGCCGGCGAGTTTCGCGTGCGCCCCATGAAGAGGCCGTTGACGGTGCGAATCAGCGAGATGGGGACGTGCGCCCCATCGGTCGCTACGAGGTAGCGCGTCTCGAGGACGAGCAGGCCCGGATCGCCGCCCGCGGCCGCATGCCGCACGACGGAGATCAGCCCGACCCCGCTCGCGCCGGGTGCGAGCGTCGTGAACTGATGCTGCGGGTCTTTCAAACTCGTTAAGCTGAACTTGAAGGGTTGGCCCGGTTGCGCCGTCTTCGAATTCAGGATCTCCGAGGGCGTGATGATCGCGGTTCCGCACACCGCCGCGACCGGAACCGGCGACGGCGACGGACCGAGGACGCCTGCGACCACGAGCGCATACGCGTGAAGGTTCATCGCTCGAGGATTCGCGACCGGCGCAGCCCTCCTTGGTCGATGAGCGGCCTTGCGTGTTAAGTTTCCGGCGGCCACCGGCCGGCAGTGAATTCGAACGTTCGGAGGTAAGAGCGAGCGATGCCCGTTACCGCGCTCAACCTCACATCCGCACTCGTCGTCATCGACATTCAGAAAGGCATCGTCGCGCTTCAAACCGTCCATCCGGTGCAGGGCGTGATTGAGAACGTCGTGCGCCTCGCCGATGCGTTCCGCGCGAAGGAACGGCCGGTCGTGCTCGTGCGCGTCGGATGGTCGAAGGGACGTCCGGAGGCGATTCGGACGCGCGTCGAGGCGCCGGGTCCTGCCGGCGATTTGCCGGCGGCGTTTAGCGACTACGCGGATGCGCTCCGGCCGGATGCGGAGCGGGATGTTTTGATCCTCAAGCACCAATGGGGCGCGTTCTACGGCACGGATCTCGAATTGCAATTGCGGCGGCGCGGCGTGACGGATATCGTGCTTTGCGGCGTCGCCACGAGCATCGGGGTCGAGTCGACGGCGCGGGACGCCTACGAACTCGGGCTCAACCTCACGTTTGCATCCGACGCGATGACCGATCGCGACTCGGGCGCACACGACCGGGCGCTCGAGGTGATCTTTCCGAGGATCGGAGAGATCGGTACGACGGCGGAGATTTTGGAATTGCTCGCTTGAATCGAAGACTCGAGGGCAAAGTCGCGCTGATCACCGGAGGCGCCGGGGGCATCGGGCTTGCGGCGGCGCGCCGGTTTGCCGAGCACGGGGCGCGCGTTGCGCTCGCCGATATCGATCTCGCGAGCGCGCGTTCCGCCGCGGCCGGCAACGAGGCGCTTTATGCGATCGAACTCGACGTGACGGACGACGCCCGCTTCGGCGCCGTCGTCGACGAGGTGCTCGCGCACTTCGGAAAACTCGATGCGGTGATCAACAACGCGGGCGTCCTCTCGACGTTCGACATCGAGACGTGTTCGAACGAGGAATGGCACCGCACGATGGCCATCAACGTCGACGGCGTGTTCTTCGGCTGCCGCCACGCGGTTCGCGCGATGAAAGCGCACGGCGGCTCGATCGTCAACATGTCGTCGGTCTCCGGATTGATCGGCGGCCGCAATCTCGTGGCGTACAACGCGTCGAAGGGCGCGGTGCGCCTGCTCACCAAGTCCGTGGCGCTGCACTGCGCGAGCCGCGGTTACGGCATCCGCTGCAACTCCGTGCATCCCACGTTCGTCGAAACCTCGATGTCGGAATCGATCGTTACGGCCAGCCGCGATCCTGAAGGGCTGCGCGCGAAACTGGCCTCGAGCGTTCCGCTCGGCCGCTTCGCGCGGCCCGAAGAGATCGCGGATATGGTGCTATACCTCGCTTGCGACGAATCGCAGTTTGTCACGGGAGCCGAGTTCGTGATCGACGGGGGCATGACGGCGAGCTGATCGATGCGCGGGTAGCTGCGGTCGCTGCGATCTCGTTCGCGGCAGTCGCCGTGTTGGCCGACCAATACATTACGCAGCCGTTGCTGCCGCTCTTGAGCGCGGAGTTCGGAGTATCTGCCGCGCTCGCGGGCGCGACGATTTCAGCGGTCGTCTTTTCGATCGCGGCGACCTCGCTCGCCTACGGACCGCTGGCCGATGCGATCGGCCGCAAGAAGACGATGGCGGGCGGCTGCGCGCTGCTCGCCGTCGCGACGCTTGCGTGTGCCTTCGCACCGAACTTCGGCGCGCTCGTCGCGCTGCGCGCGGTGCAAGGCTTGCTGATCCCCGCGGTCACGGCCGTTGCGGTGGCCTATCTCGGCGAACTGCGCGACGGCGGCGATCCGGGGGCCTACGTCGGAGCGTATATCGGTGCGACCGTGCTCGGCGGACTCGTCGGCCGCGTGGGCAGCGGCCTCATTGCGCAGGCCTCGTCGTGGCGCGTGCCGTTCGTTGCGTTCGCGGGCCTAACGCTCCTCGCCGCGCTCGGTCTCGCGTTCGCGCGCGGTGCGCGCGAAGCTCACGTGCGCAGGAGCAGCGTGGGCGAGAGCGTGCGCGAAATGCGCGCGCACGTGCGAGACCCGCGTCTCGTGGGAGCGTTCGTCGTCGGCGCGACGCTCTTCTTTGGATTCATCGGCATCTTTACGTATCTGCCGTATCTGCTTGCCGCACGACCCTACGCACTCTCAACGGGCGCGATCGCATGGTTCTACGCCTCGTACGCGGCGGGAGTGATCACGGCGCCGCTCGCCGGGCGTCTCTCGAAGCGCGTCGCGCGGGGCACGTTGATGGCGGCCGGTATCGCGGTCGCGATCGCGGGCTCGCTCTTGACGCTCGTGCCTGGCCTCGTGGCGATTTCGCTTGGGACGATTGTGTTGTGCATCGGAATGTTCGGAGCGCAAGCGATCGCGCCGGCCTACGTGAACGTGATGGCGGAGAGCGGAAAGGGCGGCGCCAACGCGCTGTATCAGACGAGCTACTACGCGGGTGCGATCTTCGGCTCGACGCTGCCCGGCCTCGCCCTCGAACGTTTCGGGTGGCCCGGGGTCGTCGCGACCTGCGGTGGGAGTCTCGCTCTTGGGTTCGTTGCGGCACTCACCCTTTGCAGCGACGATAGATTGCGCCCGAAGGCTCCTCCGCGACCAGTTGAAACGCTGGGTGCGCTTCGATAACCGCTCGTTCGATCGGCGTGTGGTAAACGATCGCGAGGTCCGGCCGCGCAGAAGTGCTCAAACGTTCCAGTATGGTCGTGAGCACGGTCGCATCGAACGGATTGTAGAGATACACGACGAGCGGTCCGCGCGGAAATTTGTATGTTGCCGCATCCGCGCAGATGATCCGCACGTCGCGGCAGAGCAGCGTCGCCGGATCGATGCGCGCGAGATTGTCCTTGGCGACTTCGTGCAGCGCGCGCGAGAATTCCACGCCGACGACGGTCTTGAACGGATAACGCGCCGCAAGAAAAATCCCCCGCCCCATGCCCGAGCCGAGATCGACGAAGGTCGCGCGCTCGAGCGCAAACGGAACGTGCGCGAGCAACGGCGCGAAATCGCCGACCGGCGTCGGCTCGTAGTGGGTCGCATGTTCGATGCTTGGTCCGATCGCTTCGGGATCGAGGTCCCCAAGAAAAATCAACGCCTCGGTCGTTACCCGATTATCGGCGTCGAAGCGCTGGCCGGAGCGTCGTCCCGAAATCCGCGCGCCGAGCGTCGAGCGGCGTTTATTCACGCGCGAAAGCTTGTCACAAATGTCAAAACGCCCTGCCGAAGTGGTCGTATGATTAAGGAGACATAACGAAGGAATTCGACGCCGATGTAGGCTAGCTCGGATCGACGCCCTTACTCACTGACGCGAGGTAGATCATGCGTCGCTTTCTCCACGTTATGGTTGCGGCGCTCGTCGCCCTCACGATGTCTGCCTGCAGCGCGGGGACGGGCGGCCCCGCGACCGCTCCCGAGGCGCCTTCGAAAGGGAGCACTGCTCGGAGTGCTGCGGCGCCGGCGAACGTCATCGTCAACGGGGGTTTCGAGACCGGCGTTCTCTCGCCGTGGACGCAAGTCGGTACTGGGACGGGCGCGGCGAAGGTCGAGACGAGCATCGTGCATTCGGGAACGTATGCCGCCTTCATGGGTACTGCCTCGAAGCCCGAAGTCGATGGCTATTACGGCATCGAACAGTCGGTGACGATCCCCGCCGGAGCCACGCTTTCGATGTACGTGCGCGGCGAATCGGACGACGGCGTCAGCTACGTCGACCAAGAAGCCGACTTGTGGAAGTCTTCGGGACAGGTCGTAATGAGCTGCTGGAACACGTTGCTCAAGACGACGACGTGGACGCTCGAGTCGTGCGACGTCAGCGCATATGCCGGCCAGACGCTCGACGTCTTCATCGGCGTTAAGGGAACCGGCTACGCCTCCGACTATCTCGATCTCTACGTAGACGACGTGACGCTGACGGGCACTGGGACCCCAACGCCATCTGCAACGCCGACCGTTGCTCCGACAGCAACTGCGACGCCAGGGACCGGAAACGTGCTCGCAAATCCCGGCTTCGAAACGGGGTCGCTTTCGCCGTGGGCGCAACTCGGGACAGGCACCGGCGCCGCAACCGTCGAGTCGACGCTCGTCCACGCCGGCAAGTACGCCGCGTTCGCCGGCACCACCGCAAAACCCGAGATTAACGGAACGATCGGGCTCGAGCAGAGCGTAACGATTCCAGCGGGCGGCGTGCTATCGATGTACGTGCAAGGCCGGTCGAACGATTCGATTTCGTATGCGGATCAGGAGGCCGATCTCTACGACGCGAGCGGCGATCTCGTGTATCAATGCTTCAAGGTTCTCCTGACCGCGAGTTCCTGGACGAACGAATCGTGCGACGTCAGCGCGTATGCCGGAGAATCGCTGAGCGTCTTCGTCGGCGTCAAGGGCACCGGGTATGCGAGCGATTACGTCGGCGTCTACGTCGATGACGTGACCCTCTCGGGCACCGGCACGCCGGCTCCGACCGCGACGCCGACCCCCGGCCCTACCCCTACGGCGACTGCGGCGCCCACCGCAACGCCCACGGCAAGCAGCGCGCCGACATCGACACCGAAGCCGACCGCTACACCGACCGCCGGCCCCACAGCCACTCCAACGGCGCCGGGAACCTCTCCGATCCAGCACGTCGTGATCGTCTTGCAAGAAAACCGCACGCTCGAGAACATCTTTCACGGCTACCCCGGCGCGAACACCGTAAACTCCGGCTTGGATTCCAACGGCAACGTGGTGACGCTGCAGCCCGTGCACTTGATGACGTCGTACGATCCGTCGCACGAATATTCGAACTGGCTGACCGAATACGACAACGGTGCGATGAACGGCTTCAATAACGAGACGCTCGATTACGGCAGCAATCCGCCCACAGATTTCGCGTACGCCTATGCAATGCAGAGCGACGTGCAGCCGTATTGGGATATGGCTGCGAACGGCGTCCTCGGCGACGAGACCTTCGCGGACCACCGTTCGCAGAGTTTCGCAGGCCACCAGTTCCCGATTGCGGGAGCTTCGGGGCCGATCTCGGCCGCGCTCCCTAACTATTACGCGGCCGAAAACCCGAGCGGGGGCAGTAGCTGCGCTTCGGAGGGAACCGGAACTGCGGTCAACATCATGACTGGGGCCGAAGACCAGACCTACACGTCGTGCTTTACCTACGAAACGATTGCCGACTTGCTGACGGCCAAGGGGAAGACCTGGGCCTATTACATTCCGACCGCCGATCGGGATGGCATAGCAAGCGGTTTCACCGCGATCAGCAGCATTCGCAATGGAGCCGCCTGGACGACGAACGTGCTGTCACCCGAAACGCAGTTCTTCACCGATCTCTCGAACGGCAAGCTCGCGAACGTGACGTACGTCGTCGGGCAATTCACGAATTCCGATCATGCGGGACAGACGGTGCCGAGTTCGAACGGGCCTGCCTGGGTGACCATGGTCGAGAATGCGGTCGGGCAAAGCTCGTTCTGGAACACGACGACCGTGATTTTCACGTACGACGATTGGGGCGGATGGTACGACGAAGCGGAACCGACCACGTTCAACGCCTTCGAACCGGGTTTCCGCATTCCGTTCGTCGTGGATTCACCGTATGCCAAACGTGGCACGGTCGACCATACGGTGCACTACATGGGTAGCGTTTTGCACTACATCGAGTCGACGTTCGGCCTCGGCAGCCTCAATACGTCGGATTCACGGTCGGACGACCTTTCGAGCATGTTCAACTACTCGCAAAGCCCGCTGCCGTACACGACAATAACATCGGCGGCGAAACCGGCGACGCTCTTCCGTCAAAATACCTATCGGCCGCCGGCGCTCGATCGCGACTAAGCCGTCGCGATCGAGCGGGGCGTGGGCCATTAGGGTTTGACCGTCGGGTTCTTTTCGGCGAAGGCGCCGAGCGGATCGGGTTTCACCCAAACGATCAGATCCCAGATCGCGGGGAAATCAAAGATTCTAATGACGTCGCCGGCGGACGGAACCTTATGGAGCGCGACAAGCGTGGCGGCCTGCGGATCTTTGACGTCGCCGCCGGCAGCCTTGAATTTCGCGGGCATCACGTAGTTGTCGTAGGTGGGCGCGCCCGTCTTCGGATCCTTCGCGACGTAGTGGATGTGGTCGTCGAACTCGGCCCAGCGTCCGGGCTGGATGCCCCACAACTGCGGTCTCTTGCCCGTGGTGTTCAGCACCGAGTAGTCGGCGCCCAAGAGATTGCCGTCCTTGTCGTACCAGAGCTGGCTCGGGTGGTGCACGTCGCTCGATTGCCACTGCAGGTTCGCATAGCTGATGGCTCCGGTATCGTCCGCGTTCGTGTAGCGGAAATAGCCGGCTGCCGTCGCTTCTGCGGTGGTCGCGAAACGAGCGTTTAGGTCGCTTTGCATCGCTGTGACGAACGCCGCTTCGCTAGGCGTCGGCGGCCCTTTGGCGGTTGGATTCTCGTCGGCGAAAGCCGCCGCGGCGGTTAGAGCGAGTGCTGCGAGCATCGGGACGATGCTGCGAATCGGCATAGAAAACTCCCCCAAAGCAGATCGGTGTCGGCGCATATACGCCGCCGCGCTCCCAAACGTTTCAGTCTCTTTACAAGCCGCGCTCCGGTACGACATGAGCCGCTT
>Ga0302325_10023454_pt1 | contig 12858 bp, 11 predicted proteins | sample Palsa_T0_2_FD_201948 | JGI IMG/M metagenome (GOLD analysis project Ga0302325, IMG submission 201948) | Peat permafrost microbial communities from Stordalen Mire near Abisko, Sweden - Palsa_T0_2 | ecosystem: Environmental > Terrestrial > Soil > Palsa > Peat permafrost | place: Sweden: Abisko... | reverse complement strand
CGGCCGGGATAGTCGCGCTCCTGATGCATGCGGATGGTGCCGTAGGAGCCATTGTCGAGCACCAGCGCCACGATCGGCAGATCGTACTGCACCGCGGTGGCGAACTCCTGGCCGTTCATCAGGAAGTCGCCGTCGCCGCTCACCGCCAGCACTTGCCGGCCCGGATGCAGGCGCTGCATCGCCACGGCGGCCGGCACGGCGTAGCCCATGGAGCCGGAATTGGGCGCGAAATGCCCGTCGATCGTCCGTACCCGGTAGAAGCGATGGATCCAGCCGGTGAAGTTGCCCGCGCCGTTGCAGAGGATGGCGTCGGGCGGCAGGTTTTCGCGCAGCCAGATCATGATCTCGGAAAGGTTCACCGGCCCCGGCTGCGGCGTCGGCGTCTGCGACCAGGCGAGATAGTCGGCGTGGGCCGCGGCGGCCGATCCGCGCCAGGGCGGCGAAGCCGGCGGCGTCAGCGCTTCCAGCGCCGCGGCGAAGCGGGTGGGCGTGGCGTGGATGGCCAGGCGCGGCCGCCAGACCCGGCCGAGTTCCTCCGCGCCGGGGAAGACGTGCACCAGCCTGGCTTCCGCCTCGCCGGGCTCGAACAGCGTGTAGGACTGCGAGGTGACTTCGCTGATCCGCGCGCCGACGGCCAGCACCAGGTCGGCGGCCTTCACCCGCGGCACCAGCTTCGGATTGGCGGCGAGGCCGATGTCGCCGGCGTAGCTGGGGTGCAGCGGATCGAACAGCGGCAGGCGGCGAAAGCCGGTGGCGACCGGCAGCTCGAAGCGCTCGGCGAAGGCGGCGATGCGGGCGCGGGCCGCTTGGTCCCAGCGGCTGCCGCCCAGCAGCATCAGCGGCGCGGCCGCTCCGGCCAGCAGCGCCTGCAGCGCCGCCATCTCCGGCGCGCCGGGCGAAGTCTCCACCGGCTCGAACGCTGGCCCGTCGGCGCACGTAACGGTCTCGCCCAGCATGTCGTGCGGCAGCGCCAGCACCACCGGGCCGGGCTGGCCGGCGGTGGCGACGTGGAAGGCGCGCGAGACGTATTCGGCCATGCGGCCGGCGTCGTCGACCTCGGCGGTCCACTTGGTCATTGAGCCGAACACGGCCTTGTAGTCGAGCTCCTGCCAGGCGTCGCGCTCGCGCACGTCGCGGTCCACCTGGCCGGCGAACAGGATCATCGGGGTCGAGCCCTGGCGGGCGATGTGGACGCCGTGGGCCGCGTTGGTGGCGCCCGGCCCGCGGGTGACGAAGCAGACCCCCGGCCGGCCGGTGGCCTTGCCCACCGCCTCAGCCATCATCGCCGCGCCGCCTTCCTGGCGGCAGACGGTGACCTGGATGTCGCGGTCGTGCAGCGCGTCCAGCACCGAGAGGTAGCTCTCGCCGGGGACGCAGAAGACGTGGCGCACGCCGTGCAGGATCAGCTGGTCGACCAGCACCTCGGCGGCCGTGCGGGGCTTGGGGCTCATGCGCGCCTCCTTAGGGCCCGAACACCACCATTTCGGTAAACGACAGGTCGTTCACCCGCGGCCTGTCGGGACCCTTGAAGAAGCGCGGCGTGCGATCTTTGAAGAACAGCCCCGGCAGGCCCGCGATCGACCCCTCGGCGTCGCAGATCACCGCAGGGACGCCGCGGCCGAGCAGGAACCGCCCGACCGGCCCCGCGCAGGCGACGAAACGTCCGGTGTCGCGCGCATAGACCAGCTGCATCACCGCGAACGGCAGGTGCTCCACCCGGCGGGGCAGGAAGACGAACGGCTCGGGGCCCGCCGGCGTCTCGCAGATGAGCGCCAGGCAGCCGATGTCGGCGTGGGCGCGCAGCAAGTCGTAGTCCGGCAAGGCGCGGTCGGCCTCGCCCAGCGCGCGCACCTTGCCGGCGCCGCCGAGTTTCAGCGCCGGGACCGCCGCGAACTGGCCCTGGGTGTAGCGGCGGTAGCCCTGCGCCTCGAGGATCGGCCAGGTGTGGGGCGCGGCCGAGACGTTGAGGTAGGTGACGTGCTTCTGCTTGGCGGCCATGGCCGCCAGCACGGCGGCGTGGCCGCGGTGCGCGGGGTCGACATACCAGCTCGACATGTTGCAGCGCACGTGCCCGTCGCGCTCGCTGCAGATGAGGAGCAGCACGCCCACGACGACGCCGTCGGCCTCCAGCAGGTAGCCGAACTGCGGGCAGCCCTCGGGCGGCGTGCGGGCGGCCAGCCGCGCCACCGCGGTGGTCCAGTATTTGCGAGGCCGGGCTGGAAATCCGAGGGCGAGGAGGCCGCAGACGGCGTCCAGGTCCTCGCTCTTAATCTGGCGACAGCGAATTTGAGGGATTGAAGAAACCATGACCCCGATGGCCGACACTCTGGAGCAGCCGGCGCGCGAGCAAGAATCGTGCGCCGCGGACGTTAAGACCGCCCTTAGAGGCGCGATTTTGGAGAGATTCGCCAGCGTGGCGGCTGCGCAGGGCAAATCCCTGGCCCCGCTGACCGACGACCTGGTGCTGCTGGAGAGCGGCCTCGACTCGCTGTGCTTCGCCATCGTCGTGGCGACGCTGGAGGACGAACTCGGCTTCGACCCGTTCACCGAGGCCGAGGACGTCTATTTCCCGGTCACGCTCGGCGACTTCATCCGGTTCTATGAGCGCGCCGCCTGAACTTGTGTCCCTGCGTGACACACTGTGGCGCTCGCGGCGTCTCGCTTCGCGCCGCCTTTGGGGCGCGCAGGCCAGCGTCGCGCTGGCGGACATGGCGAGTGGGACCGCGCTAGGCGACGCCGCGCCGGCGCTGGCCGACCGTTCAGTGCTGCTGCGGGTCGCCGATCCGCTCCACGCGGCGCTGGCCCTGATCGAGCTCGACGGCGTGGCCCGGCGGATCGTGCTCTGCCCGCCGGACCTCAGCGACGGTGCGCTGGCGGGCGTGATCGAAACGACGGCAATCGACACCATGGCCTCCGATCTGGCGCCGTCGCCGGCGACCGCGGGCCTCGATCTGGTGCGGATCGCCCTTCCCGTCCGACCGCTCGCCGCAGCGCCGCACGCCATGCGCGCCACCGAGTGGGTGATGTTCACCTCCGGCACCTCCGGGCCGCCGAAGCTGGTGGTCCACACGCTGGCCGGGCTCACCGGGGCGATCAAGCCGGCCGCCGCGGACGCTGAACCCCCGGTCTGGGCGACCTTCTACGACATCCGCCGCTACGGCGGCCTGCAGATGCTGCTGCGCGCCCTCACGGGCGAGGGCTCGATGGTGGTGGGCTCGCCGGCTGAGCCGGTGGCGGCTTTCCTCGCCAGAGCGGCGGCCCACGGCGCGACCCACATCACCGGCACGCCCTCGCACTGGCGGCGCGCGCTGATGACCCCGGAGGCGGCCGCCCTGGCGCCGCGCTACGTGCGCCTCTCCGGCGAGATCGCCGACCAGGGGGTGCTGGACGCGCTGCAGGCGCGCTTCCCCGGCGTCCCGGTGGGCCACGCCTACGCCTCCACCGAGGCCGGGGTCGGGTTCGAGGTGAACGACGGGCTGGCGGGCTTCCCGGCGGACTTCGTCGGCCGGTCCGGCGAGGTCGAGATCGAGGTCGCAGACGGCGCGCTGCGCCTGCGCTCGGCGCGGGCCGCGGCCGGCTATCTCGGTGGCGGGGCGGTGGCGGACGCGGCCGGTTTCGTCGACACCGGCGACATGGTGGAGCGGCGCGGGGATCGCTATCATTTCGTCGGCCGGCGGGGCGGGGTGATCAACGTGGGCGGGCTGAAGGCGCACCCGGAGGAGATCGAGGCGGTGATCAACCGGCACCCGGACGTCAGCGCCTCGCGGGCCTGCGGCCGCCGCAACCCGATCACCGGCGCCATCGTGGTCGCCGAGGTGGTGCTGAAGCCGGGCGCCGGCGAGGCGCGGGTGCGCGCCGAAATCCTGCAGAGCTGCCGCGCCGAGCTGGCGCCGTTCAAGGTGCCGACCATGCTGAAGTTCGTCCCGGCCCTGGCGATCACCGCCGGCGGCAAGCTGGAGCGGGCGGTTGCCTAGCGTGCTGGTCACCGGCGCCAGCCGGGGCATCGGCCTGGCCATCGCCGCGCGCCTGGCCGGGGCCGGGTACGACGTGATCGCGCTGGCCCGCACCCAAGGGCCGGCGCTGACGGCTGCGATCGACGCGGCGGGCGGCAAGATCAGCTTCCTCGCCTTCGACCTCGCGCAGATCGACGCCATTCCGGACATGGTGCGCGACCTGAAGGCGGCGTCCGGCCAACTCTGGGGCCTCGTCAACAACGCCGGCCTCGGCCTCGACGGCCTGCTGGCCAACACCCACAATTCCCAGATCGAGGCGGTTGTCCGGCTCAACGTCACCGCCCCGATGGTGCTGACCAAGTACGTGGTGCGCGGGATGATGGCCGGCGGCGGCGGGCGGATCGTCAACATGTCGTCGATCATCGGCTCGACCGGCTACAACGGCCTTTCGGTCTACGGCGCCACCAAGGCCGCGATGATCGGCTTCACCAAGTCGCTGGCCCGCGAGGTCGGGCGCCTGGACGTAACCGTCAACGCCATCGCGCCCGGCTTCATCGACACCGACATGACCGCGGGCCTCGGCGAAGAGGGCCGCGAGCAGGTGCGCCGCCGCAGCGCCTTGCGCCGGCTGGCCGAAGTCGAGGACGTGGCTGCGATGGTCGAATTCCTGATGGGCGACGGCGGGCGCAACATCACCGGCGCGGTGCTGACCATCGACGCGGGGAATACGGCCTAGACCCGCAGCGTCGCGCGCACCTGAGCCGGCCAGGCCCCTATGTCCGTCCCGTGGGTCGCGAACATCGCCACCGCCAGGCGGTCCATGCCGAAGGCGACGCAGCCGGTGTGGGCGGGGGCGCCGTCGGCGGTGGCCAGGTCCCAGGTCAGGCCGAAGTGGTCCTGGTGGTAGTTGAAGCTCATGCAGGCGGTGGGCTGCTCGGTCGAGCGGACCGGGACCAGCAGCTCGAACTTCAGCGCCTGCTCGATCTGGGCCAGGGCCACGATCTGGCCGCCGCGGCCGAAGAACGGGTCGCTGGCGAGCTCGACGCGGTAGGTCAGGCCCAGGCGATCGGCGAGACCGGTGGCGCGCTCGATCCAGTCCTGGCGGAACGACTGGATCTGCCCCGGCGTGCCGATGCGGACGTACTCGCGCATCCGGAACGACTGGAAGCGGTCGATGTCGGTGGAAGGCTCGCGGCGGAAGCAGTCGGCGGCGACGTCGAAGGTGAGGCCCGCGGCCGGCACCGTGCCGCGCGCGGCGGCCAGCGGGTAGACCGGGTAGCAGGCGGCGGGCGCCAGCACGAGGTCGGCCGGCGAGAGCGCGTCCGTCCAGGGCTCGCCGCCCTCGGTGAAGCGGTTGACCACGCCGCGGATGTGGCGCTCGTCGCCGCACAGGCAGCTGACCGCGCCGAGCAGATTGGGGAAGCTCTTCAGGTAGCCGTGGCGTTCGATCTGGGCGCGGCTCATCACCGGCGGGAAGCGCAGCACCTCGGCGCCCGCCGGCCGCAGGCTGGAGATCAGCACCGCCAGCGCCTCCACTACGCCTTCATAGAGCCCGGTGCGGGCGTAGACGCCGTCGACGCCGGTGGAGATGAAGAGCGCCTCCTTCAGCCCCTCCAGGTCGTCCGCCCGCGGGGCGATCTGCGACATGACGGTCATCTCGGTTCAGCCCCTGATGGTGACCGGGACCTCGGTCAGCAGCGCCGAGGCGGCGACGTTGGCGAGGATGCGGTCGTTGTTGATCATGATCGGCGAGGAGAGCACGTCGCGCAGGTGGCGGCCGATGCTGACGTCGCTGTCGTTGCGATAGCTGGAGAGCCCGCCGCAGCGCAGCGCGCTCATCACCGTCTGCACCGCCAGCTCCGAAGCGTCGACCTTCAGCAGTGCGATCTCGGACTGGAAGTCGAGCGCCATCAGGGCGTCGGGATCGGCCTTGATCGTCTCGTAGCGCGCCAGGCTGGTGGCGATCAGCGCCCGCATCGCCCGCAGCGAGGCGCCCGCGCGGGTGAAATAGGTCGCGCTGGGCGGCATCTCGCCGCCGGCGCGGGCGGCCTTGCGCAGGTACTTGCGGGCCTTCTCCACCGCCGCGGCGGCGATGCCGGCCCAGGCGCTGGACCACAGGATGTGGGCGGCCGGCACCATGCTCTGGGCGTGGATCATCTCGTAGGGGATCGGCAGGATCTGGGCCGCCTCGCCGGCGGCGCGCAGGGTGAAGCCGGCGCTGCAGGTGCCGCGCATGCCCAGCGTGTCCCAGGTGAGGGTGCGCTCGAGCGAATAGTCGGCCTTGTAGAACACCGCCAGCACCTGGTCGTTGGCTGCGGCGTCGGCCTCGCGGCGGGCGGTGGTGACCACGGCGTCGGCCTCGGCGCCGTAGGAGATGACGCTGGCGGCGCGCTCCAGGCGGATGCGGTACCCGTCGCGCTCGATCGACGCCTCGCTGGAGCGGACGTTGCCGCCGCCCTGGCCCTCGGTGGTGGAGGAGGCGATGAGCATCTGGTCGCGCACCAGCCGGCGGATGAAGGCTTCCTGCCAGGGGCTGCCCAGGCCGTGGCGGACCACGCAGGCGACCTTCACCTGGTGCATGGCGTAGATCATGGCGGTGGAGGCGCAGGCGCGGCCGAGCGTGTAGCAGATCTCGGCGATCTCCCCGAGGCTCGCGCCCTCGCCGCCCAGCTGGCGCGGGGCCATCAGGCCCAGGAGGCCGAGCGCCTTGGCGGCGGTGATCGCCTCCACCGGGAAGCGGGCGTCGCGATCGACATCTTCGGCGTGGAGGGCGGCCACGGCCGCTACCCGCGCCGCGCGCTCGGCGAAGTCGTCCATGCGCGGGCTCTCGAACAGCCGCTCCGCGGAGCGTTCGCTCGCCGGCTCCTTGAGCCGCATCAAATCGTGCACGGTCATGGTCTGCTCGTTCACTTAAGGATCCTCACCGCCGCGGAAGTGCGCCGTCATGGATCGCTCCGAGACACCAGCAGCAAGCACCATGCCAGTCGATACAAATATTGACTAAGTATACAACTCGCTAACGATTGTAGTTAAGCCGCGTTAATCCAGATGTTTCCGGCTTAACATCGATCAACGGCAGCAACAATAAGGCGGCTTTTAGGCATTGATCGCCCTGGCACGGGGTTTGCGCTTGGCCGTCCACCCGAACGGCCAGCGTGGCTGTTTGAAACGGAATGAGATGGCGGCCTGTCCCGTGCTGGGTCAGCGGCCAGCGGAGGCGAAGATGGCGGACGGTTTCCACGGTGCGGCGCAGGCGAAGATCGCTGAGATCGTGCACGGCCTGCTGGACAAGCGCGCCGGCGCCGTCGTCGTCGGCCCCGACCAGAACCTCTCCGACGCCGGCCTGACCTCGCTGGACATGGTGGGGCTGATGCTGGCGATCGAAGACGCGTTCGAGATCGAGATTCCGCAGCGCCGGATGACGCCGGCCAATTTCCGCACCATCGCCGCGATCGAAAAGCTGGTGGGCTCGGTCGCCCTGGCGGCCTAGACACTTAAGCCCATGCCGCTCGACCGCCGCGCTCAGCGCCTGCTGGACATGCTGGCGGCGACGCGTGGCCAGGCGCAGGCCGCGCAGACCCCGCAGGATCGCCGCGCCGCGCTGGAGGCCTTGGCGCAGGTGGCCGACGACGCGCCGGGCGCGGGCGTCAGCTTCGAGGATGTCGCCGCGGACGGACCGGACGGACCGGTGGCCTTGCGCATCTATTCGCCCGAATCCGCGTCGGGCGTCCTGCCCGCCCTGGTGTTCTTCCATGGCGGCGGCTGGGTCGCCGGCGGGTACGCGACCCATGACGGCCTCTGCCGGCGGCTCTGCGCGGCGGCGGGCCTGCGGGTGATCGCGGCCGACTACCGGCTCGCGCCGGAGCACCGGTTCCCGGCGGCGCTGAGCGACTGTCTCGCCGCGACGCAGTGGGTGGCGGCGAACGCGGCGCGGCTGGGGGTCGATCCGACCCGGATCGCGGTCGGCGGAGACTCGGTCGGTGGCGGGCTGGCCGTCGCCGTGGCCCAGGCGGCGCGCGACGCCGGCGGACCCGCGATCGCCCTGCAGCTGCTGATCTGCCCGATCCTGGACGTCGGCCGCGGTGGCGGCTCGCGGGCCGCGCTGGGCGACGGCTATTTCATCAGCCAGGCGGCCTTCGCGCGGGACCTGGCGGACTACCTGCCGGTCGGCCTCGCCGCGGACGATCCCCGCGTCTCGCCGCTGCGCGCCGCGAACTTCGCCGATCTGCCGCCCGCCATCATCCACACCGCCGAGTTCGACCCGTTCCGGGACGAGGGCGAGGCCTACGCCGAGGCCTTGCGCGGGGCCGGCGTGGCCGCGACCGCGACGCGGCACGCCGGAATGATCCATTACTTCTACGCCATGGCCCGCGCGATCCCCTACGCGGACACTGCGGCGGCGCAGATCGGCGCGCAGCTGCGGGCGGCGCTCCAATCCTCCCTCCCCCTTGTGGGGAGGGACCGGCCGCGAAGCGGCCAGGGCGGGGGAGTCTGAAGCGTCAGCGGGATCGGGGCAGCTTCGCACTTCCCCACCCTGACGATGCTGCGCATCGTCTGTCCCCCCCACGAGGGGGAGGGAGGGCCGTGCTAGAGCCGCATCTCTCCTGATGCAATGCTCCCGGCCGCCGCCAGATCAAGTTTCAGGTAGACCCCCGCCGACCGGTCATCCACGAACAGCGCGTCATCGATGGCGGCCGGATCCCACCCCTGCGCCGCCAGCGCCTGTTTCTTCAGCTTGAAGGTCTCGGTGACCTCGAGCGTCGGGACGAGGCGCAGGAACAGCGGGCGGGCGTAGTCGGGAAGGCGGGCGGTGAGGTGGGCGCGTAGGGCGGCGAGGTCGAGGTCGTCTCGCGCCACCAGCGCGGCCATGCCGGCCTTGCCTGACGCGCCGGGCACGGCGACGCCGTAGACGCAGACGTCCTCCACGCCATCGAAGGCGCGGAGCGCGGCGCCGACCTCGGCGGCGGCGACATTTTCTCCCTTCCAGCGGAAGCTGTCGCCGATCCGGTCGGCGAAATAGTAGAAGCCCTGATCGTCCGTACGCATCAGGTCGCCGGTGCGCACCCAGGCGTCGCCCTTCTCGAAGACGTCGCGGAGCAGCTTCTGCTGGGTGGCCTCGGCGTCGGTGTAGCCCTCGAAGCGCGCCGCGCCGGCGAGCGCGACCCGCCCGATCGCCTCGCCGATCTCGCCCGGCGCGCAGCGGACGCAGCGGCCGTCGGGTCCCCGCGCCGGCGCGCCGAGGTCGGGGTCGAACCTGACGATCGCGGCCGGGAAGCGGTGCGAGAGGAACGGCGGTGTGCGGCCGATGGCGCCGGGCTTGCCCTCGACGTTGTAGAGCGAGAAGTTGCCCTCGGTGGCGGCGTAGAACTCCAGGATGCGCGGGATGGCGAAGCGGGTCTGGAAGGCGTCCCAGACGTCGCCGGAGAGGCCGTTGCCGCAGGCGAGCCGCAGGCCGTGGGCGCGCTGCAGGGGATGCGTCGGCGCGGCCAGCAGGTAGCGGCAGAGCTCGCCGATATACTGGACGAGGGTGCAGTCCCAGCGCGCGATGTCGTCCCAGAAGCCGCGGGCGGAGAACTTCTCGGCGATGGCCACCGAGGCGCCGCCGACCAGGGCCGCGCCGATGGCCGCGACGCCGCCGGCGCTGTGGCACATCGGCAGCGGATCGTAGAGGCGGTCCGTGGGCTGAACATCCATCAGGCCGGCGAACCACGAGCTCCAGCTCATCACCCGGTGATGGCTGACGTTGGCCGCCTTGGGCAGGCCGGTGGTGCCGGAGGTGTAGATCAGGAGGGCGCGGTCGGCGAGGGTGACGGGCCGCGTCTCGGCCTTGGTCAGCGGTTCGGCGCCGTGGACAAAGAGGGCGATGTCGATGCGCGGCCACCAGCGGGCGCAGTCGCCGTGCGACCACAGCGTTGGCGCGCCCTCCAGCTCGGCGGCGATCTCGGCGACGCCGTCGGCCAGCGTCGCATCAACGATGATGTGGCTGGCCCCGGCGACGGCCAGGCAGTGGGTCAGCGAGGCGCCGCGTAGCTGGGTGTTGATCAGGGCGGTGGTGACGCCGACGCGGGAAAGCCCGAGCCACACGGCCATGTACTCAGGCCGGTTCGGCATCACCAGGGCCACCACGTCGCCCTTGCCGAGGCCGAGGTCGAGGGCCCAGCGGGCGTAGCGGCGGGCGCGCTCGGCCAGGGCCCGGAACGACAGCTGCTCGCGGTCGGCGAGCAGCGCCGGCTTGTCGCCGAAGCGCTCGGCGAGCTCGTCGATGACGATCGGCAGGGTGCGTGTGGGCGCGCCTTCCAGGCGGCCGGTGAGTTCCAGCGCCCGCACCCAGTCCTTGTTGGCCGAGCGCTTCGGCGCGGCGGCCGGGTCGGGCCGGCGATCGAGCGTGGTGAGTGACATAAGCGGCGTCCCGACTTGGCGCGGCGAGGCGGCCGCGCGGGCGTTCGCTGCAAGCGGCGCGCCAAAATTCGCCCGGCACGCGAGCTGCAAATGGCTCATCGGCGCCGCCGCAAGTGATGCAAATCGGGACTTCGGCGCGCCCCGAAGGAGACGTTCAGATGCGCCGCGAGACCCTCGCCATCCATGCCGGCTTCGACTGCGATCCGGCCACCAAGGCGGTGGCCGTGCCGATCTACCAGTCGGTGGCCTACGCGTTCGATAGCGCCGACCACGGCGCGGCGCTGTTCAACCTCGAGGAAGAGGGCTTCCGCTACAGCCGCATCAGCAACCCCACCAACGCTGTCCTCGAAGAGCGGGTGGCGGCGCTGGAAGGCGGCGTCGCCGGGGTGGCGCTGGCCTCCGGCCAGGCGGCGCTGCACTACGCCATCGTCAACCTCGCCGACCACGGCGGCAACATCGTCACCACGCCACAGCTCTACGGCACGACCCACACGCTGCTGAACCACGTGCTGCGCCGGCAGGGCATCGAGGCCCGGTTCGCCGCCAGCGACAACGCCGCCGACATCGAGCGGCTGATCGACGACGACACCCGCGCGGTGTTCTGCGAGACGGTCGGCAACCCGGCCGGCAACGTCTGCGACATCGCGGCGATCGCGGCGGCGGCGCACCGGCACGGCGTGCCGCTGATCGTCGACAACACCGTGGCGACGCCCTTCCTGCTGCGCCCGATCGAGCACGGCGCCGACATCGTGGTGCACTCGCTGACCAAGTTCATGGGCGGCCACGGCGCGGCCATGGGCGGCATGGTGATCGACGGCGGCCGCTTCGACTGGGCGGCCAACAAGGCCCGCTTCCCGCAGTTCAGCGAGCCCGACGAGTCCTACCACGGCCTCGTCTACGCCGAGCGCTTCGGCAAGGCCGCCTACGCGGCGCGGATGCGCAGCGTCTACCAGCGCACCATGGGCGCGGTGCTGGCGCCGATGAGCGCCTTCCTGCTGCTGCAGGGCATCGAGACCGTGGCGCTGCGGGTGGAGCGGCACGTCGAGAACGCCCGCAAGGTGGCGCAATTCCTGCGCGATGATCCGCGCGTCGAGTGGGTCAACTACGCCGGCTTCGAGGACAGCCCCTACTATGCGCTGGCGAACAAGTACCTGGACGGCAATCCGCCCTCGCTGCTGACCTTCGGGGTGGTGGGCGGCTACGAGGCGGCCAAGGCTTTCTACGACCGGCTGGGGCTGGTGAAGCGGCTGGTGAACATCGGCGACGTCAAGTCGCTGGCCTGCCACCCGGCCTCGACCACCCACCGGCAGATGACCGCCGACGAGGCCGCCGCGGCAGGCGTGACGCCGGAGATGGTCCGGTTGAGCGTCGGCATCGAGCACATCGACGACATCATCGCGGACCTCGACCAGGCGCTGGCGGCCAACGTCGTGCCGTTGCGGGCGGCCTCGTGATGGACGCCGCCGAGTTCGCGCTGACCCACCGCGCGCCGGCGCCCTCGCCGTGGCGGCCGCGCTTGCGGATCGGCCTCCTCAACAACATGCCGGACGCGGCGCTGTGCGCCACCGAGCGCCAGTTCGGCGACCTGCTGCGCGAGGCCGCGGACGAGACCGAGATCGAGCTCGTGCTGTTCGCCCTGCCGGGCGTGGCGCGCAGCGACAAGGCGCTGGCGAACATGGCCGGGCGCTACGAAGACGCCGCCGGCCTGGCTGATGCGGGCCTCGACGGACTGATCGTCACCGGCGCCGAGCCGCGCGCGGCCCGCCTCGACGAGGAGCCCTATTGGCCGGCGCTGGCCGCGGCAGCCGACTGGACGCGCGCGGCCGCCATGCCGACGATCTGGTCGTGCCTGGCGGCCCACGCCGCCGTGCTGCACTTCGATGGCGTCGAGCGCCGTCCCCTGCCCGCCAAGCTCAGCGGCGTCTTCGCCAGCGCGCCGGCCAGCGCCGATCCGCTGGTCGCCGGCGCGCCGTTCCACACACCCCACTCCCGCCTGAACGGCCTCGACGAGGGCGATCTGGTCCGCAATGGCTACGACATCCTGACCCGCTCGCCGGACGCCGGCGTCGACGCCTTCGCCCGGCGGGACGGGGCCCTGGCGCTGTTCCTCCAGGGCCACCCGGAATACGACGCCGAAACCCTGATGCGCGAGTACCTCCGCGACGTCGGCCGCTTCCTGCGCGGCGAGCGGCCGGTCCGCCCGTCGACCCCCGCCAACTACTTCGGCATGCCGACCGAAACCCGGCTCGCGCGCCTCGCCGGTCGCGATCGCGCGACGATGGCGGACTACGAGGCGGCGCTGGGCGCCGCCGCGCCGCAGCGGGCCTGGCGCGGCTCGGCGGTCCGGCTCTATCGCCGCTGGCTGGACGAGGCGGCGGGCGTCACCGCGCCGGCGCGGGACTTGGCGCGCGCGGCCTCATAGGCCGACCCGCCGGGCGCCGGCGAGACAACAGCTTCACCAGCCAATAGGCCATGTAGGCCAGCGTCGCGACCACCGGGACGAACA
>Ga0302325_10023450_pt1 | contig 12859 bp, 9 predicted proteins | sample Palsa_T0_2_FD_201948 | JGI IMG/M metagenome (GOLD analysis project Ga0302325, IMG submission 201948) | Peat permafrost microbial communities from Stordalen Mire near Abisko, Sweden - Palsa_T0_2 | ecosystem: Environmental > Terrestrial > Soil > Palsa > Peat permafrost | place: Sweden: Abisko... | reverse complement strand
ATCCCCGCTCGGGACCGTTCTTTGGTATGCGAGCTTGCAGGATACGCAACGCACGATCTCATATTCGTAGCCGTGTAGGGCGGCTATATTCGCCCGACCTTCGTAGTGGCTTTCAAAAAACTCCTTCAGCGCACCACGATCGAAGGGCTCCTTTGTTATAAGGTGAAATGGGACCGTGCCGCAGCTCGGGCAACATTTTCGGTTGACGATTGGCTCTTCACGTGGTTCGATCATGTGCCGTCTCGATCGACCCTTCCGGCATCGATGAGCTGAACGAGCCGCTGAGCGTTCTTGATCGAATGGGATTGCGTGGCATAGAGACGCCCGCGCGCTACATAGTCGGCGCGCAACGCGGTATCGTCAATCAATCTTCTGACGGCATGAGTGAGTTCCTCTTCGGAGCCGGCATGGATCCCAACCCGCTCACGATCGAGGACCCCGTCAGGGTTGACGTGCAGACTTACCACAGCCACATCACGCATCCAGGCTTGAATGAATGTATTCGCAAATCCCTCGAACTCGCTTGTATTCACATAAATATGGGAGTGGGCCAACAATTCGTTGACCTCGCGTTGGCTTTGCTGGCCGCGGTACTCCAGGTTCGGCGTCGACTGAATATTAGCCATTAGCGTCTGGTTCCACTGGCGATCACCCGTGCCCGTCGCCGGCGCGCCAACCATGACGAAGCGTACGTCTTTGAGGTCACGCAGACTGGCGGCCAAACGGACAAAGACTTCCGGTTGCTTCAAAGGCTTAAAGTTCGCAATCCAAATGACCGCTAGCGGCGGATCCTTGTTGATGGTTTCTTCGGGCAGCGGGTGGAAGTTCGGGATGACTAGGTCGACCTTACGACCGTAATTCTCGTGCAGCAGCTCGGCCTGGCGCTGAGTCTGCGCAACGATATGCTCGGCGTTACGGATGCCATATTCGACGCTGCGCTTTTCCAAGGCGGAGCGCAATGGGTTGCGACCGGATACAAGGTGGCGAGGGATGACGTCACTATCGCTCGCGACGTGCCATGTCAGGTGGGCGCCGTGGCGGCGCGCGTACCACGCGCAGATGCCTGTATAACCGCAGGCAACACGCTGATACAGAGCATGCGGGGCTATGCGGCGGAGCGCGCGGTATAACGGTACCGCGTCCATGATGTAGCCGAAACGCGGCATGCGGCCGCCACGTCCAATTCTTACTACTCGGTAAGCGCTCGATAGACGTTGCCTGGAAAGATGCCGCACAAGATAGAAGATCTCGAAGCGATTCAGTTGCGCGAGAACCTCGATGAGGCACGCGATCTGGTATTCCGCGCCTCCTGCCTGCTCGTGGGGCGTGACGATACAAAGGCGCGTCCTGCCGGCACTCATGGATTGAACACGAGTACGTTGATCCCTGCATCGACGGAGGACCATGCGAGCGCGGCGGACCAGCCACGCATCTTCGCCTCCGACAGGGCGGTTGGCGTTTGATAGGGATAAGTGATCAGGAACAGGCGGCGGCCAGGCACAATGGTTTTGCCCACCGCGTCCATCGTGTACAGGAATGGCCGCTGCGTCCACCGATCTCGCGCTCCGTCGGGGCACACATAGGTTTCGTAACGAGGGTCATCGGTGTCCAGGAAGAAATAATCGACGTGTCGATAGTACTCATCGATGTTGGGGACACTTGTAATCACGATATCGTTCTGCTGCACGTGTGCGGTGAGCCACTGTGCCGTACCCCGGGGGTCGTTGCGCTGATAGTAGTGATCGGCGAGTGAGGGGGACATGCCAACGCGGAAATTGATGTTAGCGCTGTCGATATCGATAAGATGGCGCGGCTGAAAATCCTCTGACAGGGCGAAAAGAGTCAAGCTCGCAACGCCCGTAATCCAAAGCGCTATTTCGCGCTTACCAAGAAGCACTTCGCTCCACCACGCGAGTGCCGTAAGCGTAAGAATCATCGCCAGTGGATAGAGGAAGAACGTATAGCGGGTCTCGAGACGCTCAGTCGCAATGGCGCCGACGGCCAGCATCAGAACTATCAATACAATAAGCAGGATGCTGGTTGCGGTGAACCGTTCGCGCCGCAGGATGGTGCGGGTAATCAAACTCGCAAGTGCGACAAATATGCCAATTGCAAGATGCGGCAGCACGCGCCCCCAAGGCCGGACAATCTCTTGGAGAATGTCGGGAAAACCGAGCAAGTGCTGTGCTACGGCCATGACCTTGTTCGGAGTCGTTACGGCGGCGGCCACATCGGCGCTCCACACTCCTGTGAATGCGCAGAACGCCAACCAAAATACCAGGCTCGCAACCATGGCTCGCCAGAATGCGCGTGCGGCGCGCGCTGTAAGTTCACGCGGTTCGAGAAGCCCCAACAGCAGCAGTAAAATAACAATCGACGCGGCGGCGACAAACTGATGCAGCATCGCACTCGCAAGAGCTAGCGCGAGGCCGCAGGCGGCGAGCCAGCGATCGCGAAAGGACCAAAGCCACCGCAGGCTCAGAACGGCGAACCCAAGGGGCAGGAGCGACAGCACGAACCATAGCCAACCGTCGCGCACGGACACCATGAAGTCCGAAAACTCGAGCGCGCGTTGCTGCCCCTGCACGCCCTCGATCGCCGTCTCAAATGGAGGAGTTGCGAAACCGCGCAAATCGCGAGTGGCGAGAACCAGCAAAACCAATAGAAGACCCATACCGAGCAGATAGCGCCAGTCACCACGTTGCAACCGGCCGTTCCTTTGATTTATCAGCGGCGGCAGGAAGTTCGCAAGACCGATGAATACGCCGCCCTCCCAGGTCAGAATCCCGAGCAAGCTCAATACAACCATCGCGACCAGGGCTTTACGCTGGCGATCCAACGTATAACGCAGGAAGAACACCAAATACCAAGCAAACACGGCCTGAAACGGCGCATACATGCGCCCGAATCTGGCCATTTCGATTTCCCAGATCGAAACCGAGACGATGATTACCGCGAGTACCCCAACGGTGCGGCTGTGGGTGCGGCGCCCCAGAAGATAAGCTGCGGGCAGAACGGCCAAACTGGAGATTGCCGGCACCAGGCGGCTGGAGAGTTCGGTGGACATTCCGCAGATGCGTAGCAGCGCCACAAGGTACTGGTACAGAACACCGCGGCTGTAATAACCGCCGCAGGAAAATTGTGGTAGTCCCACACGTAACACGTTGTCAATCGAGCGGGAAATATAAAACTCATCGACGCCCAACGGCCAAGTGCCGAGCCCTTTGAAACGACCGTACAGGCCGCCTAAGAGCGCGGCAGCTGTAACGATGGCAATCGCCCAAGGAGCTGCTTGCCGCAGCCCGTTGAGATGTCGGGAACTCATCATTGCGGGCGTCGCATTCGAGGAACGATATTCAATTCCCCGTCACTTGGAATCGGCGGAGCGGTCCGTCACACGGGTGCTAAAAACGTCCAAACAGGCGCGCGGCCAGCATGAAGTTGCAGGCACAAGAAGCGTGTCTTGTCGCGCTGCGGGCGGCTTTAGGATTCGCGGGCGCTGCTCCAACTGAGGCGGTCATTCGTACTCTCTAGATGAATAATTCTATACCACCGGGCGGATCTGCCACAATGTACGGCAATCGCAAGTCATCCTTTGGCCCGACTATTTCAGTCCGTCTCCGGTGCCAAATACTCCGCTGTCATAAATGCGATGAGCGATCAGCCAATAGCAAAACCGTTTTCGAAACGAGGCCTGTGCTCGGCAGCCGCACGCTTGTCACGCGTTTCAGCGGCAAACACGTATCATGTATGCTGCTCAGCAGAAGCGCATGAGCTCGCCGATTAGGGTGAATTCCAATTTAGGGCAGAGCGCGTGCTTAGCACGCGCTCTGCCATGGCGAACATGCGCACTCCTGCAGATCGTGGGCGGCGTCACGACATGATGACATTGGAGAGCAGCATCAACGCAAGCAGGCGAGAATGCGTGTTAGACGCTGGAGTAATGACGGTCCACTTCGCTTGCAGAATACGCAGGATCATCGGTGAGAATCAAGTTTAATATACTCGCATAAGTATATGAATATTATGGTATTAAAGATGCCTATTGCAGAGTACTTGCCTGGATGGGCCAGCGCCATGGTGCGCGCACTGCCAACCTTCATGCGGGCTGCGCCAGGTTAGCGTTTATGCGCAACCCCGCCCACCCACTGCTGAATCCGACGGCGCCGACGCTGCTGACAGTCAATAATTACTACTACTATCGCGGTGGGGCGGAGACCGTATTTCTCGAGCAAAACCGCATGTTCGAGGCACTTGGGTGGAATGTAGTGCCGTTCTCAATGAAGCATCCAAAGAACCTGCATACTCCGTGGTCCAAATACTTCATTGAGGAAATCGAATTCGGCGAAAAGTATGCCTTGCGTGAACAGCTCGCCCGCGTCCCCAAAGTGATCTATTCCGTCGAAGCCAAGCGCAACCTAGGACGCTTATTAGATCGGGTGCAGCCGGACATCTGCCACGCGCACAATATCTACCACCATATATCGCCGTCTATATTGGGACTCCTGAAGCGCCGTGGAATTCCGACGGTATTAACTTTGCATGACCTAAAAATCGCATGCCCCGCATACAACATGCTCGCTCCTGACGGGATCTGTGAGCGTTGCCGGGGCGGACGAGTGTACAACGTGTTGTTGCATCGATGTATCAAGCGCTCCGCCGCGCTTAGTGCGGTCGTGATGATCGAGGCGATGGTGCATCGAATGCTCGGCTCATATCGCAATTCGGTGAGTCGGTTTGTAGTGCCCAGCCGGTTCTATATCGACAAGCTCTCAGAATGGGGCATACCTACAGAATTGTTCAGCCATGTACCCAATTTTGTCGACACGGATCGCTACCGACCGCAGTATGCTCCCGGCAGCGCCTTCGTCTATTTTGGCCGAGTGTCGCCCGAAAAGGGCTTGGCGACGCTCATTCGCGCTGCGGCGGCGGTGCCATGCCGATTATTGGTAATCGGTTCAGGCCCGGACCTGGAAGGGATGCGCAGGCTTGCGGCAGCTGTTAAGGCAGATGTCACATTTCCGGGATTTTTATCGGGCGCCGCCTTGCATGCAGCGGTACGCAGCGCGCGCGCCGTAGTTTTGCCCTCCGAATGGTATGAGAACGCGCCCCTGAGCGTGCTCGAAGCCTATGCGCTTGGTAAACCCGTGATCGGGGCGCGCATCGGAGGCATCCCTGAACTCATCCGCGAGAACGAGACTGGAGTGTGCTTTACGAGCGGTGACGCGGCCGGGCTTGCGGCGGTACTCGGCGACTTTCTGCGGCGTCCTGATGGCGAGCTTGAAGAAATGGGAATGCGCGCACGCAGGTGGGTTGAAACCGAATTTACGGCCTCGATATACCGGACTCGGATTCTGCGGATCTATCGCGACCTCGGCGTAGCGATCCCAAATGGTGCGCCAGCACCTAACGAGCGCCTCAGTCAAGGCAGCATTTAGGCGTGAGGATCCTGGTGCTCGGCATTCGCGGGATGCCCAATGTGCAAGGCGGCGTCGAAACCCATGCGGAGCATCTGTACCAGCGGCTGGCGGCTCTTGGGTGCGACGTCGAGGTATTCGTGCGTACGGCATTTGTGCCAAGAGCGCAGCGGAATTTCGGAGCAATTCGGCTGCGACGGATCTGGGCACCCCGACAGGCGGGTTTCGAGGCATTCGTCCATTCGGTACTGTGCGTTTTCTACGCGGGCATCGTGCGACCGGACGTCCTGCATATCCACGCTGTAGGACCAGCAATCGTTACGCCGATCGCCCGTCTGATGGGATTGCGGGTGGTCGTGACTCATCACGGTGCTGACTATGATCGCGACAAGTGGGGCGGCTTTGCCCGCTGGGTTTTGCGGACTGGAGAGCGCGTCGGCATGCGCTATTCGCATGCTTGTATTGCCATCTCAAAGCTCATCAAAGAGCTCATTCAATCTAACTACGGTCGCGATGCGGATCTAATCCCTAACGGCGTCATCGTTGCAGGGCGGCAGACGGGTTTAGAGCACTTGCGACGGTACGGCCTAGATCCAGGTCGGTATTTTCTACAGGTCAGTCGTCTTGTGCCTGAGAAGAGACAGCTTGACCTTATCCGAGCGTATGCGTCGATGCCGGCTAGCGGCTGGAAACTGGCGCTAGTGGGAGCCGCTGATCCGGGTCCGTACTCAAGTGAGGTTGAAGCCGCGGCGCGCTCCGCCGGGGTCGTTCTGACGGGATTTCTAAAGGGCGTCGCGCTCGAACAGATGTATTCGCATGCGGGAGCTTTTGTGCTGCCCTCGTCGCATGAAGGTTTACCTATCGTATTACTGGAGGCGCTGAGCTACGGCCTACCGGTGTTGGCAAGCGACATTCCGGCACACTTGGAAATTGGCTTGGATAAGTCGAGCTACTTTCCGGTCGGCGACTTGGTCGCTCTGAGGCAGGCCCTGACCATGCTTGTCCAGACTGCGCAGGACGCGACAGCCCGTGCCGCGCGGATTCACTGGGTTGCGACGACTTATAATTGGGATCGAATCGCCGTGCAGACGCTTGCGGTCTACGAGCGCATCATGCGCGACCAACGGCGCGCATCTACTGAGCGGTAATGCCGTGGCGACTAGGGCCGTCTTTGAGCGCTCATGCCTCAGAGCATTTTCCTACTTTGCCTTCGCTGCGAGCAGTCGAATGCCCAGCAGCAACCTAAAGGGCGCGAATTTTCCGATCTTTTTTCTGAAACGATGAGGCAATGCATCAATGGCGGACTCCACGACCCGGGCGAGCGCGATTGGAAACCGCACGTAGTAACCGTCTTTTCCAATATAAATTCTAAATTTAGCAAATCCCGCGCTTGCAAATAACTGGAGTAGCTCTTTGAGATCATATTCATGTAAATGCAAGCCGCTAGCCACGTCCGAAAAGTGCTGCGAGACGTCGTGCGGGCCACTCAAGCGATTGGGCGTGATGCAAAGGTACTTGCCACCAGGCTTGAGTACCCGGTAAATGTTGCGCAGCTGTGCGAGGGCATCCTCGGGGTGAAGATGCTCCATCAATTGATTGCTGTAGACCAGATCGACAGACGCCGCATCCACATCGACGCTGCATCCATCTGAGAGCAAGAGATGAAAGTTTTCGGGGGCATCGATTTTGGACGTGATTTCGCTAGACACGTCCACGGCATATACCTGATCCGCGCGCTTAGACATTTCCAATGAAGTTAGACAATCGCCAGGCCCGACTTCGAGAAAGACGGGCTTTGGAGCCGCGATTGAGAGTAGAAATTTAACCTGCCGGGCAGCCCCTGACATTCTCGCTTCCCATGAGCGTCTTTCGGTAAGCTGCGGATGATGCGCGACCCTGCGGAACAGCTCGTCGTACACCTCCTTATACAAAGACCGCCGGGCTTCCCTGGTGGAAGTCTTGAGCTTATTGGCAAGCTCCCGTTCAATCTCAAAGTGGTCGATGAGTTGATCACGTGTTTGCATGTGCTCTGCTCATTTCGCAATTTGACAGCGCGGCGAACCGGTCACGTGTTCGCAGGGTACTCGGACGGCCAAACCGGCAGAGCATTGCACACACACACACATGACGCCACGCGCCGCCGACCCAGGGGACCTTCTGGCATGATGGCTGGACGCGGGAATTCCGAGGTCAATTGGTCACGCAAGAGTTACTGAAACTGCTGGGACAGGCAGTGTAGGCCTTGCCGCCGACCGAGCGAATAAAGGGAAGAATTCCAGTCGTCCATTGCTGCGCGGCGCCGCCGGTATAGTCGTTTCTATCCCAAAAGATAAAATTGGCGTGCATGATGTTGAATGCGACGTCGTAAATGTGGCAATGTATCCGCCCAACTCCGTAGCCTCAACCTCGGACTTGATTGCGACGACTCCCCGGTAGTCCGTGCCGCTGCCTCTGGCCCCAGTCACAATTGCGTCCGACTGCAAGGCGCGCGTGCCTGCGGCAAGGTAGGTTCGATTCCAGGTGTCAGGTCCACCCACGACGATCCGGCTTGTCATGCAATGCCTGATGAAGTCCTCCATCTGTGCATCGGATCCAAGATAATTTGTCTCCACAAACACGTTGCTGTGACCCCAAGCCGCGCGAGCCGCAAGCAAAAATCTTTCAAGCTGCATAACGAGCGCGCCGTTGGAATATGTCGACGGCGCAGGATGCTCCTTGGAAAACCCAATCGCGGTTTCCGACGTACCGATGCCCTCTACGGTGGGATCCGAATCGTAGCGTGCGGCAAGTGCTTGATAGAGCGCAATCAATCGGTCCATAACAGGAGCATCCCATATACGTGCGACGACTCCGTTGCCCATGGGCACCTCTCCGCCCTGAAAGACAGGGTCGGTCTTGAGGTAGTCCGGAACCGTGGTCCCTCCCTGGCCGAATACTCGGTTCTCAATTCTGATGATCATTTGCTTGTGTGAAGGCAAGGACTTTACCGTGTGCAAATAGGTGTCAATTCCGGAGAAATCATATACGCCCTTGCTCGTCTCAATGTCGCGCCAGTTCCAGTCGCGCAATATTCCTCTGATGGTCGGTTCATTGGCAATTTGGGTGATATAGCCCTGATCTGCATCATCGTACTTATGGCTATTCCGTACCGACATGTAATGACCGGGGTGCCATTTGATTGCGCCCTGCGCCTGCGGCGGTGTTTGCGCTGCGGCGTGTGCCAGGAAGGACGTGAGCAGCACAACCCGAGCGAGATGCGTTAGTAGCAGCCTGGTCATCGATGGCTCCTGGTTCCTGTATGGTCGGTTGATGCCGTCAAGTGCTTCTTGCGATCGCGCTGACTGGCAGGACAGGCTGCGGCGCCGCGGCGCTGAGGGCCAGACGCATGCGTCTTGCAGCAACAAGGCCGGAGAAATACCAGAACAAATACGACAACGATCCGTAGGAATGCAGGGTCTTGTAGCCAGTTCCAACGATTACCAGAACCGTGACTCCGCACCAGCCGATCGCGAACCACCCCATCAAACTGTCATCCCGGCGCGCTACGGCCAATGAATCCCGAAGGATCAACCAATAAAGTGCAAACACAAGCACGGTGCCGCATACACCGATTTCGAGAAGAAATACGCTCATTGAGGAAACCAGAAACCCTTCATAGAGGGGGTAATATGCACCGATGAATTGCGGCCCAAGCGAAGAGTGCGAGACATTGCCGAGACCGAGGCCGAATGCGAGCTGCACCGGGTCAGCGGACAGCCGGGCCAGAGGCATGACGATTGCGTCGATCCGTCCAGCTTGGTGCTGCGTTCCCACGCCGGAGTGAGTGTCGAGGTACTGATCGACCTTCTTTTGGCTCGTGAAAAAGTCTTCTACGCTCGTGTAATAGGGATTGTTGCGTTCCATGTAGTCATATACCGGCGCGAAACCTGCCAGGAAGACGATGAAAAGCGTGATGGACAGAAGCGCATTGCGCAGGCGCCTGCCCGCCGGTGCGCCTACCAGAACTACGGTTAGAAGAGCGATGGGCAGGAGTATCAGGGTGCCCTTTGTTTCGTTGATGGTTGTCGCGGCAAGCAAATAGAAGAAGAGGGCGAAGTAAGTTATCTTCGAGACGCGTTGTCGCAGGAAGAGGCCTGTGAGTATGCATACCGCGCATATGAGATAGATCGACAAGACGGAGGAATCGACCAAGGTGCCGACCACGCTGTCGCCACTGAACCTTTCCGCGCGAATGACTATCATGCGTTGGTGAATGGCGAATGGTAATTGCCAAAGACCCACAACTAGCAACAGGCGCAGCTGCTGGCGGATTTGCCAGTCCTTGAACTCGTATACTGCCGGCAGAAAAAAGAACGGCATGGCACGCAGATAGTAGCGAATGCCAGCGAATAATGGGCCGGGTTCGACCGCATTGGCGACCGCCCCACACACCATGACCACCGCAATGGCTCCAAAGACCAACCAGTACTGCGCGCGTACGTTGCGGAACCGCTGTCCCGTGCCTAAGGCTACGACGTAGAGCACGACGAGTACGGAAAGGGCCTCGGGCAGGAAGGCGAGAGTCCTTGGTAATAGATGATCGGTGGTCAGCTGATCGATCAGCGTCACCGCGATGATGATCGCTAAAATTAGATAGTGCATACGGCGTGATGCGCGGAGCGGATGTCTGCAAGCGCTCGCAATGCTCTGTTGCGATATCCGGTAGACACTATCATTTGTGAAGATTCAGGCCGTTCAATTCCCGTGATAGAAGGTCTTGACATTAATTGTTGGACAAAAGTCTACCGGCGTAATCGTCAGCACAACGGGGCGCGCGCGCTCGCGGGCACGGCGCTCAGGCGCAACCGGCTGCGAAGACCGATGGGTGTTTGGAGAGCTGGCCATCAGGTCTCGGGAAAGTGTCGCCGCGGCGTGTGATCAACGCAGCGTAGCGGTCCCGACTCGGGGTTCGCGCGATGCCTGCTGCAGACCAGCCTCAGGGTATTGAACGATCTCCGTTGCCTGATAGTCCTTCATGTGGCGGGAATGAGTGAATATAATGAGCTCCGCCAGGAGCCCAAGCGCAAAGAGCTGCAGTCCGAGAACTACGAGCAACGAGGACAGCAACAACGCCGGACGATCAGCCAGGCTTTGATTGAAGACCAATCTATCAAAAATAAGATATAGCACGACTAGCACGCCCAGGCCGCACATGCTGGCTCCAATCATGCCAAAGAAGCGTAGCGGCTTTTTGGTAAAGCGGACGAGAAAGAACACCGTAAAGACATCCAGCACGAGATGTGCGTACTCGCGCGGTCGATACACTCCCTCGAAGCGGTCGCGCTCGGATTGCCGCAGTTCAACCTCCGCGACGCGAAATCCCTGGCGATCCGCGAGCACCGCTAGCAACCGGTGCTGATCGCCATACAAGGATAGCTCCTCGAGTACGCGCCGCTTCATGGCGCGCGCTCCGCAACCGAGATCATGGAGGCGCATCCCAGTCACACGCGCCACCATGCCGTGGAATATGGCGCGCCGCATCCGCTCCAGGGCGCCACCGGAGCGCGGCCAGCGCCAGCCGATGGCAACGTCCGCTGACTCGAGCGGAGCGAGAAGCTTGACCACATCGCGACCATCAATTTGATGGTAGGCGGGCAACGTGACAATTAACTCTCCGGATGCGCGTTCGAGGCCGGCCATGAGCGCAGTAGATTCACCAAATGGCCGGCTGAGCGAAACGATGATGAGGTCTTGCGCACCTTCGTCGATCAATTGCTCAAGTTCGCCCATCACTTGCGGATGTGGCCCATCAAGCACAAAGATGAATTCGTGCGCCAGGCGTGCCGGCTCCAGTCCCAGCTGGTACTCGCTGTAGAGTTCGCGCGCATTCGCGTAGCGCTTCCCGACCGGAATGATGACCGATAGCTTGATTCTTGGATCTCGTTCGGTCATTGCGCTTGGGTCTCGATGGCCGCGGGACGCTTGCCGATGCGCTGCGTGAGGCGCGCGAACTGATGCTCGCGCATGCCGCTCAAATGGTAGACCAGCTCGCCGAATGCGCCACTGCATATCAAAATGAACGCAGAGGTGAGGAAAATGACCCCGGAGCCGGCAATGGGCAACGACGTGGCCTCACCATGCAGCAAAGATGTCGTCACTGCATAGCCGAGTACGCTTAGGCCAGCAATCAGCAAAGGCATTGCGAGAAACCCGAACCACAAAAGCGGCCGCGCTGCGAACGAGGTGAGCGTCTTGATCACCATCAGGTCGAGCAGCACTTTGTAGATGCGCGATAGGCCGTACTTGGATGCGCCAAACTGGCGGGCATGGTGCCTGACCTTGACCTCAGCAATTCTAGTGCCGGCGATCGAGGCCATTGCCGGGATAAAACGGTGCATTTCCGAATACAGCGGAATGTTCTTGATCACGCTGGCGCGATAGGCCTTGAGTGAACAGCCGTTATCCTTGATCGCAATTCCCGTCACTTTCCCGATCAGCCAGTTGGCGATTATTGAAGGAATCTTGCGGGACACGAGCTTGTCTTGGCGCTGGTGGCGCCAGCCGACAACCACGTCATATCCGGCATCGATCTTGCGCAAGAACTCTTCGATGTCGGCAGGGTCATTTTGCAGATCGCCGTCCATCGTGATGAGTACTTCGCCTCTGGCGTATTCGATGCCGGCCGCCATGGCGGCAGTCTGTCCGTAATTGCGGCGGAATTTCACGACACGAACGCGCGGGTCCGTGCGTGCCAGCTCCACTGCACGCGCGAGCGTCGCATCCTTGCTGCCGTCGTCCACGAACACCATCTCGAATGGGATCTGCAAGGGCGCCACGGCAGCGACGATGGCGGCGTGCAGGGGTCCGATGCTGTCCTGCTCGTTATAGAACGGGACGATGACCGAGAGCTTTGGCGGGGTGCGCAAGCGCTTGTTCTCCTTGGACGTTTATCATAAAGCGGTGTCGGTAAATCTTACTTCGAATGTATCACAGAAGCGCCTTTCGCCCGGCCATTAAGCCCGGATCCGCATGGTAGACTGCGCCCCCGCCACGGCGGATGGATCCGGGTGGCGCGGGGTATTTTGAGGCGGAGCAAAGTACCGGAGTCTTGATGACCGAAACATCGATTGCCACTGAGCTGAGCATAGTCATTCCGACCCTTGGTCGAGAATGTCTGCGGCAGAGCGTGCGAGCGATTGCCACCGGCTCCATGCGTCCCGGGGCGATTGTGCTTTCCCACCAGGGCGCTCCGGGGTCCATGGATGCCATGCTCGAGGAATTCGCTCAATACGGCGTTTCCGTGCACTACTCGCGCTCTGACCAGGTGGGCAAGGCCACCGGGCAAAATGCCGGCATTCGCAAGGTCACGACCAAGTTCTTCGGCACCACGGACGATGATTGCATTGTCGATTTTCGTTGGGTGGAGGAGATTGCTCGAGCGCTTGCCGAGCATCCGGGAGACA
>Ga0302325_10023449_pt1 | contig 12859 bp, 15 predicted proteins | sample Palsa_T0_2_FD_201948 | JGI IMG/M metagenome (GOLD analysis project Ga0302325, IMG submission 201948) | Peat permafrost microbial communities from Stordalen Mire near Abisko, Sweden - Palsa_T0_2 | ecosystem: Environmental > Terrestrial > Soil > Palsa > Peat permafrost | place: Sweden: Abisko... | reverse complement strand
GCCTTCTTCGCCGCCTTCTTGTCTTCTCCCCGGGCCGCCGGTTTCAAGGGTTTTGACGGCAGCATCGCTCGTTCAGCTTCCTCGAGAGCGGCTTTCTCGGCTTTTTTGGCAGCGAGAGCGCGTTTCTTTTCTGCTTCCGCTTCGGCTTTAGCGTTCGATTTGGCACCTTTGGACCATTCTGTTGATTCCTTAGCTTCTGTTTCCTGCTGGAGCTTTGCGGACTTTGCTTCGTTTGCAGCGGCTTTCTACTTCGTCAAAAGGCATTCTAGGGATGATGTACCTTGGCGTTGCCGGCTACTTTCTTCGTATTCTCGCCAAACTTTTTCGGCATGATGATGGTGACTCGAAATTTCGAACGATCATCACAAGCAACCGACATCTCCCGCCGATCCATCACCAAAAAAAACAACTCGTGCTCTCCATGAACCGAGCACCGTGTCTCCGCCGAGCAATCCGGCCTCTCCAGCAACAACTGCGCCTCTCATCCACGCAATCCACCTCCATCCTCAAACCTCCACACATAAATTTCTCCGGAATAGTCGAGAATGAAGAACGCGTGCGACAAAATTGTCTAGCTCGCAAGTTACCCAATGTTGCAGCGACGATACCGGAGATTATCAGGCTTAACGAAAAGCGACTTGAATATATTAGGACACTTTCACCGTTGGAGTTTCGGCGGAATGTGATTAGTGCGGAGTTGGGCAAGATGAAGGATCCTGTGCAGCGGAAGAGCTTGTTAGCGGAAGCAGCCAACTTGAAGACGAAAATCACCACACTCAAGGCTGAACAGGATGAGACTGTAACGGCCCTAACCAGTCTGGCGGCGGCAATTCCAAACGACACCCACCCAGAGACGGCCTCTACAGAGACGGAAGTCGGCAAAATTGGCGAATTGAGGGAGAAAACAACAATTAAAGATCATGTTGAAATTGCAGAGTCACTTGATATACTCGATCTACGAGCCGGGGCAAGAACGACGGGTCACGCATGGTACTATCTCAAAGGCCTTGGCGCAGAATTGGAACTAGCTCTTGTTTCCTATGCCGTTGAAATGGCCATCAAGCGAGGATGGAAATTAGTCAAACCCCCTGATGTGGTTCGAACGGAAGTGGCACTGGCATGTGGCTTTCGTCCGCGCGACGAGGAGGGAGATCAAATTTATCAGTTGGCGAATGTGTCTGTCAATGAGACTGGATCGCATGCCGAGAGTGGGAGTTTATGTTTGGCGGGCACGGCGGAGATTCCTCTTGCGGCGATGAATATTGAGAAGATCTTCAAGGAGGATGAGTTGCCTGTTAAATACGTTGGTGTTGGGACTGCGTATCGGGCTGAAGCTGGGTCACGAGGGAAGGAGTCGAAGGGATTATACCGAGTGCATCAATTTACAAAAGTGGAATTATTCGCATGGACACGGACGGAAGACAGTGACGCAATGCTCTCTGAGATCCTAGAACTACAAAAGGAGATTGTTGAGGGACTTGGTCTGCATGCCCGAATATTGGACATGCCACCCCATGAATTAGGAAATGCCGCATATCGCAAATACGATATCGAAGCATGGATGCACGGGAGACAAGGTTGGGGCGAAATCACTTCCGCATCGAATTGTACGGACTACCAATCTCGACGATTAAACACGCGTTACCGACCTAACGAAAAGGATGCAAAGATACAGTTTGTGCATACTCTGAACGGGACTGCGATGGCGGTGCCGAGAATGATTGTGGCGATCTTGGAGAGTGGAGTGAGGGAGGATGGCAGTGTTGAGATACCCATGGCATTGCGGAAATTTCTCGGTGTAGACCGTCACAAATGGCTGATCCAACCCAATATCTAATAAATCCCAGTCGGGAAATCTTATTAACATCGATACTACTCTAGTTCAGTCTACTTCCTCGGATTTTATGACGTTCTCCTCTTCATCATCGAGTACTCCTTCATCCTCTTTATCTTTGCCGAATATTCTCAATGCCAAAGCCCTTTTATCCATTTTCTGAATCATAACACTACCAGTCAGCGACATCCATATACGGGGAGATACTTGACTGAATTAGGGGATTTCCACATCGGCATCGAGAACGGGGTTTTCATATCCGTGATGTCACTTTTCGATGGATCCACTCTGATTACAAAACCCCCGCTCGTCAAACGTTCAACTTGCTCTTGTAAACCGCGTTTCAGGTCCCTTAAAAGCGGAAACTGCGATCCCGATCTCAGTAATTCCCAGATCTCATCGACGTTCGCAGTCACCGTTCGATTCCCCATGAACGCGTCAATCAGCGATAGACCATCAGAATGAATTCTCCATAGACACTCTGCACCACTTTTCGGATCAGGTTGTCGGACGAATAATCGTATCCCAGCGTTCAGCAACCGAATATTAGGATTGCGCTCTAATACCGCTTTAACGAGCGAACTAGTGACGTAGATTGCTCGTAAGGGTTCCCCTGTGGCGTTTCGAACGAAAAGGTCTGTTGTCGGGAATGAGGGAGAAATATCGAAGAATTTGCGGATAGTGATTACATCGGGGTGATCTTCCGGGAGATATACAAATGGTTCTTCTTTTCCGATTGGGTCATTTTTACTTTCTTTCGTTGCGTTGACGCCGAACTTGACATCCGCTTTGAGTTTCTTTGCAGGCGGCTCCTCAGGATCGAGGCTGATGTCAATAAAAATACAAAGAGAAGGAGTACCTTTCACCATTGGTCTCAATAGCTGGCAGTTCCACTTTCTTCGCACCCAGAGAACTCTTCTTCTCGAGAACAGTAATGAAGAATCCACCGGTATCCTGTAAATGGGGATACACCCGAAGACACCGCTTTAATTGTTCCTTGATGTTCTCTTCTTCTGGACGCGGCGAAAACATGGTCTCCGTTACTCTTCCACCAGGAGTGAACTCCTCCCTCTCCATCTCCTCTCCATTATTATCAAATATTTTCCAAGTCGTCATTCCGGGCCGTCGTTTCATATCCGGTAACTGGTCCGCAACGTCAACCACTTCCACAGCGCCATTCGTGATTCGTAGAATCTCAGCCACGACAGCCTCGTTCTCCAACGGATTAAGACTACATGTCGAATAGACTAGTCTTCCACCGACAGCAAGCATTTGCAGTCCTCTGTATAGAATCCGGATTTGTAATGGATGTAACCCCATGGCGGATTTATTCGTCCAACTCTTCCAAATCAATTCGTTTTTGCGTATGGTGCCGTCTCCCGAACAAGGAACATCTGCCAAAACTCTATCAAACTTAAGAATCTCGTCTTTGCCCGGCTCGGAACTAGGGATCCGTAAATTGGGAAACTGAGATGCGTCGTAACAGGTCGCCATGTACGTTGGCGAAGGACTTCGATTTAATTGATGAATCATGAGATAACATCTCTTGTAATCCATATCATTCGCAATGACCAATCCAGTGGGCCATTTAGGCGTTCCATCCTCGTTCCTGTCCGTGACATTCAGTGCCTCCAGGATTTGTGATGTCTTACTCCCTGGTGCGGCACACAAGTCGATGACTTTATGATGGGGCTGCACATCCAGAAGCAGGGGCGGAATCATTGACACAGCCTCCTGACGAGAAATATTCCCTGCTTCCGCTTCGCAGACAAGGAAGTTTTGGAATTTCTTGAAGGAAGGATCTCTGCGGATGACTTCCTTGCGCACGGTGATTTGGTATGCGAGAGAGTCGGGGTACCATTTTATTGGCGTTGGAGGGGGGACTGGTTCTCCCTCGTGGATCAGAGATGTCAGGGCAGGGAAATAATGCGACTGAAGTGAATCCCGAATATCAAACGCATGGCTATTATTAGAACGACAGAAGGACATTAAGAGATACCTTTTGTTCCCTGTGATGCGAAACGTTGTAGGTAAGTTTCGTTTTACTGCAGCCATAAATTCGTCCCATTCCGACTCTGGCACAATCTCCTGTCGTTTATAGTATTCTTCAAAGTCCCGGTTCCTGAATATCAGCTCCACGGCTCGCCAAAGACACATACTCCTTCACAATCGGTGCTCCCCAACTATCAGCATCGCGTTTCTACCATTAGTCCCTGTGTCCCCGAGCCGAGGCGCTTACTCTCTTGCGTCCTCCGGATTTGCGTCCCATTTGAAGAATTAGCGTCCAAGTTGCACGGTTCGCAGAATTTTGGCACTTTTCATTTGCGGTTTTGCTGATTTTCAAAAACGGCTTTGTGAGATCACGTGATCCATAAGTGACGACAGCGATCCCCGGAAAGACCTTCTTCAATTATTCTGCCGAAAACACCCGTCGATTGCAATGCGGACAGGAACATGAGTCTCCCTCCGTATACCTAGGAAACACAGTATAACCTGCTGTTGAGAGGAAATATCCTCCATATTCTCAGAAGATGCCTGCGTCGGACTTGGTTGCAGGGAGTTTGAGTGGTTTTGTGTCCTGCGTTCTTCTACAACCTCTCGAAGTAATAAAAACGCGGCTGCAACAACAAGGACAGCCTCTCAGACCCTCTACAATCTCATCTCCCATGCAAACAGCCATAAAATCCTCTCAAACGTATCTCCCTTCCCTTCACTCAAAACGAGACCCACTAAGACCAGCTCCTTCCGCGAAATAATGCGTCCCTTAATTTCCCACCCAACAACTCTGTGGCGCGGCACTGTCCCCACGATCCTGCGCAATGTCCCCGGCGTCTCGATCTACTTCTACACGCTCTCCTTTCTGCGACAATCCCTTCTCCCGAAAGCGACTCGCCAATCCCATTCCAGGCGATATGTCACCCTAGTGAATGTCTCAGCTGGGATGCTTGCCCGGGCAGGCGCAGGGTTCATATTAATGCCTATATCAGTGATCAAAGTCCGTTTTGAGAGTAATTTGTACAATTATGTGTCGCTTGCACAGGCCGGGAGGGATATTCTTCAGACGGAGGGGGTGCGGGGGTTTTTCAGTGGGTTTGGGGCGACGGCGTTGCGAGATGCGCCGTACGCGGGGGTTCATCTTGCTATTTATGAGAGCACTAAAGCTTTAATTGGGGGTACAACACTTCTTCCGTTCCTTTGTTATGTTTTGTTTTGTGTGTGTGTTCGGGCTGTCAGAGAAGGGTGCTGAGAGTAGCGTCGCCGCTGAATTCACCTTCCTCGGGACCATTGTTGAGTATTCCCTCGGGAGCGATAGCAGGTCTTTTGGCTACGAGTATAACACAGCCATTTGACATGATAAAAACACGAATACAGCTTGCTCCAAAGGAATACCGCAATTTATGGTATGGCGGGAAAAAGATATTACGAGTCAAGTGTCCTACTGGGTTTGTGGTTAATGGTAGGAAGACGGGTTTAAGGGGTTTTTCAAGGGGATGAGCCCGCGGTTGGCGAGGAAGGTTATTTCTGCGGCAATTGTGTGGACGGGATATGAGGAGATATTGAAAGCTATTGCACGGAGACAAGTGGAGGGGTAATTTGCGATAATACTAGGGGACAAAGAGGTCGAGCGAGTGAGTAATTTGCTGATTAGGAATTGACAGAAGATGAGAGATAAAAGCAGTAGAAGTCTAATTGCATGGGCAGGCACATCTCAAGCATATGGTAACTCAATTCATTACCCCCACAGAACAATGGATCTAAACAACAATACCAAACAACGAACGTACATCAATCTCTCTGTACGACTCCCCGGAACTCGACTGGACTTCATCTGAAAAGCATCAAAGCACATCACTTTTCCTCGACATTCTCAAGATCCAACACTTTACCCTCGTAAATCCCCTCCACGAACTCCAAAAACCCCTCATCCAACAAAGCCTCCTCATAAACCCCCCTCATCGTCTCCCCCACTTGCGGCGCGTCCTCCCACGCGACATCCCTCTTCTTGTTGTTCCCGCCGCCCGCACCATTGCCTCCGTTGCCTGCACCGTTGCTCCCGTTGTTTGTGCCAGCCTTCCTCTTCTTGACGAAAAAGTGTTTGTAGAAAATATACAATCCGACGATGCCGCCGATGATGGCGGTCCCGGTGAAGAGTGTCTTTGCTAGCGGGAAGCCTTTTTTCGGGCGGTGGAGTTGGTGGTGGGCCGTGAGTTTAAGTTGGATTTCTTCGCCGTCGACGGGGCCGGAACCTTCGTCGCTGGAGGGAAGGGGGGATGGGCGCGGGGTCATACTGTGATAAAGTCAACGGTTATTGCGAAATGTGTTGGTAAGGTAATTGGGGTGGCTTCTCGGGGAATGGTATAGACCGATTGACGAGAGATGGGATGGGAGGTCGGATGATGTTGGAGGGAACAGTTGAGAGGAAGGATGTGTATTTAGGGAGGTTGAAGGAGGGGTGAGGGATATGACGAGCATAATCGGTTCGTATTGTTGATGACGGTTAAGTGATCGTGGGATGTTGTCATGTTGAGGTGTTTTGTGAGACAGTTTTGATGCATCTGACGATAGACGGACATGATCAACCTGTTCCAGTCATTCAAGCAAGCAGCATTACTGGACGTTCAACTGAACTCTTGAAAACCCGTCGAAGCGAGCCAGGGCCATAAAATTCACACACACTGGATGGGAAGTGGCAGAGCATATTGGCAGACCGATGACCTGATTTACATAGAAATACCTCGCAAGCAGATTCTGCCAAAGTCATGCACCATCGCATCATATGTGATGCGTCAGACTGCCATATCTGGTCTACCTGATAAACATTATCCATAGGCTTCTCCCGTCAGCATGTGCTCAACGAGGTCAATCCACTGACAGTCTACCCAGCTCTCCAGCGCACAACGCGCGCCAACAGCAAACTAGTATGCACGGCGTACCGGGGGCCCTTTGTACGGCCTCTTCCACCTTTCTTTTGAATTCTTTCCACCGTTGAATGCCAATTTCTGTTATTTCGTTCGACCCATTTTTCATGACATTTGGCTTTTATCTTGTCTATCATCTGTTGTGCTTCAGACGGAGGGATGCTATCTTTGAAAGGATCCTTGTCCTGACGGTTTTGGTTAGTCGCCGTGGGGGGGGATTGGCTTGTTGGTACTTCGCTTCGACGGCATCCTGTCCTGTATTATTAAAGTGATATCTGTATCTATGCAACCAGAGATTCGCTCTTTATACTTCATTTCCATTTAAGTTCCAGCAAAAGGATCCGAGCCACGCACCTCATCGTTGTCATGGCAACACTGATTAAACAGATAACACAATCCGCTCACTAACAAAGGCATATACATATAGGACGCTGGCGCATGGTTGCAGCGTTGTGCGATTTCTTCCCAAACCGCTTTCTGAAAAAACCTCACGCGAGGTGTTATCAGCGCTTGTACACCGCAAAGTTCCTACCATGTCACGAAATGATCAGACCGGCCGAAGTCTAAGCCAAGAAATCGATGCATTCTTTGGCCGTGGCACACATGGCAATCGCTCTCCCGAAGACCTTGAAAAACGCGCGAAGGCCAACTTCGAACTCTGGAAAACCGAAATATTGGGTAATCAGGCAAACGCAGCCAAATTCAAATCGAGGTTATCTCCATCTCAGCTAAGTTCGCACCAAGTATTAGAGGAATGGATGTCGTGGAGGTCCCAGAGCAAGTGTTTTGAAGATGCAGCTGTGGAAGCGATCAAATGGACTCAAAGCCTGTCCTCAACTGCTCAAAGCCCTCACTCCTACCAAGCAAGCATTGCGAGCCTATGGAATTGCGAGTTTATCTACCCAAACGACAACAGTATTATATCCAATTCGCTCCTCGAAGCGAGGCGAACCATTGCTCTCCAGTTTTCGTCGTGTCAACGAATCGCGTCGTGTTACAAATCAATTTCGTTCTCTTCAACAGGAGAGTTTGCGCTCGAAATTCAAGCGCGGTTTCGAGACCGGCCCCAATTCGGGGCGTGTTTGACACCATGTCCCTGGTTAACCCCCAAACAAGGCCTCCCATATTATCTGTGGGATGTAGAAAGAAAAGGGACAAGACGAACCATCGATATTATAGCAGAAATCGGGCACAATCCGAAGTATGTGGCTATTAGTCACACATGGGGACGATGGAGAAGATGCGAGGAACGTTTTCCATGGGTCTCAATTCCGCATGTCCCTTGGAAAATCCCCCAGAATTCGAAATTCGAAGTTCAAGAATTGCCCCATATTCTCGCGCAACCGGGATACGAGTATGTCTGGTTCGATCTTCTTACCATTCCACAAGAAGAGGTTTCACCGGAGATGCTGCAACTACAGAAGGTTGAAATCGCTCGCCAAGCGGTGATATTTCAGAATGCAGATAAATCGATAGCCTGGCTTAATGACATCAAGTCTTGGAATGCAGTAACTGCCTCGTTGCAGTGGCTTTGCTTGGCCTTTCTTAAATATTTTGGGACAGTGGAAGAAGGAAACGAAATGATTGATCAACTCCTAGAAAACTTGTTTGATCAGGCTGATACTCCTACCGAGTTATCTATCGAGGCTATCTCCAGCACCTCTGCTCCGACGCGATCAGTTAACCCATGGTTCACATCTCTATGGACCCTTCAAGAAACTTGCTTACGTCCCGATATGTTGCTGAGTAAGAACGATTTTGAAACACTCCAAGTATGGAAATGTGTCCCACTCACCCTAGTCGAAATTATCAGCCTTTTTGCGGCCACTTCCGATATTCTCAGATCTCCCACGATGGTAGTTCCTTCGGGCGTCCGTGAGCTTGATACTTTTCTCCGTCAAGCTCGGATGTTGGGATTATTCCACCTTTCTCAAACATCAATAATGACGATGGGTAACCAACGGGAATGTGAACACCGACGAGCCGAAGCCATTATGTCTGCCATTGGAATGACTGATTGGTTCAAGACCTCCGCAGAAGAACAACGCGACGAGAACCTCGTTTTCAAACTCTATCCAAACGCTTTTGTCGCTGAGGTTCGGGAAAAATTAGGTTCTGCATCGTTTTTTTCCGCGACTCCGGTTGGTCGGGAATTCAATGAGGTGCTTCGCAAGTTCTGTTCCAATGATGAAGGGTATTCAGGGGCTGCGGATGCAGTAGGTTCAATGTTGCCTTTTGGTTTGGGCGCTGAAGCTATCAGACTTGACAGTGAGTTGAAGTATCATGCGATGGAGCAGGAGGCGGTGAAAACTTGGGTCACTGAGAACTCTGGGATGGTTCGAATTACAGAAGCTGGAGTTATAGCATCGTCAAATGATACCGGCTCTATCGTTGACTGGTATTGTCAGTTCCTTGCTGCACCTTCGGCAGAGAGTGAGTGGGGAATCGTTCAGGTTAAGCACAACGTCAATTTACACCACCTTCTTCGTTCGTATAAACCGAAGATGCCTAATTACGCTATATGTCTACTCCATTCGCCGATCTTCATGCGTGGGATTATTTTAAAGGAAATACGGACTGGGGTGCTCATCAAAGTTGGGGATTTTTGGGGAACCGAGCAACTTGGAAGCTTTGATGTCAAAAGTCGGCCCGTAAGCTGGTTGGTGCTTTGAGTCCGACCAAGATCACAATCATTTGGAGAAGCGTTATGTGAGTTTCGTAAAACATAGTTATATTATCGACCCATATCCATAGGTAGTATGGAACGGACGCGGCGGATCCGTGTCCTGACGGTTTTGGTTAGTCGGGGGTCTTGGGGTTTGGTTTTTGGTATTTCGCTTCGAGGGCATCTTGTCCTGTATTATGAAATTGATATCTGTATCTATGCTACCTGAGATTCGCTCTTTATACTTCATTTCCATCAGAGCTCCAGCAAAGGGATCTGTGCGACAGAACCATCTCACCGTCGCCATAGCAACGGTGATTAAACCCAAAAGGATCAACAGACAAAGCACCATATTGACTGAGCCTCACCGTCACTGTGATACCCGGCGAAACAACAACACAAACATCCACACAGAAGTATTGTTGTTGTTGTCCAGCCATGTCCTTCACCTCGATCCTCGTCTCCCGTCCCAACGCCTCCAAAGCGCGTCTCCCAGCATTATACGCCGACTTCCGCCCCCTGAAGCAACACAACCCCGAAGGCTACGCTGCCAACATCCAAGTCTGGCAATCCGCGCTCTCACACGCACTAGCCCAGAACACATTCTCCCACAACAACAACGACAATGACAGCAGTATCCTCGTGCTGGATATCACGTCCCAGCTGTTGAGCGAGATAAGTCTATCGCCCTACGGGAGACCGCTGGGGATAGGGTCCGTGGTGGTAGGCTTCCCCCCCGTGTGGTTGAGAGGGGCAGGGTAATGGTAGGAAGAGAGTCTGCGGGAGAGGGAGTGGATTCCTTTGGGGGACTTTTTGAGTGAGAGTGTGAGTATTTATGAGCAGAGTTGGAGTGTTACGGGGGTCATTGGGTGGATGTGGAGGAAATTGGTCGAGTATTCTGCCGGGGAGGATGATAGTAAAATTCCCTCTGGCCGATACGTCCTACGGAAGAACCTGGAGGTTAGTATCCCTCTCCTTTACTCACGGAGTATCCCCGTTTTAGTCTATGGTCACTATACAACTGCCTTATTGTTGCGAGGATATCGTTGACTATAGGACGTTGCGAATAAAGTGCTTAAACAAGCGATGGACAATTCCTCAGGATATGTAGGACACATCTACTCCCCCGAAACCTTCGCCCAAACAATCTCAACCCTATTCCCTAAACCACTATCCAAACTTGACCAACTAATCCTGCTAAAATACCTCTCCCGCGACAAAAAAGAAATCGTCTGCTCGCCCAACGTATCCCCCATTGTGTTCAGTACTAACAATAGTGTATCAAATTGCGCCTGAAAAACAAACTTACGCCAATAACCGCCTCGGACGAATCGATCTCCCAACTGAAATCCGTGCATCTCTCGCTAACCGTGCAGACAACCCTTCTTGAATCGCAAATCCAGGCCCTGACAAGTAAAGCCCGCGACGCAACATCCTCACACTCCCGCCTCATTGCCCTCTCAGCCCTGAAATCCCGCAAACTGGCCTCTGCAGCGCTAGAAAAACGGCTCAACGCGTTATCCCAGATCGAGCAAGTTTTGCACGGCGTCGAACAAGCTGTTTCGGATGCAGAAATCGTGCAATCGCTGGAGAGCGGGGCGAGTGCGCTGGAGCGACTGAATCGGGATATCGGCGGGATTGAGCGGGTCGAGCGGGTTATGGAGCGGGTCAGGGAGGGGGTCGAGGAGAGTGAGGAGGTCGGGAGGGTTATTGCTGAGATGGGGGCACAGAGGGTGGATGAGGAGGAGGTGCGGGAGGAGTTTGAGGAGATGGTGCTGGCGGAGGAGAGGGAGCGGGAGAGGAAGAGGGAGATTGAGAGGTTGGAGAGGGAGATCGCGAAGCGGGAGGCGGAGGAGAGGGACAAGGCTGAGAAGGCTAAGATGGAGGGTGCTGAGCTGAGGGAACGGAAGGAGGCGCAGGACAAGGAGAAGACTGCTGAGGAGAAGAGAGATGAGGGATTGGTGAAGGAGTTGGAAAGTATTAGAATTACACCAAAGGAGGAACCGTCGACGATGACAACCACGACGACAACGACGGCAGAAGAAGCAGTGGTGGAAGTGCCAATACCCAGTTAGTAGTATGCATTATACCGGATATCAATAATATACATATGACTATCCCCATCCATGCCGAATGCACTATGCAACCGTCTCCTGATTCGAACGCTGACTAGAAATGACCCGTTCATCCCCATAACTCTGAACCGTTCCATCCATCTCACTCGTTTGTCCTGGCACACCAGCCTCTCCAGTCGAGCCTTCCTTCTCCATGCCCTCATCCAGGGTATCACCCACCTTCTTCCGCTTCGCAGACTCCCTAGCCCGTCTCGCCAACTCCGTAAACTCATCCTTACACTTCCTCTCCCAGTCCTCCCCATCCAACCTCCTCTTATCCCCGCGCGTACTATTCATAATATGTTGTTGCGTGATATCCCACCGCTGCAGCTCGATTAACAGCTCCTGTCGCGATCGCGGATACTTGGAGTCGATGTTGGCATTATGTAGATTGACCCATTCCTTGTGGCGGGCCGATAAAAGGGCCTTGTTCCCGTGTGTGGGGAGGCCCAGCTCCGAGAGTCGTTGGCGGAGTTTTGTGTCGTTGTACATTGCGTAGTTTATTTTGGGGAGCGGGTGTACGGGCTTTGAAACGGAAGGGACTTGGAAGGGGTTTGAGGATAGAGATTGTGAAGCGGGGGTAGGGAGGGGTCTTTGAGGGCGTGGGTCGTAGGTTATGAGAGATGAGGGGCGGGGCGGAGGGGAGAGTGGTGAGCCTGTGCAGTGGTCGATGTGGATATCGACTTGTGCTTCGGATTTGAATGGCCGTGAACAGATTGGACAAAATATCCCTGGCTTCTCAACTTGTCGTACTTGTCGCATCGGCCTCTGTCTTATCATAACAGGAGCCTCCGTCTCAACTTCGCAATTCCCATCAACCGCAGGACTAGCATGCCATACCTGTGCCCCTCCATTCGCAATCCCCTCCTCCATCCGCAGTTCCTCACTCCCTCCGACACCACTCCTAGCCATCTCCAACAGCCGCGGTCTACATCAGCACACGCTCAACCCAGACATAGGGGATCCTACCTCACCGCAACGAAATTCTCCACCAGATCCCCTACAACTTTATTCTGCCTCAACCCACTATCCGAAATATTCGTCGTCCTACAAGCCGGACAGACCGGCTCGACACTCAGACTCCGACGAATACACAGCGAACAGAACGTATGCAGACAAGTCGTTATCACGGGCGCGGTGTAAAAGTCTTTACATATCAGACAGCGCAGGTTCGAGTCGAGTGGATACAGGCTGGAGAGGGAAGTATTTGACCAGTCGGACGGGTCGGAAATGTCGGAGGACTGGTCCATTTGTTGCAAGACGGGTTTGTGATGGGTCATTCAGTGAGAAGATTTGGGCGCGTTCGAGAACACGGACCACTTTTGAG
>Ga0302325_10023448_pt1 | contig 12859 bp, 10 predicted proteins | sample Palsa_T0_2_FD_201948 | JGI IMG/M metagenome (GOLD analysis project Ga0302325, IMG submission 201948) | Peat permafrost microbial communities from Stordalen Mire near Abisko, Sweden - Palsa_T0_2 | ecosystem: Environmental > Terrestrial > Soil > Palsa > Peat permafrost | place: Sweden: Abisko... | reverse complement strand
CAGGCCGAGCGGCGTCGAATGGTGTTCGGCTATGTGATAGGAGCGGAAACCGGCGCGGTCGTATTGCTCGGTCAGCTTCAGCCGCGTCTCGAACAATTCGGCGAGCGGTATTGCGTTATCGTCGAGATGATCGAACACTCCGAATTCCAGTCCCAACATTACCTCCTGATTTTGTGTTTGGGCTGCGTCGTCGATGGCTATACTTGCCGCTCGCGCTCGGCCCAGAACGGCTTGCGCAGCTCACGCTTGAGAATCTTGCCGGTCGGCGTGCGTGGCAGCGCGTCGACGAAATCGATCGTGCGGGGCGCCTTGTAATGGGCGATGCGTTCCCGCGCGAAACCGATCATCTCCTCTGAGCTTGCCTCGGCGTCTGGCCGCTTGACGACGATGGCTTTGACCGCCTCGCCCCATTTGTCGTCGGGGACGCCGATCACCGCGACGTCGGCGACCGCCGGATGGCCGAACAGCGCGTTCTCGACTTCGGCGGGATAAATGTTCTCGCCGCCCGAGATGATCATGTCCTTCACGCGGTCGTAGATATAGATGTAGCCGTCGGCATCGAGATAACCGGCATCGCCGGTGTAGAACCAGCCGTTACGGATAGCGCGGCTGGTCTCGTCCGGCCGGTTCCAGTAACCCAGCATTGTCTGCGGGGAGCGCGTGACGATTTCGCCGACATCGCCGACGGCCACGTCCTTGCCAGCCTGGTCGACGACGCGCATTTCAATGCCTGGCATCGGCTTGCCGCAGGACTTCAGACGGTCGGCGCGATCCCCGCTGTGATCCTCAGGCGGCAGATAGGTGATGGCGCCGGTAGTTTCCGTCAATCCATAAACTTGCGCTAGCTCGCAACCCAAGGCCTTGCGCGAGTTGCGCACCAGATCGACCGGCGCCGGCGACGCGCCGTAGACGATCAGCTCAAGCGAAGAAAAATCGGTTTTGGCGCATTGCGGGTTTTGCAACAAAAACAGCAGCAATGCCGGCACGACAAATGCTTTGGTTATTTTTTGCTCCGGAATGACACGGAGAATGACGGCGGGATCGGCGTCGCGCAGCAGGACCGTGGGAACCCCGCGGTACAAGCCGATCAGTGCCCAGCCGCTGCCGCCGATATGGAACAACGGCATGCAAACGAGATTGACGTCGTTCTCGTGCCAGGCGCCGAAAGACGAAAGCGCAACGCCCGTCAGATAGAGCAGTCCCGTGTGGCTGAGCTGAGCGCCCTTCGGATGGCCGGTGGTGCCGCTGGTGTACATCTGAATGGCGCAGTTCTCGGCCGCGATTGGCAGCGCAGGGTCATGCGCTGGCTGCGCCCCGAGCCAATGTGTGTAATCGATCCATGACGTGTGTCCGGCGTCGAGCGCGATGATGCGGCGAACCGATTTCAGATCGTGCTGCACTTTTTCGACCAGCGAATAGAAGTCGGCGCCGACGAACAAAAGCTCGGCGCCGGCGTCTTCGATGACGAAAGCGGCTTCGGCAGGCGCAAGCCGGAAATTGACCGGCACCAGAACCGCGTCCACTTTCGCTCCGCCGAACCACAGATGGAAAAAAGCCGGGGCGTTTTTGGACAGGATCGCGATGCGCGCTTGCGGCTGCAGCCCCTCGGCGACCAAGCCGTTGGCGACCTGATTGGCGCAGCGGTCAAGCTCGGCAAATGTGATGTCCCGGCCCTCGTAATGTATGGCGGTGCGATCTGGACGAGTGCGGGCATGATGGCGGGTAATGTCGCCGATCGTAGCAATGGTCGCGACGCTTTCGGCCTCGCGCATGACTTTCCTCCCCACGAAGGTTATTAACGTTGCGCGGCGTGATCGCAGCGCGCCCTCTTATTTGTCGTGATGGTAGGCAGTTTCGGGAGCCGCTGGAAGGCCGAACGCGGCCGCTTACTTCGCGGCGAAGCCATAGCCTCTGTTTTGCGGTTTATTTCCGTTCAATGCGCGCGGCGGTCAATTGCTTCTCGGTTAAGGGACCGACCGCAACGCTCGCGTCCAGGTCGGGCCTCAGATTGGCGAACAGTGCGAGATCGGGCGCCGGTATCACCAGCCAGGCCGGCGGCGAGATAGCGCCAAGGCCGGTCATTTCCAGGCGTTGCAACGGGATTTTCGCATAGAACAAAACGTCGGTGTCGAGCCACACGCCATAGGCCGGAGCCGGCGCGGCGCGGATCGCTCGCCCGATGGCTTCACCGGCAATGCGGGTCTCGCAGAAGCGATCCGCGAACAGCGGCATGATCACGACGACGAGGAGCACTTGGTACACGACCAACAGAAACAGCACGACCGCCATAACGCGCCGCGCCACTGCATAACGCGACTTGTCCAGCGCGTCCCAGCCGATGCCGGCAAGAACGGCAATCGATGGCGCTATTGGCATGGCGTAACGTGAGGTGAAGCCCGGCCAGAGCACCAATATCGCCGTGCAAACACCGGAATAGAGCACGAACGGCGCGACGATCGCGGAGACGCCACGCGGATCGGCGTCTCGTCGTTGCCACGGCCAGGGAATGAACAGCATCATGACGGACGCTGGTAGGAGCTCAAGAAACAGACTGCCGGTGTTGCGGGTGTTGCGCGCGAGATAATCGAGAAAAGCCGGCCGGTACAGAAACCTGCCGTAGCCGAGCCAAGTGTCTTCGTAACCTGGCTGATAAACCGCGGCGATCCAGCCGGCGAAAGCCGCGGCCGGCAAGATCATGCACTGCAGCCAGCCCGGCACATCGCGCCATCTGCGCTCGAGCAGCAAATAGGCCGCCGTTCCCAACCCGAAGAAGGCGGCGGGCTGCGGTCCTTTCACCAACGCAAGCGCGGCGAGCAGAAGCCCGCAGGCGCTCCAGCGCCATAACGTCACCTTGCCCAAAGCCGCGCCGTCCCACCAGACCACCAACGCGGCGAAAGACAGAAGGGCGACGATGGTGTCCGGCTCGGACACCGTCAGTTTCTGCAACAGCAGCGGACAGAACAAAAATGAAAGAGCGGCGAACAACGAGGCCGCCGGACTTGCGTAGCGGCGTGTGACCCGGTGCACCAGGAGGGCGGTGATCAGAACCGAGAGCATGACCGGAAGCCGTGCCGACCATTCGTTGACGCCTTCGGTGACGAGTGCCGTGCCGGCAATGAGCCAACTCAAGAGCGACGGCTTGTCGTGCCAAATAACGCCGTAGACGATCGGATGGAGAAAATGGCCATGGGCGAGCACGTCTTTGGCGATTTCGGCGTTGGTGCCTTCTTCGTAAATGAACGACCGCACCGTGAGGTTGGGGAGCGTGGCGCAAGCCCACAACAGAATAATCAGTACCGGGACGACGCCCGGCCGCTGCAGATAAGCGGCCAGTTGCGCAAGCGTGTCGCTGAGCGCGCGACGAACGCCCGTCGAAGACGGACCAGGCGGCGCGCTCGCCGCCGGCGTGGCCGTTTCCAGCGTCAAAGCCGGTAAACCCTGGCGGCCGTATCGTGGAGGGCGGCGCGGCTCGTCGCCTCTCCTAACGGCGCTAGCGCGTTGCGGTAAGCCGCGACCAAATCCGAATATTTGGTCCACAGTTTCTCAATCGGGAAATTGGAGCCGAACATGGAACGCTCGGGACCAAATATCTGGATGGTTTCGCGCACAATGGCCGCGATGTGATCCGGGTCGTTCCTGTGAATGAAAGTCCCCAGCGCGGAAAGCTTGGTGACGACATTCGGAGCAGCGGCGAGACGCTTCAAGCCGTCGCGCCACACCTGCCAACCGTTTTCGGACGTATCCTCCAACATGCCGGCGTGTTGCAGGATAAACGTGACCTTGGGCGCGCTGGCGGCAAGCTCGGCCGCGCCAATCATCTGGCCGGCAAACACCTGAAGGTCGAAGCTCCAGCCATAGTCGGCAAGCCGCGCGACATTGCGCTGCAACGTCGGATTGCCGGCAAGGTTCGGCTCCGCGGCAAAACGATATTGCGGGTTTTCATGCCAGTGCAGCTGCATGCGCAGCCCGCGCATTCCACGATATTTCGTCAGCCGGTCGAGTTGGGGGCGGACGTCGTCGGCGAGGAAATCCGTGAAACCGACAATGCCTTGGGGAAAGCCGGTCTCGTCCGCGGCTTTCTGCACATAGGCGACTTCATCCTCGAAGGCGGGTTTAGCCCAGTTCGCTTGCACGTAAACCGATTGGACGACGCCAGTGCCGGCGAGGTCGTCGAGGAACTCGCTGATCGGATAATCGCGCCGGATCGGCTCGTAGGGCCCGAAGATACGCGGCTGCATCGGGCCGTCGAGCCATGGTAGGTCGCGACGGCGCCAGATGTGGTGATGGGCATCGATGATGTCGGTCATGTCGCGGCTTTCAATGTCGGGATCGCACGGTAACTGTTGCGTTCAGCCGTTAATAACGAGCCAGAGTGGCACAGGCGGGGAAGGGTCTTAACACATCGCGTTTGCCGATGGCGACGGCGGCCAATGAATGTTAAGCGTTGCGGTCGCGGCAGCGTTGCCCGCTTTGGCTGTAGGCAATGAACGGGTGCGTTCGTATATGGCGTTCGCGGCTTGTGTGGTGGTTCAGAAGTCCGCATCATTTTTGCCGGCACCTTCTCATGCGGACTTCTGAACCAAAGCCACACTAGATCAATAGGTTTGCTAGTGTCCCTTTGATTCCGAAGTTCGCACATGGGATTGCCGCCTGGTCATGCGAACTTCGGAATCGGGACACTAGAGCCGTAACAAGCGGAGAGGCATATGCGCATTATCTGCGTCGGCGGGGGTCCTGCCGGGCTCTATTTCGGCCTCTTGATGAAGAAAGAGAATCCGGCGCACCGCGTAACCGTCGTCGAGCGCAATCGGCCCTACGATACCTTCGGCTGGGGTGTCGTGTTTTCCGACGCCACCATGGACAACATGCGCGCCTGGGATGCGGAAACCGCCGATGAAATCGAGAGCGCATTCAACCACTGGGACGACATCGAGGTTTTGATCAAGGGCCGGCGCATGCGCACCAGCGGCCACGGCTTCGTCGGCATCGGCCGCAAAAAGCTTCTCAATATCCTGCAGTCACGTTGCGAAGCGCTCGGCGTCGAGCTTGTCTTCGAACGCGAAGTTGATTCCGATCTCGAATTTCCCGACGCCGACCTGATCATCGCCGCCGACGGCGTGAATTCGAAGATACGCAACCGATATAAGGAGTTCTTCAAGCCCGACCTGATCGTGCGGCCAAATCGTTTCATTTGGCTCGGCACCGACAAGTTGTTTGATGCCTTTACCTTCGATTTTCGCCGCACCGAGCACGGCTGGTTCCAGGCGCACATTTATAAATTCGACCAAACCACATCCACCTTCATCATCGAAACCACGGAAGATATCTTCAAGGCGCACGGCCTCGACCAAGCCGATGAAACCGCTTCCATCGCGTTCTGCGAAAAACTGTTTGCCGAAGTTTTGGACGGCGCCAAGCTGATAAGTAACTCGCGGCATCTGCGCGGCTCGGCTTGGCTGAATTTCGCCCGGCTGACCTGCGGCAAATGGAGCCACTTCAACGGGCAGAGCCATGTCGTGCTGATGGGCGACGCCGCGCACACCGCGCATTTCGCCATCGGCTCGGGCACCAAGCTCGCCTTGGAAGACGCCATCGAGCTGACCCGGCAGTTCAAAAAGATTGGCGACACGCCGGACAAAATTCCGGCCGTGCTCGACGCCTACGAAGAAGTTCGCGCCATCGACGTGGCGCGGATCCAGAATGCGGCGCGCAACGCCATGGAATGGTTTGAGGTCGTCGGTAGCCGTTATGCCGACACGCTCGAACCTGAACAGTTCATGTACTCGCTGCTGACGCGCTCGCAGCGCATCAGCCACGAGAACTTGCGGCTGCGCGACAGGGAATGGCTGGAAGGCTACGAACGCTGGTTCGCGGCGCGCGCCGGCATCAATATCGATCCTGACGGGCCGCCGGTGCCGCCGATGTTCACGCCATACCGGGTCCGTGGGTTGAGCCTTGCCAATCGCATCGTCATGTCGCCGATGGCGATGTATTCGGCGAACGACGGCATCCCGAACGACTTCCATCTGGTACACTTCGGCAGCCGCGCGCTTGGCGGCGCCGGCCTGATTTTCGGCGAGATGACCTGCGTGTCGCCGGACGCACGCATCACCCCGGGCTGCCTCGGACTGTGGAACGACGAGCAGGCGGCGGCGTGGAAACGTATCGTCGATTTCGTTCACGGCACGACAGCGGCAAAATTCGGCTTGCAGCTCGGCCATTCCGGCCGCAAAGGCTCGACGCGCGTGGCGTGGGAAGGCATCGACCAGCCGCTCCTGGACGGCAATTGGCCGCTGATCTCCGCGTCGGAGCTGCCTTATATGGCGAATAGCCAGGTGCCGCGCGCCATGACGCGCGCCGACATGGATCGCGTCAAGGCGGACTTCATCGCGGCGACCGGGCGCGCCATCGAGGTCGGCTTCGATATCCTCGAACTGCACTGCGCCCACGGATATTTGCTCTCCAGTTTCCTTTCACCGTTGACCAACCATCGCACCGACGAATACGGCGGCTCGCATGCCAACAATGCGCGCTATCCGCTCGAAGTGTTCCGTGCCATCCGCGAGGTGTGGCCGCAAGACAAGCCGATCTCCGTTCGGCTGTCATGTCACGACTGGACCGAAGGCGGTAACACGCCTGCGGATGCCGCGATCTACGCCAAAATGTTCAAGGATGTCGGCGCCGATCTGGTCGATTGCTCTTCCGGACAGGTATCGAAGGAGGAGAAGCCGGTCTATGGCCGCCTGTTCCAGACCCCGTTCGCGGATAAGCTCCGCAACGAGGTCGGCATTGCAACGGTGGCAGTCGGTGCGATCTCGGAAGCGGATCATGCAAATTCGATCATTGCCGCCGGGCGCGCGGACCTTTGCGCGATCGCCCGGCCGCATCTCGCCGATACGGCTTGGATCCTGCACGAGGCGGCGAAGATCGGCGTGAAATCCATCGCCTGGCCGAAGCAATATTTGTCCGCGAAGGCGCAATACGAAGCCAACCTGGCGCGCGCCGCTACTCCGCGGCCAAACTGAAACGGAGCCGGTGCGTGGCCGACTATTCGCTCGACAATCGCCACGTCCTCGTCACCGGCGCTGGCACCGGAATCGGCGCGGCGATCGCGACGGCCTGCGCCAAAGCGGGTGCGCGCGTCAGCTTGGCCGGTCGTCGCAGCGATCCTTTGGCTGCGCTGGAAGCCTCGCTCGGGGCCGACCGCGCGCAGGCCGTTGCGGGCTTCGATGTCACCGATGCGGATAAAGTGCGGGCGGGCGCCGCCGCCGCCCGTCGCGCCTTCGGTCCAATCGACGTTCTAGTCAATAACGCCGGCGAAGCGCCGAGCGCACCGTTTGTGAAGACCGACTTAGCGACGTGGAACAAAGTTCTCGCGGTCAATCTTACCGGCGCATACCTCGTGACCAAAGAGATCATCGCCGACATGATCGACAAGCGCGCCGGACGCGTGATCAACATCGCCTCAACGGCCGGATTGGTCGGCTACGCCTATGTGTCCGCCTATGTTGCCGCCAAGCACGGCGTCATCGGGTTGACGCGCAGTCTCGCGCTCGAATTTGCCCGCACCGGAATAACCGTAAATGCCGTTTGTCCCGGCTACACCGAGACGCCGATGTTCGAGCAGGCCGTTGCCAACATCGTCGCCAAGACCAAACGAAGCGCCGATGAAGCCCGCGCAACACTGGCCTCATCGAACCCGCAGGGCAGGGTGATCACGCCGCAGGAGGTCGCCGAGACCGTCCTCTGGCTTGCTTCGCCAGCGGCGCAGTCCATCACCGGTCAAGCAATAGCCATCGCAGGCGGCGAGGTGATGGTCGGTTAAAGATTTGATTTATTTGCCTGAAAGTACTTGAAGCCTATAAATTTCAACCTTAAAATGATTCTATTCTGCTCTTTACGACTCGACCGCACAATGCGATCCCGTTCGAATATTAGAGGCGTCGCGTGCAGGAAACAACGAGCGTTCCGCTGGACGCGGAAACAAAAGTCATCGAGCGTCCAGGCGATCACGAAAGCGAGTTGCGGCTCTGGCTGCGGCTTTTGACTTGCGCAACCTTGATTGAAGGCGAAGTTCGCCGTCGTCTGCGCCAGGAATTCAATGTCACGCTGCCGCGTTTCGATCTCATGGCGCAGCTCGACAAAGCGCCCGGCGGAATGACATTGGGTGAGCTGTCGCGGCGCATGATGGTGTCGAACGGCAACGTTACCGGACTCTCCGAGCGGCTGGTGGCGCTCGGGCTGCTCGACCGGCGGCAATCGCGCAGCGACCGGCGCGCGCAAATCGTCAGCCTGACAGCCGAAGGCCGCCGCGTATTTCGCGCCATGGCTCGGGCGCATGAGGGCTGGATCGCCGAAATATTTTCAGAACTCGCGCCGGCCGACGTCGAGACCTTGATGCGGCTTCTGGCCAAAGCCAAGACTTCGGCGCGCGCCGCTGTCGCCGGAGCGCAGCCGCGATGACGAGCGCCAATCCGGTAACGTTGCCGATCAAAACCTACACGGCTCAGCATGTCCTTCTTGCCGTCGCCGACGGGGTTGCCGTCATCACGCTCAACCGGCCGGAGCGCAAGAATCCGCTGACCTTCGAGAGTTATGGGGAGCTGGGCAATATCTTCCGCGCTGCGGCGCGCGATAAAAGTGTCAAGGCGATTGTCGTCACCGGAGCGGGCGGCAACTTCTGCTCGGGCGGCGACGTGTTCGAGATCATCAAGCCGCTGACGGAAATGAACGCGAGCGGGTTGCTCGACTTCACGCGCTTGACCGGCGAGCTGGTTAAGGCGATGCGGGCCGCGCCGCAGCCGATCATTTCCGCCATCGACGGGGTTTGCGCCGGCGCCGGCGCGATTATCGCCATGGCGTCCGACATCCGCATCGGCACGGCGAACGCCAAAGTGGCGTTCTTGTTCAACCGGGTCGGTCTTGGCGGCTGCGACATGGGCGCTTGCGCGATTCTGCCGCGGATTGTCGGCCAGGGCCGCGCCGCCGAACTTTTGTTTACCGGCCGCTCGATGGGCGGCGAAGAGGCCGAGCGCTGGGGCTTTTTCAACCGGCTGTCCGCGCCCGACAAAGTGCTGGCCGATGCGCAAAAGCTCGCGGCCGAACTTGCCGCCGGGCCGACATTCGGCAACGCCATGACCAAGCGGATGCTGGAAATGGAATGGGCGATGTCGGTCGAGACAGCCATCGAAGCCGAAGCCGTGGCGCAGGCGCTGTGCATGGAAACGCAAGATTTCACCCGCGCCTTTCGCGCCTTTGACGACAAGCGCAAGCCGGTATTTGAGGGCGACTGAGCGGATGGATATTTGATCGCGGAACAAGACAACTAATCGCCATGAACCGCTCCGCTCATATCGACACGTTTGCTCGCGACCATCTGCCGCCGGCTGAGCAAATGCCTGACTTTTTGTTCAAACTGCCCGAGCTGCATTATCCGGACCGATTGAATTGCGTTTCCGCCTTCGTCGACGATTGGGTCGCTTCCGGCGATGGCGCCCGCGAGTGTTTGATCGCGCCGGGCGAGCGCCTCAGCTACGCGGACCTTGCCGAGCTGGTTAATCGCATTGCCAACGTGCTGACGCGCGATCTCGGCTTGGTGCCCGGGCAGCGCGTGCTGCTGCGCGGTCCTAACAGCCCGATGATGGTGGCGGCGTATTTCGCCGTCATCAAGGCTGGCGGCGTCGTCATCGCGACCATGCCGCTGCTGCGCGCCAAGGAAATCGCGTTTCCGCTCAGCAAAGCCGAAATCGGTGTTGCGCTGTGCGATGTCCGGCTCGCCGACGAAATGGAAAAGGCGAAAGCACTCGCGCCTGAGCTTCGCCGCGTCGTCTATTGGGGCGGCAAGGGCGAAGGAAATCTCGAAAGCCTGATGAACAAGCCCGGCTACGAGCATTTCAAGGCTTGCGGCACCGCAAGCGACGACGTCTGCCTGATCGCTTTTACTTCGGGAACGACCGGCGTGCCAAAAGGCACGATGCATTACCACCGCGACATGCTCGCGATCTGCGACAGTTTTGGCAAATACGTGCTGCGTGCCGATCGCAACGATCGCTTCATCGGCTCGCCGCCGATTGCGTTCACCTTTGGCCTCGGCGGTCTGGTGCTGTTTCCGCTGCGCATCGGCGCCGCAGCGATTCTGTTGGAGAAGGCCTCGCCGGACGAATTGCTGCCGGCGATCGAAAGTTTCGGCGCTACGATTTGCTTCACCGCGCCGACCGCTTATCGCAGCATGCTCGGCAAAATCGCCGACCATAATCTGGCTTCGCTGCGTAAGAGCGTTTCGGCCGGCGAGACATTGCCGGCGGCGACGTTCCTGGCCTGGCAAGAGGCGACCGGAATTCGCATCATCGACGGGCTCGGCTCCACGGAAATGCTGCATGTGTTCATCGGTTCTCCCGAGGAAGAGATGCGGCCGGGCGCAACCGGAAAACCGGTTCCGGGATATGAGGCGCGTATTGTCGATGCGGCCGGCCGCGAACTTCCTGCCGGTACCGCCGGGCGGCTTGCCGTGCGCGGTCCGACCGGTTGCCGCTATCTTGGCGACCAACGCCAAGCTGAATATGTGCAGCATGGCTGGAACTTCACCGGCGACACTTATATCAAGGATGCCGACGGCTACTTTCACTATCAGGCGCGCTCGGACGATATGATCATTTCGGCGGGATACAACATCGCTGGCCCAGAAGTAGAGGCGGTGCTGCTGACTCATCCGGCGGTCGCCGAGTGCGGCGCGGTCGGCGCGCCCGACGCGGAAAGAGGCCAGATCGTGAAAGCCTACGTCGTGCTGAAAGAGGGATTTAGCGGCGATGCGGCGCTCACCCGGACCTTGCAGGATTTCGTCAAGGCAACGGTCGCGCCCTATAAGTATCCTCGCGCCATCGAGTACGTTTCCAAACTGCCGCGGACCGAGACCGGCAAGCTGCAGCGCTTCGAATTGCGGCGGCGTGCCGCCGATTCGAACGCCAGCAGGCTTGCGTCTTGAGCGGTGCCGGATGAAGTTTGCAAACCGCCGTTCTTGTGTTTTCGAAATCATTTTCATGGGAGCCGCAATTGCCCGATAGCCCGATCGACGTTTTGTCTGCGCGCCCCGGGCAAAATGAGATTTTGCAGCCATCCGGTTGGCCGCGGCCTAAGGGGTATGCGAACGGCATCAAGGCGCGCGGCGAGCTCTTGTTCATCGGTGGCTTGGTCGGCTGGGACGAGCACGGCCGATTTCCGCCGGACTTTGTCGGCCAGACGCGTCAGGTTCTTCGCAACATCGCCGCGGTTCTCGCCGAAGGCGGCGCTGCGCCGCAGCACATTGTGCGCATGACCTGGTACGTCCGCGACATGGACGAATATCTCAAAGCGCGGCCGGCGCTCGGCGGCGTTTACCGCGAAGCCATGGGCGACCATTATCCAACCATGGCGCTGGTCGCCGTGACGCGGCTGGTCGAGCCGGAAGCAAGGCTCGAGATCGAGACCACGGCGGTCGTTCCCGATTAGCCGCCGAAGCCCGCACGCGCGAGGCTTATACCTGCAAATAACGCTGGCGCACGGTCGGATCGGCGGCCAGGGCCGCGGATGAACCCGACCAGACGGTAAAACCTTTCTCGATCACCACGTGGCGGTCGGCGAGCTTCATCAGCGCGTCGATATGTTTGTCGACGAGCAGGATGGCTTGGCCCTCGGCTTTGAGCCGTTTCAGGCTCGCCCAGATTTCGTTGCGAATGAGCGGCGCCAGACCTTCGGTCGCTTCGTCGAGAATAAGGAGCTTCGGATTGGTCATCAGGCTGCGTCCGATCGACAGCATTTGCTGCTCGCCGCCGGAGAGTTCGTTGCCCATATTGCGGCGCCGTTCGGCGAGGACCGGGAACAGCCGATAGATATCGTCGAGCCGCCAGCGCGGCCGTCCGAAGCGCGCGGCGGCGGTCGCGATCAGATTTTCCTCGACACTGAGCGTCGGGAAAATCTGCCGGCCCTCAGGCACGAGACCTAAACCGGCCTGGGCGACGCGGTACGGCGGCAAGCCATTAAGCCGCGCATCGCCGAAAATGATGCTTCCGCCGCTGGCGCGCAAAAGCCCCATGATGGCGGAGATGGTCGTGGTCTTGCCCATGCCGTTGCGGCCAAGGAGCGTAACCATCTCGCCTTCGCCGACGCTGAAGCTGACGTCGAACAGGACGCGCGCAGCGCCATAAGCGGCTTGCAATTTCTCGACCGTCAGCACTCTTACTTCACTCCATTTGCTCGCCAAGATAAGCGGCGACGACCTGCGGGTCGGCGCGCACTTGCGCGGGCGATCCGGTGGTAAGGAGCCGGCCGCGGATCAGAACCGAAATGCGGTCGGCCAGCGCGAACACGGCGGCCATGTCGTGCTCGACCAGGATCATGGTCAATTGTCCTTTGAGCCCGAGCAGCAAATTCACCAGGCGCTCGGTTTCGTCGCGGCCGATTCCGGCCATCGGCTCGTCGAGCAAAAGAAGCCGCGGCCGCATGGCGAGCGCGATCGCAAGTTCGAGCGCGCGCTTCTCGCCGTGGGAAAGTTCGCCGGCGCGCGCATTGGCACGGTCGGCGATGCCGGCAGCTTCGAGCGCGGCCATGGCGGGAATGTTGAGTGCGGGCTCGGCGGCAGCGTCGCCGAAAAAGCGGAAGCTTGATCCGCTTCGCGCCTGCACCGCAAGCGCGACGTTTTCCACCACTGGAAAGCCGGGGAGGATCGAGCTGATTTGGAAGGTCCGCGACATGCCGCGTAGCGCTCGGGTTTGCGGCGGCAGCGCGGTGATGTCGTCACCGGCAAAGACGACTGTGCCTGCATCGGGCGCGATCAGCCCGGACATTTGGTTGATCAGCGTGGTCTTGCCGGCGCCGTTCGGGCCGA
>Ga0302325_10023447_pt1 | contig 12860 bp, 16 predicted proteins | sample Palsa_T0_2_FD_201948 | JGI IMG/M metagenome (GOLD analysis project Ga0302325, IMG submission 201948) | Peat permafrost microbial communities from Stordalen Mire near Abisko, Sweden - Palsa_T0_2 | ecosystem: Environmental > Terrestrial > Soil > Palsa > Peat permafrost | place: Sweden: Abisko... | reverse complement strand
TGCATCATCATGCAATTTAGCTGACGGGTACGGACCGCTGGTGTTGAGATTGGCGCCATCAGATTTGTGATCACAACTTGTGCCGAGTTGTCTGGCTCCCCCGTAACGAATTCCGCTTTGTGGAGCCCCGAGGGAACTCGATTTAGGTTAACTGGGGATGATCTTCGCGTCACGTTGACCCAGTGCAGTCAGGTTGCATGGACTGAAACAAAAGCGATACATGACTATACGATCAATGAGTGCTATCTATGACATAAATCTTGATTTGAGTGCATCCACAGATTCAGATTGAATTTTTTGTATTGTGACATCTGCAACTGTTAGTGCGACCTGTCGTTCAGTATTATAGAGCAAGGTTGACAGTTCGTTGGCATGAACTACACGAGTCGGAATATATACCCATAGGTCGCTGTTCTGGGAGAACGATCTGCGCTGAGCGCAGGTGTGTCCAACTTAATGACCCCTTGACGCGATCGAGCGACGCCGGAATGCGTATCCGGACTGCATCAATGGCTCAAGCCCCAGAAATTCGTCGGCCCAGGGATAAGAGTCCTACAGAGAGACGACTTGAGAAGGTACTATTCTATGAATCTTCCCAGAATGCGTCCCAAAAGATATCCACCATTCTCACCTCGATATACGGCCCGACGCGTTTACGGTATGTCATCCCGGGAACGATCATCCGCGCTTTACAAATCACCAATCACAAGTGGGGACTCCGCGATTTCCGGCGACATACAAGCAGCCCCACCAACATTTCCATCCGGCAGCGTCTTCCTCACAATAGCGAACTCAAGACTTCGACTGTTGTCCTCTTCAATCACCACCATGTCCTCTGACGTCGCTCGCAAATTCGCTGCTCAGACAGTAAACTACTTTTCCGGTACCTCCGGCTTCTTCCAGCAATTGTTAATGTCCAGGCAACAAGCTCAATCGGTGTTCTCATTTGCGTCAGAATAATGAGTATCTTTCTTATGTTCTGCAGCATCCATCGACCAAGTTTCTTCCTCTCCATAAATTAGACTGTTTATGTGATACGGTACCATCCTAGTCCCCTCTGCGTTCCGCTTGTGTATGTGAATTGACGGTAGAAATCGAGCGCTTTGGCGTATCTCTCCTACGATGATGTCAAAGACTACATCGGTAACCCCTTCTCCACCCCCGAAGAAGAACGTCTCAAAAACTACCACTCAAAAGAACACCAACCCGAACCAACACTCGTCTACCTCGGCGTCGACGAGGCCAACGTTCCTCCCCCGAGCAACCTCCCCGGACACGAAATCGCCGCCAAATACCCCGGCGAAGCGTACTTTTCAATTGACGTCACGCCTGGGAATCAAAGCGAGAAATACAAGAAACCTGCGGAACAGATCATCGAGAAGGCGAAAACCAAGGGACTTGATTTCTTGACGGTTAGGATTGGGGTTAGTTTGAGTGAGGAGGAGGCGCCGATTGTGGCCATGGCGAGGAGTTTTACCGATTGGAATTTACGAAATGTTTATTGTCCTGCTTGTGGACGAAGGACTAGTATGGATCTCAGAGTATATCAGGGGGTTGATGGTAGTTTCTGTTTGGGCTGGGTCGAAGAGGACTTGTCCGCCTTCGGATCTCGCGGATGGTGAGGGATCAAAGTCTACTTGTATCTCCTCAAAGGGCATTCACAACTTTGCTTACCCACGAACGGGTATATCCTTTCTTGGAGCCATGAGACTGATTTGAGATCCTGTGATCATTGTTGCGGTATTGTCAAAGGACGGCACAAAGACTTTGATGGGTCGACAGAAACGATTCCCCCCAGGGTTTTACTCCTGTCTCGCGGGCTTCCTGGAACCAGGCGAATCCCTTGAAGAAGCCGTCCGTCGCGAGATCTGGGAAGAAAGCGGCGTCAAAGTCGGACCAGTCAACTATCACTCCACTCAAGTACACCCCTTCCCTTCACATGAGACTTATTTGTAGCCCTGGCCATTCCCAGCGAGTTCGTTGATGGCGGGTTGTATTGCTCTTGCCGAGGACGAAACTATCTTCCTGGGCCATGACCCTGAATTGGCGGATGCAAGGTGGTTTACCAAGGAAGAAGTAGCGTTTGCTCTGGAAAATAACTCTGGAAGTCCTTTTGAACCTGCTCCGGAGGGGAAGGAGAATGAGTTGAGGTTGCCTCCTGTTAGTGCTATTGCACATATTTTGCTCAAGGCTTTTGTGGATGGAAACTGGGGGGTCGCTTCTTGAGAAAGAGATATTTATAGACTCTAGAAAGTCGTTTGAGATCGAGATATGTCTCAGATCATTTTGTCTATAGAGAAGAGAGTAATTTATTTGTATTATGGTTAGTATTGGACGCACATGGGATGAGTAGTGGCGAGGACGACAAGTGAAAGCGGAGGGAGCGCTGCGTAACATTGAATAGATTGGCAGCGGTCCTACACATGTAGCAGCCGCATGCATCAAGCGTTCGCCATGACATCCAGCTAAATAAACGGTTTGGTATTATACATTACTATGCCATCCCCTCCTTCTTCTCCCACGTATTCTGTACATGCTCCCGTATTGTCTTCAACGGATTAACCTTGAATTGCGGATGTTCCATAACAGTTTTCATCCGTACCAACTCCATCTTGATTGCATTTCCCTTTAACCGCTTACTAATTTCCTGTTTCTTTGACTTCTCTTCCCTGTCTTGCGAGATTATATCTTCGAGGGAGGAGTTGAGGGACAATAGATTTGGTATGTTCTTCTTTTTCTTTGGGCGTTTGCGTTTTGTGGAGGTTTTGTCGACGATTTCTAGGATGTATGAGAGATTATTTTCAGGGGAGATACTTTTTAGGAAGGCATCATGTTTGGCGGTTCGCTTTTCATCCTTCGTTCGTTGTAGAGCGGGAACCGTGGACTCTGTAGAAGGTGTTTTAGATGTGGAAGTGGTTCGGGAAACGGCCTTGGCGGATAACTTGGTTCGTTTCGATGTTTTAGCCATCGTCGAGTCCTCTTATCAAAGCTGTCTGCTGGGCATGAGCAAAGATGGACACCCACCCTGACCCTGCCCTGCCCTGCCCTGACGGTCCGTTGTCGCCGCGTTAATCCCTAACTACCGGCATTGGTAGGCAATAAAGGGGTCACTCCGAAAGGTGCTTGACCCCGATTGGCTGTCGCCTCGTCATTTTCCAAATGAAACCACCACCACCAACGGTGTCCCGAATTAATTCCCCACAACCAACAACACAAACGAACTTACTTTTCCACGAGCCACTGCCGCCCACCACGCAAGATCCGAACCAAGTCTCCACCACGTCTGCCTCCCGTGTCGTCACAACCAGCTGCGGCCAAAGTGTGCAGGGATGAGTCCTTCCGTCGGACAAGGCGAGGACGTCGGCTCTTTGACGGGGCGGCCAGGTGAGACCTCTATGCAGCATCGGTATTACACGCGGTCCAGTCGGGACGGATCATCAAATGTCGCTGCTACGAAGTCACCTCCATCTAATGCCCGATATTCTTCGAGTAATGAATCAAAAATACAGCTTCGTAACCAGAGCCATCATAATATGAGACAGATGTCGTTAAAACGACATCCTGTTCCTCCTCCGCCTACGCCAGACAACTCAACGACCGACAGTGACGAGACGCGGGATATGGACACCACACAATCAGATTTCATGATGGATCAGGTCACGTATTCGACTTCAAGTCCAGTACGGGTGCCGTTTCCGAGTCCCGCCATGAAGACGTCGCAACCGTTTTACCCCTTTCCCATGCCGCAACAGGGTACGCCACTGCATGAAGGATGGGGACCACATCATCAGGACGGCGTCAATGGGCAATGTATTCTGGTCGAGGCAGCAAACCGAGCACAAATGGCGATTTTGGTGGATGATATGTCAACCATGGGGTTTGAACAAATGGAACAGACATAGAATAGGGGTGGGAGACGATGAATTTACATGGTAAGGGTGGGTAGATGAAGTGTGAGTGCGGGTCGCTATGTGCATTTTAATTCTTGTGTCTTGTACATACTAGTGGCATTTTTGTATTATTACTACTACTTCGTATTGGTATGGTCGTCATAGAATAGATCTCATTCTACTCTGATATGATCGTTGTTACAGACGTATGATGATGGCCTTCTGTTGTAGGTTAATGTTGGTGGATTAAGGGGGTATGTCTCATGATGGGAGGTCGGGATCTATTACCAACACAATGATGAAGGCGGCGACGGTTATCTTCAATCAAAAATAATTCAGAGAGATTGTACCAAGGCGGCTATTGTAGAGACCATCAACACTGCTCCTCGACTTGCCGGAAACTTGCCGTGAGTCATCCAGTACTGGCTCATGAAATATCTGCGTTAATTCATCCGATAAAGTGCATACCGATGTACCCCGAGCAACAGTACTAGCACTGCGATACCGATAAAAGTAGCTCCAAGAGGCCTCCCTAGACGACGCAAATTCGCATATCCTCCTGGTGATTGTCCCGGTTGAAGGGAAGTGGACAGCCGAAATAATTGAGTAATAGCTACTCCAATCGACGCAAATGACAAAGAAGTCCGTAACCACGCCAGATACGTCCGTTCATTCGCTAAAGTCAGCTCCATGCTCCATAATCCTTGGGTACCAAGATGATCCCTCGCAACAGACTGTTTATTCTCCAACACAAGTTCCAGGTTGTCTCTCTCCCATTTCAATATCCGATCGTATATTCTCTTCCCAAACCAGGGCTCTCGTTGTCGAGCCTCGACTTCTTGTTCCGGCGATTCCTCTCGTTGAGCCGGGGTGATCGTCTGATAACTAGCTTGCGTATTTTCTAGTATCGGCGATCGTTGGGAAGCACTACTCGACTTCCGCCGTTTGGGGATCGGTTTCATTTGTTCCGCCGGCGTGGTGTCTTGGAATGACCGCGGGAGAGTGATATCGTCCATAGTTAAGGCACCGAGTCTTTTATATGTGTGCGCTTTGACTCGGATCGGATGGCGCGATTTCTGGAGGAGGTTACGTTCCTTTGGGATCGGCGACCACCAGGCGGGATTCAAGTGCAAGTTACGGAGAGCTCAATTTGAGATGAGCTTGAGATGAGGAAGCTAAGGCTGTAGACGGGTGGTGTAACGAGATGCAGGATGGATACGTAGTATTTTCGAGAAGGGTAGTGGCTTCCTTAGAGGAAGCAATGTTTGTGGAGACTTGGATTAATTCATTTATTATCGTATGGCGATCAAGTACTGATTGGGACAGCCTGACAGGACAGGACACCAACCAATCCTCGAGTGTTCGAAGTCACAGTGATCAATCAATCAATCAATTGGTGACGTTCAGCATCCTCCACCGACTTCCTCGATGGCTCCCTAGAAGCATCCTCGGAGTCATCATAGTCATTGTCCCCAGAGCACTTTTATGTGCTCTTCGATTCTCTTATCCTGATGGCTCGGTTTCTTCTCTTTAGCTCAAGAAATGACATCGCGCCCGCCTTCATCCGGCTCGCTCGATCACAGCAGCACCGGGTCCTATGCCTAACCCCATACCACAACAAAGGCCCAGAAGCTCTACACTACCACAAAACGATAACTAGTCTCGGAGGGATACCCCTGCAATACTCCTTCCGGGATGGCAGACATGGCTATGGCGGCCATCAAATCAAGAGCTTGGTGTCATTACTCAAGGCAACAGACGGTGTGGTATGGGCTGCTCATCCATTCATGCGCGAGGCGACATGGAATCCCCATCACGATGCTTGGTTCAAAGATTACATGCAGGATCTAGACCATGTGTTGAATCTGCTGGAGGTTGTGAAGGTCAGGAATTTTGTGTGTTTAAGTGTTTATCCCGATTACAAGCCCGGGACGGAATTGCAGGATGAGGAGGAGTGGAGTGCTTTCAATGAGAATAGGATGATTGCGAAGGCGGTGGTGGATCTGGTGTCTAAGAGAAAGCGAGTTCAGTGGAGTATTGTGCACGTCCCGTACGAGGTGAGTTTCGATGAGGGAGACGATTCGGCACAGGCGACGACCCAGTACTCGAACTGGGTTGATGACGTCGCAAAAACTATCATGGACGTCCTGAGCGGAAGCCAGGCAACGAACGCGGCAGTAAACGTCAAAAATCACCCCAACGAAACAGGTCCTCAAATATCAAACGCCAATACACTTCCTGCGGCGAAAGATACTCCGACGCCGATACCACCGGTACAACCAGTGAAAGGTCCGTCTCCAACATAACTTCATTAACCCATAGAGCCAGAAGTCAAGCCAGCAGTGAATTCGAAGCAACCTCCAAAAACCACACCCTCACCTCGTCACACCTCCTTCACCCAAGCAAACCCAATCCTCGCAGCCATCAATCCTCTGAATTTCCCGCAGCATTTCTCGAAAAAGCCCGAATTGACCTCCAGCATGGTCAGAATGCTCGAAGAAGTCCGTACAGCGCGCGAACAGACGACCTCCCAAATCCACGAAGAAGTCCAACGGAACTACGAACTCCGTCGACGGAGAGAGATATCTAGACTTGAAGCTCAGATGAAAGGATTACCGCCCCCTGGAATCGATATAAAGATGCTGGAGAGGATAAATAATAAGTCCATCAGGCAGCTTCGGAATAGTTTGAAGAGCGCCAACATCAATTTACACGCTGTTGAAGAGAGAATAGAGTCCCGGGCCGTCGGAGCGCTTTCTAGCTTGGAGAAGAAAGAGGCTGCTCCCGCGCCGTACTCGCGGCCGAAGCATGTGCCCCAGGTTCAGGATAACTGGAAAGGTACGAACGAGGCTCGATCTCGTATGACATCGGAGGATAAGAAGGAGGCTTTCTTTGGGACTTTAGCGGAGGTGTTACTTGATCGGTCGGCGGATCAATTAAGTCCACATCTCGCGGCTGCTCCAACGACATGGAGCGCTGAAGTAGTCGATGGCTTTCATCCTCGAAATCACTTTAGACCCCGTCTAACGAAGAAAGACCGAAAATGGTAGGAAAAAATAAGAAGGGGGAGCGGGATAACTAGATGTATTGTATAGTAAGGTAGAGGATATCCAACACTCAGGGAGTGGGTTCGCAACAGAATTTATACCTGTCATATCATGAAGCTTCATCTCGAAGGACCCATGGGGTCCAGGACAGCCGATGGTCCGCTGACCAAGCATGGTTTTGGCCCATCGACGCCGCACTCGTTCACAAAACTCCGTCGACACCAATTTGCGTTTCCTGAATCCAGCGTGAAGGACGATGGAAGTCGAATCCTCTCCCATTTTGCGGACTGTGGTTGAAAGCGTTGTGCATCGACCTGAGCCAAGTCAACAGAAACGCAAACGGTCGCCCAGTCCACAACACTCGCCTCCCCGTCGTCCTCGACGTATTCCTCCCTCAACGTTACCCGATGTCGACCCTGAGCGCGCGCTGGAGCGAGAACGACAACTCCAGGAACGGCTGGCGCAAAAGGACAAGGACAAGGAGACCAAGAAACCATTTGATCCCAAAGAGGAATATGAGCGGCTTCTCAACGCAAGAAGTGGCGGAGTTTATGTGCCCCCTGCGAGATTACGGGCGTTACAAGCTCAGTTCACAGATAAAAGTACAAAGGAATATCAACGGATGGCATGGGAGGCACTGAAGAAGAGTATCAATGGTCTCATCAATAAGGTACTGGCCTAGTCTGTTTAGTGTGGCTAACGTTGCAGGTCAACACTTCAAACATCAAAATGATTGTCCCGGAGTTGTTTGGCGAGAACTTGATCCGTGGCAAGGGTCTGTATTGTCGTTCAATCATGAAAGCTCAAGCGGCTTCCATCCCATTTACTCCAATCTACGCATCTCTTACCGCCATCATCAATACAAAAATCCCTTCCATTGGGGAGCTCCTTCTCAGTCGACTGATCATTCAATTTCGGAAGGCATATCGTCGGAACGACAAAGCTGTCTGCCTCTCCTCAACAGTTTTCATCGCTCATCTCGTCAACCAACAAGTCGCTCATGAAATTGTAGCGCTTCAAATCTTGTCACTGTTGTTACAAAATCCAACAGACGACTCGGTTGAAGTTGCCGTGGGATTTATGCGTCATATCGGTGCTTTTCTCGCAGAACAGTCGCCGAAGGCGAATACCGGTGTCTTTGAGCGATTCCGCGCTGTATTGCACGAGGGAGCAATCGATAAGAGAGTTCAGTATATGATCGAGGTTCTATTCCAAGTCAGGAAAGACGGATATAAAGACAATCCTATTATTCCCCCGGATTTGGATTTAGTCGAGGAGGATGAGGCGATTACGCATTATCTTTCTTTGGATGACGAGTTAGATGGACAAGAGAGTCTGGGAGTGTTTAAATTTGATGAAAAATACGAGGAGAACGAGGAGAAGTATGCGCAGATCAAGGCCGGAATATTAGGCGAGGGAAGTGACGACGAAAGCGAAGAAGGCAGCGATGAAAGCGATGACGACGATTCCGAACCCGGTATGAAAACCTCCGCGTTCTTTCTAATGGCAGATCAAAAGAAACAGATCGAGATTCAAGACGAGACAAACACAAATATCGTCAACCTCCGTCGAACAATCTACCTGACAATCATGTCCTCAGTAGACTATGAAGAATGCTGTCACAAGCTCATGAAGATCGACCTTCAAGAAGGCCAAGAAATGGAACTAGTGAACATGATCATCGAATGTTGTTCCCAAGAGCGCACGTTCTCGCGATTCTACGGTCTCATGGGCGAGCGATTCTGTAATCTCAACCGCAATTGGCAAGAAGCCTTTGAACAGGCTTTCGAGACATATTACACCACCATCCATCGATACGAAACGAACCGTCTTCGAAATATTGCTAAATTCTTCGGCTACCTGATTTCGTCTGACGCCATCGGCTGGCACGTCTTCTCGGTTATTACCCTCACGGAAGAGGATACTACTTCCTCATCTCGTATATTCATTAAAATCTTGTTCCAGGATCTTCAGGAACATCTCGGATTGAAGAAATTGGTGGAGAGATTGAAGGATAGTTATCTTCAAGATGCCTTCGAGGGAATATTCCCGAAGAAAGATCCCAAGCATATTCGATTCAGCATCAACTACTTTACCAGTATTGGACTGGGTGGGGTTACCGAGGAAATGCGTGCTGCATTGGCGAGTATTCCGAAACCGGAACCTGTCGTTATGGTCAAGCAGGATGAGAGTGATGATGAAAGCGATAGCTCCAGCTCAAGAAGCAGCTATTCAAGTCGCTCGGGCAGTTATTCCGGGAGTTACTCTGGGAGTTATAGTTCTGGCACAAGGAGCAGAAGCCGGTCTAGGAGCGGAAGTGAGTCGGATTCAGGATCAGAGAGAAGCAGATCACCACCAAGGAGATCAGAGAGAAGCAGATCACCGCCAAGGAGAAGGAGATCTTATTCTCGTGAACGTTCCTCGCCTCCTAGAGCTGCTCCTCGAGATGAAACACGAGTGGAACGAAAACGCTCTCCGCCAACTAGGAATCGATCTCGCTCTCCGCCAACGAGGAATCGATCTCGCTCCCCTGCTAGTCCCAGAGGGAGAGGTCGCGGTAGTACTACAAGGAGACGGTATTCATCTGAGTCGGATGAATCACCCCCACGACGAAGGCCATCACCACGGGATTCAAGACGTGATCGTCTACCCTCCCCGCCCCGGAGACGGTATGACAGTCCGCCTCGTCGGGAACGAGCCAGATCTCCGGAGCCGCGTTATCGTTCCTCGCGCAGGGATAGATCGAGGTCGGATCGCTCAGATTCGGAGGATAGTCGGAGATAGGAAGGATAGAGTTGAACAAGGAGAAAAGATGAGCCACAGGTTTATTGTGTAGCCGTGTTATGGAGGCGTTGAGACAAACATTTGTGGGTGTCTAGAAGGAAATAGGCATAACATTTGTCTCGTGTATGTCAATAGCTAATCAGATATTTCATTCCAAGACATGTATGGATCTCATTTGAACAATATGAAAAGATTTCATGATCTTGGGAATAGCGACTCCAGACTCCCAAGCGTCCAGGAGAATATCCCACCCACTTTCGAAATTCTTCTCGGAGGTTTGCCAAGTCGGTATCTGGATCCTTCTGAAGTGCAGCTTGTTCAAGAGCCGCGTATTGCAAGTAAGGACGACTCGAGGGATTGAAGTCTATACGGTAACTTTCAAAGAGGACAGCCAAGGCTGGACGCGAGCCTTGTTGGACAGGTCGCTTGGGCTTTGGTGTCTTGGCGACTGCAACGGGACGGGGGCGGTGGAAACGACGGAATCGTCAACGTGGCTTGGCCTTCGATTCGGACTCTCCGTCGCCGAATTGAGTAGGTTCGGCGTCACTTTCGATACCCTCGTGGGTAGACTGGCCGTTCGATTGGGGCTGAGGGAAATCAGGTTCGAATTCGAGGATTTCAGTCGTCTGGAATAAGGGATACTCGATCTCCACGTTCAGGGCATCAGCGGGAGTATTAATATTCTCCCCCTCTGCATCCATTGACTTCACCGCTTCCTCCACAGACTCGTGATCCAGACTTGCACCCGCCTTGTCCTGTTCATCTTGGACCGGGGTTTTCTTGGCTGCTTTCCTCTCTGGAAGAGGGAAGAGGGAAGAGAGACCAATCGAGTCGATCTTGCCATGGCTAAATATATTGACAATCGCAGTAAGAGTGCTTCCCAGCACAAAACAAGCGGTGCGGGGTGGTGACGGCACGCTGGTTCAAAGTTGTGCAGTCCCAAGTACTTCACTACAGCAGACTGTGATAATACTTGTTCATAAGATTAATTTACTCGTATACATACAACATGTAATTAGATTAACTCACACATATCAACACCATCCCTGCCACCCTGTAAACCATGCGCCTCTCTGTACCAAGGCAAAATATACAATCCCCTCACAAAACAACCAAACTCCAAAATCCTAAAGTCCTTTGATCGAGAGATCATGTCGTTATCTCTGTGACGGTGCCATTCTCGGTGGAAATCCGAATGCCTGTATACGTTCTGTAGGGGGCGTAGGATGAGCGATGGGGGAGGGAATAAATGGCGGTGGCATTGGTATGGGGGGATAAGAGACTGGTGCCGATGCAGGTGGTTGAGATGGAATTGGTGTAGGTTCTACTGTAGTTGCAGTAGTAGTGCGGAGCTGAGGGATTGGCGCTGTTGTCGGTAACGGCTCAGGAATGGGTAGCTGTAAATCGACGTGTTCCGCACCAAGAGCCGCTTGATTGTCCATGGAAAGATCCGCAAATTGTACTTGAGCAGTCGACAGCCCCATATTAACCCCGTCCACCTCATGAAGCACCGTTTCCATGCTACCACTCTGCAACACGTCCACCTCCCTCCCCACCGGCGCGTGTATCTCCTCCCCTCCAATCCCAGCCCCACCCTCAACCGCACCGCCCTCCTGCTCCTGCCCCCCACCGCTCAAAAAGCTCCTCAAAAACTCGGGATTACTCTTCAACAACTCAACAAACTGATTCGTCGTCTCCTTATCCCCCACCTCGACCCCCTTCTGCGCCAACAGCCCCATCAACACATTCGTAAACTCTGGATTATTCAGTAAGCTACTGTACATGTCGTCGCCCTGGTCCTCTGGGGTGGATTGTTTTCCCTTGCGCTTTTGCCGCCGTTTGCGGAATTCGTTTTCGATGTATTCTGTTTTTTGGGGGGAGGGATGGGTTCCGTAGATCAGGTTTGCGCGTTTGTTGACTCGGCAGCGGAGGTCGTTGTCTTTGTCTAATATATGTTAGGACAGTTTATTCAAGACTAGGAGGATGGGCTAGGAGGGGGGGAGAAAGAGGGTTCTTGGATGCGGGAGGGATGGGGCGGGAAGGGGCTGTACTTCGATCACTGTTTTGTTCCCGCCATTTCTTCTTTCGTTCGCGGTTCTCTAGCCTTACTCGTTCCAATCTCGCCTTTCGTTCCTGTTCTGTCTCAGGTCTTGTATCTAGTCGAGTCGGCAAATAATGCTGCGCAATCTCCGCGGCCAGACTTGACCCCGATTTCGCCGTCGCCGAATTAGTCTACCCGTTAATCTCGACGTATAAATAGTAGGAAGCGTACATTTGATGTCGCTTGAAATGCCTGCGACTCCATGAACTGTTGCAATGACTTCAACGTATTCTCATCGAGCTGAAACGTCGGCGCTTCACTCACTCCATGGCCAACCTCATCGGACCCGCCCGCCGAAGCCTCCTGATGTAACAAACTCGACGCTATCCCAACATCGGTATTCAACACAGGCACCCCTGTGTCCTCGACTTTGACAGCTCTCAAGCCTAAGACAATCAGTCTCGATTCCCGATTCATCGCTTACCTGGGTCTGCAACTGCGGCATCCATCGGTCTTGACGCATTCAATAGTCGACTGAGATTGGAGTGATTTCCCCGGAGACGGGAGCGTGTGATATGTCACTGATGGGGGATGTTAATTGCGATTGCGTGGGAAGGGCTTTGAGTGCGGGTTGGCGGTGGTGACTGCTATAGGACTGCTGGACTGCTGCAGGACTGCTGTTGAAGATGAAGGAGAAATGCAGCAAGTTAGGGTAGGGCATGAAAGTGGGCCACCAGAGATGAGATGGGCTCGCGGGGCACTCAACAAAACACGCTGGAGAGTGTAAATCGCTCGAAAATAAGTAAAGGAGGATTACCGTGTAACTATCTCATGGCTGGACGAGTGGGGAGTTCCGCGAGTCGCCGACCCCACTCCGCAGGACCCCACAGTGGATTAAGGTCCATCGGTCACAAATACATATATTTATTCCCTTGGCCAGCAGGGTTGAGAATATCTTCCGAAAACCGTTCCTGCAAGTTTCTTGAAGATGGTAGCTATGCCCCCCCAGGTACCGCGTCTATAGAGTTAATCTGACGCTAGAATGATGTTGGCGTGCTTATTGTTGGCGCTGGCCCCGTGGGATTGTTCACGGCCCTC
>Ga0302325_10023446_pt1 | contig 12860 bp, 10 predicted proteins | sample Palsa_T0_2_FD_201948 | JGI IMG/M metagenome (GOLD analysis project Ga0302325, IMG submission 201948) | Peat permafrost microbial communities from Stordalen Mire near Abisko, Sweden - Palsa_T0_2 | ecosystem: Environmental > Terrestrial > Soil > Palsa > Peat permafrost | place: Sweden: Abisko... | reverse complement strand
TCTTGTTTGTTGGTGTCTCCGCTGTCTCCCTGGCGGCCTGGACGGCACGATCTCTCGGTCCGGGATTCAAAAGCCCCATCTTGTCGCTTTTGGCCGTGCCCTTTTCTTGGTTCAACATTTTATTCCTTTACAACGCTGTTGGCGCATTTGACAAGGTGCTCAAAACCGAACTGGCCGCCGCGAACACTCCCGGAATGTGGCGAAAGGCCGGATCGTTCCTATACTCTGCCCGGCAGCTTTTCCGGAGAAAAAATGGCAGCGACCAGTGAAAACCCCCGCAAGATCGTCCTCGCCTACAGCGGCGGACTCGACACCAGCGTCATTCTCCCCTGGCTCAAGGACCGTTATCCCGGCGTCAAGCTGGTCGCCTTCGCGGCCGAACTGGGCCAGGGCGACGAGCTGAAAGGCATCGAGGACAAAGCGCGAAAGAGCGGCGCGGATGAAGTCATCATCAAAGACCTTCGCCAGGAATTCGCCGATGATTTCTGCTTTCCCATGCTGCGCGCCCACGCGATTTATGAGAATGATTATCTGCTCGGCACCAGCATCGCCCGGCCGATCATCGCCAAACATCAGGTTGAAGTCGCCTGGCAAACCGGCGCGGATGCGGTGGGTCACGGCGCAACCTCCAAAGGCAATGACCAGGTGCGTTTCGAGCTGACCTATATGTCCCTGGCGCCCGATCTGAAAATCATCGCCCCATGGAAAGACCCGGCCTTCGGCCTGCGCGACCGCGAGAGCGCCATCGACTACGCGAAAAAGAAAGGCGTCCCCGTCGAGCAGAGCAAGAAAAAAATCTACAGCCGCGACCGCAACCTCTGGCACATCAGCCACGAGGGCGCCGATCTGGAATCTCCCGCCAATGAGCCGAAGGATGATCTGTGGATGATATCCGTCCCGGTTTCCAAAGCCCCCGATCAGCCGGAATATGTCACCATCGACTTCGAGCGCGGCAACCCAACGGCGGTCAACGGCAAAAAAATGCTCGGCCATGAATTGATCGCCGCGCTCAACATCGTCGGCGGCAAACACGCCGTCGGACAGACGCAACTGGCCGAGAACCGCCTCGTCGGCATGAAATCGCGCGGCGCTTACGAGACGCCCGGCGGCACGATTCTTTACGAAGCCCACAAAGCCCTCGAACAAATCTGCATCGAGCGCGATACGTTCCATTACAAGCAGCAAGTCGCCCTGCGCTACGCCGAACTGGTCTATTACGGCCAGTGGTTTCATCCCCTTCGCGAGGCGTTGCAAAGTTTCATCGATCACACGCAAGGACCGGTCACGGGCCAGGTGAAAGTGAAATTGTTCAAAGGCCATGCGACAACCGCCGGCGTCACCAGCCCCCACAGCCTGTACGATCCGCAACTGGCAAGCTTCAGCATGGAAGGCTACGACGTGACCGCGGCCCGCGGATTTATCGATCTGTTTGGATTGCCGATGAAGGTGGCGCAGCAGGTGAAGCGGTGGTGAAAACCCCGATGGATCAGCGTGGACAAACTTCCGCCGGCATAGCCCGTGTGAAGCCGACGGTTTATATCGAAACGACGGTGGTCAGTTATCTCACGGCTCGGCCAATGAAAGATGTTGTCCGCATGGCCCAGCAACGGATCACAAAAGAGTGGTGGCGGCGGAGACGTTCCCAGTTTTCGATGTTTAGTTCTCAGTTTGTCATTGACGAAGCATCGGCAGGCAACGCGCAGGCAGCAAAACGCCGGTTGTCAGTATTGAGCAAAATCGAGCTTCTTGAAATCGCTCCTGAAGTGGAGATTCTTGCGCAACGGCTACTCGATTTTAACGCGCTTCCGCCATCGGCGCGAGTTGATGCGCTTCATCTTGCCGCGGCCACCATCAACGGTATGCAATATTTGATGACATGGAACTGCAAGCATTTGGCTAACGCATTTTTATGGGATACCATTTATAGCACCTGCCGGCTCGCTGGATATCAGCCCCGGCAATTTTGACTCCGTATGAACTGCTGGGAGCCTGATATGAAAACGGACCCCATCGTCGAGCAGGTACACCGAACGCGACGGGCCACCGCAAAGCGATTTAAGAACGATCTACATGCGATTTGCCAGGATGCTCGCAAACGACAAGCCGCTGGCGGTCGTCAAGGCGTTCGGCTTCCTTCGCGACCTGTCCTTCCGTTCCCCGCTAAATCCAGTTAATCAGCGGAACGAGGCCCAAAACGTAACCCGTCTGACAACCCAAGGTGTAATCCCAAAACAGCTTGAAGACGGTATCATTCACACAATGGATCTCTTTGCCGACACACGAAAAAAAAACCTTCAGCGCGTCGCCCCGCTGGCGGTTCGGATGCGGCCGCGAACACTCGATGAATTTGCCGGCCAACAGCATTTCCTCGGCGAAGGAAAATTGCTGCGGCGAATGCTCGAAGCCGATCGTCTCACCAGCGTGATTTTTTACGGGCCGCCGGGAACGGGCAAAACTACGCTGGCCCAACTCATCGCGATCTATACCAAAAGCGAATTCGTGGAAGTGAACGCCGCTTCGGTCGGCGTTAAGGAGGTCCGCGCCATTCTCGATGCGGCCAAGGAACGCCTGGGAGCGGGCGGCAAACGGACGGTTTTATTTCTCGATGAAATCCACCGCTTCAACCGCGCGCAGCAGGATATTCTGCTGTCCGATGTGGAAGCGGGTTTAATCCTGCTGGTCGGAGCGACCACCGAGAATCCGTTTTTCGCGGTCAACTCGCCGCTGGTCAGCCGCAGCCAGATTTTCCAGTTCTCCCCGCTCAGCGAGGACGATATTCGTCTCCTGCTTCGCCGGGCCATTTCGGATAAAGAGCGCGGATTTGGAAATTTGCAGTTTGAGATTTCGGATCAGGCGATCGATCTCTGGGCGATTAAATCCGACGGCGACGCCCGGCGCGCCCTGATGGCTCTTGAAGTCGCCGTGCTGTCGCAGCGGAAAGAAGACAATTCCAACGGTCCCATCAAGATTGATCTGGATGTCGCCGAGCAATCGATCCAGCGAAAAGCGATCGTTTACGATGGAACGGGCGATGAGCATTACGATGCGGCCAGCGCCCTCATCAAGAGCATGCGCGGCTCCGACCCGGACGCCGCGGTCTACTGGCTCGCGCGGATGCTGGAAGCGGGTGAAGACCCCCGGTTCATCGCCCGGCGGATCGCGATTCTGGCTTCGGAGGACATCGGCAACGCCGATCCCCGCGCCATTTCCGTCGCCGCCGCCGCTTTCGACATCGTTGAAAAAATCGGCATGCCCGAAGCGCAATTGACGCTTTCCCAGGCGGTCATCTACATGGCCACCGCCCCCAAATCGAACGCCTCCGCACTGGCAATCTGGCAGGCGGCCAAAGATGTCAGGGAAGGCCGAACGCTTCCCGTCCCCAAGCATTTGAAAGATGCCCATTATCCGGGCGCCAAGCGGCTTGGACATGGCGAAGGTTACCGATATTCACACGATTTTCCGGAAGGAATTGTCGAACAAGACTACCTCGGTGTCGATAAGGTATATTATGATCCTGTGAACCGCGGTTACGAGGCGGAAATCAGGCAACGCCGGGAGCAGCAGCCTGAAGCGGAAAAACCGGCGGAAGATGGGTCCGGCCCAGCCCCGAAATGAAGTTGGGCCGGTGAGATCGACGGGCGTTTCTGAGGAGTTATGGCGGAACCGGCGGATAATAAATCAGCGATTCGCCGCCAGCTTCGGGAAAAGCTGGCGGCCATGTCCGATTCGCAGCGGCAGGCCAAGAGTTTGGCCGCCACCGCCTTCCTGAACGCCAGCCCCGAATTCGCCGCCGCCAGGATCGTCATGCTCTTTCTCTCCGCATCGGGAGAAATGGATACCGCGCCGCTCGCCCTCAAATGCTGGCAATCCGGAAAAACCGTCGTTGTCCCCAAGGTAAGTTGGGACCAGCGGCGGATGCTGCCCGTGGAGATCACCAGCTTGCAAACCCGAATGACCACCACAGGTCCCGGCGTCCGCGAACCGGAGACCGGGAAACCCATTCCCGTCAATCTCATCGACCTGGCAATCGTTCCCGGCATGGGGTTCACCGACAAGGGTCATCGCATCGGCCGCGGGATGGGATTCTACGACCGTTTCCTGGCGCAATCGGATTTCATCGGCGTCTCCTGCGGGATGGGGTTTGAAGAACAGGTCGTTGCCGAACTTCCCGTGCTTGACCATGACATGGCGCTGAGTATGCTGTGCACGGATCGCGGAATTCGGCGCTTTGCAACCAATTGCATCAGCTCGTAATCTCCGCGGCTGAAAAGATCAGATTTTGAGAACATGGAGGTTCTCGTGAGTCGCCAATCCCGTCGCCTGAGCCGTCTGCTTCTTGCCGTCTTGCTGATTAGTTTTTCCGCGGCCGCGCTGTCGTTCATTTATAAAATGAACCATCAGCCCCCGGCCCCCGCCGAGGCGCAGGATCCCGCGCCGCTGGCTCCGGTGGTCTCCAACGATTTACCACCGGCCACCCAGCCGGCGCATGACTTCGCGCCGCCGATGATCGATCCCACCCCTCACGCAGTCGACGCGGCTGAATATCTGCCCGCTCCCGCGACCGAGCCGAGCGTAACCGGCACATCCCTCATCGCCCGCGTCCAGGCCAAGATCGATGCCGGCCGTCTGCTCGAAGCCCGCGCCGATCTCAACGATGCCCTGCAATCCGGCGATCTCGATGATTCCCAATCCGCTTCGATCAAGGCGATGATGGGACAGATCAATCAGACCGTCGTCTTCAGCCATCGCCGCTTCGGCGATGACGCCTACGGCGGAGTCTACGTCGTCCAGCCCGGCGACAGTTTGGCAAGGATCGCGCTGGTGCGTGACTGCACCTGGGAACTCCTGAGCCGGATCAACGGCGTCGATCCCCGGCACCTGCGGGCCGGCGCAACCATCAAAATCGTCGAAGGTCCCTTCTTCGCGGTCGTCGAAAAACACAAATTCACGATGGACATCTATCTCGGCGGATTGCCCGGTGAAAAAAGTTCGATGTTCATCACCAGCTACATGGTTGGATTGGGGCGCGATGATTCAACACCTGTGGGCACCTGGATGATCGAGCCGCACCGGAAACTGAAACATCCGACGTATTACAGCCCGCGCGGTGAAGGCGTCATCGCCGCCGATGATCCGAAGAATCCGCTGGGCGGCTATTGGATCGGTCTGACCGGCACCGAAGGCCAGGCCGTGGGAAAAATGTCCTACGGCATACACGGCACGATCGAGCCCGACAGCATCGGCAAACAATCCAGCATGGGCTGCATCCGCCTCCGCCCGGAGGACATCGCGATGGTTTATGACATGATGGTGGAGGGGAAGAGCATGGTGGTGGTGAAGGACTGATCCGGCCAATGTGACCACTGATGACTTTGAAATTCTCGGACCGGTCAGAGATATTCAGGCGATTGCCACCGGTCGCGGGGTGCGGATGCAACGCCGGCTCCGACGACGGCACGGCGGACTCCGATGGAGAAAAATGAAGGGCGTTGCTCTGATCCGCGAGTATAATGGCGACATCTATGAAGCCGAAATACACTGGTTCGAAGCGCACGGCGTCGGGAAACGCGGCTGGAAAATCAAGAAACGCCTCGCGTAACTCCGAGCGGAAATATCCCTATCTGGCAATTTGCGTCCGAAATGACGGCAACGAGGCGTCCCTCGAACGGGGCAAGACATATCGAGTGATAAAACCGTTGCCAAGCGACCCCCCACAAAGAATCCGCGTGATTGACGAAGAGAATGAGGACTATCTCTATCGAGCCGATTGGTTTGTCCCGATTCAAGTGCCGCTTGTTTCCAAAAAGAGCGTTCTGCGGGCGGTTTCGGCGTAGACACAATACATCCCGGGATATCCAGATGAGTCTGACTTGACTTTGAACCGTGCGATTCCATCATCCGTTGATTCGTGACCACTGACTCAAAACACGGTTCGGGCTTTACCGTCGTCGCGGCATTTTCCGCCGCGCTGGTTCTCGCGCTGTTTTTAGACGTCCCTCTTTCCAGTTGGGCACACGACAGCGGGACAGCCGGATGGTTGAAAAGCCACGTCTTGCTCACACACATCATTCGGTTTCCCGGGACGTTTTATTTCACGTTGGTCGTCGGCGCGGTGATGTTGGCGGCACGGCTGTGGAGCAAAGCGGCGATCGTTCTGCTCGCCGGAATTTTTTCCGGACTCAACGCGCCTCTGAAATTGATCATCGGCCGGATCCGTCCTTATCACGGCGTGCCGCCGTTTCAGTTGCATCCGTTCAAATTCGGACTGGTGAATATGGAAGCGAGCTTTTCGTTTCCTTCCGGCGATGCCAGTTTAGCGTTCGCCATGGCGATGAGTCTCAGCATGACTGTGCCCCGATTGCGGCCGCTCTGGTGGACGCTGGCGGTGATCGTGGCCATCGAGCGCGTCGCCGAGAACGCCCATTATCCAAGCGACGTTGTCGCCGGCGCGGCCCTGGGCGTGGCGGTCGCTGTGCTGGCGCGGAGCAGCGTCGCGTTTCTAATCAAAAATGATGCAAATCCTCACGGAGAGACTAAATTGGATTACTCAGCAGGACGGAAATGAACCAAGCCCCCGAGTTGTCGCTGGTCATCCCCGCATATAACGAGCAGGAAGTGATCCCCGAACTGCTTCGCCGCGTGGAGGCGGCGCTGCGCCGCATCGGGCGGGAGTTCGAGGTCATCGTCGTCGATGATGGCAGCAGCGACCAGACCCCCAAAATGCTGCACGAGGCGATGAGCGGGCGGCCCTGGCTGCGGGTGCTGCGAATGAGCCGCAACGGCGGCCAAAGCGCCGCCTTCGACGCCGGGTTCAAAGCGGCGCGCGGACAAATCATTGCAACAATCGACGCCGATCTGCAAAATGACCCCGAGGAAATCGCCAGGCTTCTTCCCATGCTGGATGGCCACGACATGATCACCGGCTGGCGCGCCAAGCGCGTTGATAGCGCCTTTCGCCTGTTTCAAACCCGCTGCGCCAATCGCATCCGTAACTGGATCAGCAAGGAGACCATCCAGGATTCCGCCAGCAGCCTGAAGATTTACAGACGCCATTGCCTCGACGGCATCCACCTCTTCAACGGCTCACACCGCTTCATGCCCACTCTGGTGAAAATGCGCGGCTACACCGTTCTGGAAACCCCGGTGAAACACTCCCCCAGATACGCCGGCGTCGCCAAATATGGCTTCCGCAACCGCGCCTGGCGCGCGTTCGTCGATCTGCTGGGCGTCCGGTGGATGAAGGAAAGACATCTGCGATACAGCGCATCAGAGATACCCTCGTCGGAAACCCCTGCATCGCCGCATTGATCACGCCGCCACCTGATGCGGCATGAAATGGCTTTCGGCCAGGAACGTTCTCAGTGCCGCCACCACCACCGGGCAAAGCCCCTTGCCGACCTCGCGGTCGATGATCGTCATCGCCTCCTCGCTGGTGCGCTCCTGGCGATACGGCCGCCTCGCTGCCAGCGCCTCATACATATCCGCGACCGCCAGGATGCGAACCTCTATGCTGAGTTCATCGCCTGCGATGCCCCGGTGATAGCCACCACCGTCCAGGCGTTCATGGTGACTCGCGGCCATCTCGGCGAACCCCTCGAACACCCGCACGCGCTTGAGGATTTCGTGCGTATGAGACGTGTGCCGGCGTATCCGGGCCGTTTCCTCCGCATCCAGCTTGCCCGGTTTGTCGAGGATCAAATTGGAAACACCCAGCTTTCCGATATCGTGCAGCAGCGCAGCCCAGCGCAGCTTGCGTAATCGGCGGCCCTTCAGGTCAAGGATGCGGCCCAGCCCCTCGGAGACTTCCGCCACACCGCGCGAGTGCTGATAGGTCCAGGGCGATTTCGCATCGACCACATCGCTGAACGCCACCGCCAGCCGGTCCAAAACCTCGTCGGTCGCTGGGAGGGCAAGACCCCCCGGCTCCATCGCCGCCGCCCGGTTGGCGACATCCGGCGAGGCCATGTCCGTCAGCAACCCGGCATGGTCGCGCAGACCCAAAAAAACATCCACAAGTTCCGGATCGAACCAGGTTCCGCTGCGATGCTGGACGACTTCGAACGCCGCATCAGCCCCTCCCGTTTGCCAGAACACTTCCGCCGTCTGCGCCAGGCCCATGATCCGCGCCAGCAGGGGGATTTGCCGGCCGCTCAATCCATCAGGATGTCCACTGCCGTCCCAATGCTCGTCCAGCGAATGAATCGCCTTGGCCGTCAGTTCAGGCAGAAGCAGTTGCCGCGCGATTTTTGCGCCGCGCTCGCAGCGTGTCTCGACCAGCTCCCGCGCCGCTGTCTGACCCGTGGCCGCCAGCGTCGCGATCCGCGAAACGGTTTTCCAGAGCGGTCCAGCCAGTCCGACATTCCGCATCACATATCCGACCGAATCCATCACGTTCGACCAGTCCGTGGTCTTCAAGTCGCATTTAACCCGCCGGTCGTCCGACCCAAATAGTGCGCAAACCTTGGATGCGTTGCTCGAACAACCCAAATCCTTCAGAAGCAGGCCATAAAACAGCGCACATTTTTCATCAAGGGCAAGCGAAAGTTCCCCGGCGATGCGCATGCCCAGCAGACAAGACCTGGCCGCATGACCCGCCGGCTGGCCTTCAGTGATGTCCAGCGCGTACGAAAGCGAGGAGACCACCTCCGAATAACGGATCGTATTCTTCTTAATTTCGCGCCGATTCTCCGCAACGATCATTTTTCCTCCCAACCCCGACCTTCGATCAATGAGACATCGAATACAAACCGGCGCTTCGCAAACGAATGCCCGCGGAAGGTTGTGATAGTCCGATAAAGTCGAAGGGATAAAATCTGATTTAAAGCAGCTTGGCGTATCGGTTGAGCGCTTCTTCAAATCCCACCGGCTTCCAGCCAAAATCCCGCTCGAAATCGGTGGTATCGCAGATGTTGTCTTCCTGGCTCATGATCACCTGGTCGCGGTTGAAAGGGAGCAACGATCCGGGCACGATCGCCGCGATCATTTTTGCATGCCATGCCGGGATCGCCAGGGTGAGGCGATTTTTTCCGATGATGGCCCGCGCCGCGAGCTTGTGCATCTGCGGCCAAGTCAACTGATCGGCGCCGCCAATGCCGTAAGTTTTGCCGATGGATTTCGGATTGCCGATGGACTCAACAAATGCGCGCGCGACATCCCCGACATAAACAGGCTGCAACCGCCCCGCGCCGCCCAGGCCCAGAATCCCCGCTCCAAAATAGGGCATGAACAAAAAAGGGGGCGATTTTTTTCTGGCCCAATCGGCTTCCATCCGCATGAATTCGCCCGTGGGGCCGTGGATCATCGAGGGCCGAAAGATTGTCCAATCCATCTGGCCGCCGCGCACGATGTCCTCGGCAAGCCACTTGGTTTTGCCATAGTCGCTGACAGCGCCCGGGCCCACCCCCAGGGCGGACATGTGAATAAATCGCTTCACGCCGGCCCGCTTCGCGGCATCGACGACGCAGCGCGTCGCTTCCACATGCATGCGCTGGAACGTGATGCCCGTGCTCGGTTTCTCCTTGATGATCCCGATGAGATGAATGGCCGTATCGCACCCGGCCATCGCATCGTCCAGGGCCGCGGGATTGAACAGATCGGCCCGGACGATTTTGATGTCGCCGCTGACCGCGGGAGGGTTTTTTTGGTTTACCAGCGCATTGACGGCCAAACCCGCGCGGGCCAGTTCTTCCAGGATGGCCGATCCGACAAACCCGCTCGCGCCGGTGAGGAACACTCTTTGGGGCATAAACCGCTAAGATACTTCCATGGCGGCGATTCGTCTTGGCACGCGCGGAAGTTTGCTGGCCCGGAGCCAGTCCGCCCTGGTGGCCGCGGAAATCCAGCGCCGTTTCCAACTGGACGTGGAGATTATTCCGATCACGACCAGCGGCGACCGAATCACGGATCGCCCACTGTACGAAGCGGGCGGCAAAGGGCTATTCGTGAAGGAACTGGAGCTGGGATTGCTATCGGGAGAAATCGATTTCGCGGTTCATAGTTGCAAGGATGTGCCGGTCACGATGCCGCTGGTCGATCAATCCGATCTGGTGATCGCGGCCATTCCGACGCGCCTCGATCCGCGCGATGTCATGATTTGCCGGGAGGGAGCGACGATCGACCAGTTGCCGATCGACTGCATCGTCGCCACCGGCAGCCTCCGCCGCCAATGTCAGCTTCTGGATCGCAGGCGCGATCTGAGAATCCAATCCATTCGCGGGAACATCGACACGCGGATCAGGAAGCTCCAGGCGGGCGAATTCGGCGCAACCATCCTGGCACTGGCGGGTCTGACCCGCGCGGGACTTTTCGATCCGTCGTTGATGCACCCGCTGTCGCTGGAGGAAATGCTGCCCGCCTCGGGCCAGGGCGCGCTCGCCCTGCAATGCCGGCGCGGGGATAAAAATACGATGGATGTCCTGGCCCAACTGGACGATCCCGCCGCTCGCGCAACCGTCGAAGCCGAGCGCGCCGTCGTCGCGGCTTTGAACTGCGATTGCCATTCGCCCATCGCGGTCCTTGGGCAAATCGAAAATCAAACGCTCCAGTTGCGCGCCGCCCTGGGCCGAAGCGGCGGCGATCCCCCGGTCCGCCATGCCCGCGCCCATGTTCCGCTGACCAAAACCGCCGATGCCGTCGCCGACATAGTCAGGCAGCTTTCACTTCACTGATGCCCCTTCTTGCGGCCCCACTCCCAGAAACGTCTGGATCTCGATCTCCCCGGAAATTTCGATCGTCAAATCAATCTCTCCGCATCGGCTGGTGCGATACAGCGGATAATCCTCGGCGATCGCATCGAAAATCCGCTGTTTGTGCGTCAGGTTCCGCGCATTCGACGCCAGAATGTATCTGGGATGCACGGCCCGCACGAATTCGGCGGTGGTGGTCTCCGCGCTGCCGTGATGCGGCGCGACCAGCACATCCGCGCGCAAAAGTTCCGGGTGTTTGAGCAATTCCCGTTCCGGCGCAACCTGAATGTCGGCGGGAAACAGTACCGTTTCGCCCGCGAATTTCAGTTTGAGAACCAACCCGCAGTCGTTGGAATCCATGTCGCAATTCGCCGGCGGCCAGAGAACATCGATCCCCGCGCCGTTGCTCAGATCGACATGATCGCCCCGGTGGATAATCGTCGGCGGCCGCCCGGCGGCTTGCAGGACGTGCAGCAGGGCCGTGGCCGGATAATTCCCGACCGCATGGCGGGCGAATTGCGGGCTGGTATAAACCGCCGGCTCGTCATAATTCTGGAAAACCTCCGCGGCCGCGCTGATGTGATCGAAATCGCCGTGGCTCAGCAGAATTTTATCGATGTTGCCGCAACGCTCGGCCCGCAGCCAGGGCAGAACCAATTCGCGTCCCATATCGGAAATGGTGGATGAGCCGACATCGATAAAAATCGCGTGATCGGGTGTCGGCCGGATAACGGCACATTGCCCGGCTCCCACGGAGACCAGCGATATCCGCAGCGGCTGCCGCGGCGGGGCGGTGGTCGGCAGGCCGCCCGCGACATTGGGCAACAGCAGCAGCGCCGCGCACGCCGCCGTCGAAGCCACCCGCGTCAGCCGGCGCAAAACCTTGGCGCGAATGGGCACGAAAAATAGTAAAATCACCCCATAATACACGACCAGAAGCCAGATCGGCGGTGATATGGCGATGGATGCGCCGGGAAATCGGTCCAGCATTTCGATCAGATGCCGCATGCAGACGATTGGACCCGCCGCCGCACCAGCCCACCAATGCGCCCCGCTCGGCCAAAACAGAGTCAGCATTATTTTCCCGACGCCCGCGTACAGCGCAACGACCGTCAGCGGCAAGAGCACCACGCCCGCCGGCACCGCCCAGGAATTCAACTGCCGGAAGTGATACGCAATGAGCGGCATCGACATTCCCCACGCGACGCACGACGCCAGAAGCGTTGCCACGATAAATCTTCCGATCACATGAAAAGCCGTCGCCGCGGCCCCGTGTGCAACGGTCCTAGGCCGCGGATCCTCTCCGCGCCACCAAAGCCAGAACCGTTGCTCCGCGACCCGGCTGAATAGAATCATCCCCAGAACCGCCGCGAAGCTGACCTGAAACCCGCCGCTTTTCAGATCGGCAGGATGAATCAGCAGCACCGCCCCCACCGCGAGGAAGAACATCTGAAGCGAATCCATCACCCGCCGGCCGAGCAGCCCGATGGCGGCGGCGGTGCAGAGAATGATCGATCGCCATCCCGGCCAGGACGGCTCGGCCAGCAATCCGTAAAGCAGGACCACCGCCAGCCCGATCAGCATGGAAACACGCGGCGGCAGCCGCAGCAACCGGCAGAGCAGCAGCGCCATCGCCCCGACGATTACGACATGCAATCCGGTGATGGCCAGATAATGAATGGTGCCGGTGCGGACGAATTTGTCGTCGAGATCGCGCAGTTGCGCATCGGGATCGCCGAAGACAAACGCGCGCAACAGCACATGATCGAACGATTCGCCATCATCGAATCCCAGGGCCAGAAGATGCCGGGATTCATCCCGAAGCCAGCCGAGCAGCCCCGGTGATCCATCCCGCACGATCTGAACGCCGTCGGCGTGCTCAACGCGGAACGTCGCCAGAATCCGCTGGTCCCGGCACCAAGCGGCGTAATCGAATTCCCCCGGATTCATCGGACCGGCCGGACGCTGGAGCATCCCGGTTACGCGCACGATCTGCCCGGTTCGCAACTGCAGGTTCGGCTGCTCGATGGTCAGGGCGATTTTCCCACCCGCGTTCTTCCATCCCTCGGTGGTCTTCACCCCCCGCACGATCGCGACGGCGGTCTGCTTCGGCGGCAAAGACCGCAACTCTCCCGGCGAGGGTCGCACGAGCCGAGGCGGTTGATCGATGGCCAA
>Ga0302325_10023444_pt1 | contig 12862 bp, 13 predicted proteins | sample Palsa_T0_2_FD_201948 | JGI IMG/M metagenome (GOLD analysis project Ga0302325, IMG submission 201948) | Peat permafrost microbial communities from Stordalen Mire near Abisko, Sweden - Palsa_T0_2 | ecosystem: Environmental > Terrestrial > Soil > Palsa > Peat permafrost | place: Sweden: Abisko... | reverse complement strand
CTCATCTCCTGCGTGCGAGACTCACTTGCTTGTTGGTTCAGGTGCGTTATAGATGGCGATGGAAGAGGGATAGAAATTCAGTATTAAAAGTCGTAACTTAAATGTTTGTACGATCTTTATGAGATCAGTGCTTGTCAAATTGTCGTGATCAGTGTTTCCCGTTGAACAACCTGGTCTTAGTTCCAAGCAGCCCCTTAAGTCAGCTAGCAGCTAGCTTGGGAATCGGAAAGTGCTGTCTGATTATGGTTTGAACCTAAGCATACTTGAATTACGTGAATTCTCTAAACAACCTTTTGCCGTACATCTCAATGCCTTGATCTTCATCTGAGCTTTAATGTACCCAAAGCTGAAGTAGAACCACCTCCTTGAACCAATCACTCCTCTCCTGTTTTGATCAAAACTGGATTTGGTAGAACCTAGTACGTGGGGTAGGATTACCTCCTCAAACCACTACGCAAGTGTGCTTCATAGATATGCTCATAGAAAGCAAGAAGACTGCCTTTGCCAGTCCCCAATGGGTGTTCGCAATCTGGGCACATGGGTTCCCGCTCGTGGCAATTCCGCAGATGAGCTTGATAGTCGCGGTAATCCTGAAGCTTTCGCAGTGGGCATTCGGGACTGTAGCAACTCATTGGCCATACATATTGTTCCCAATTCGGATCTCTCGGGTCGATTGATTTGCCGTTAAATGTAACATTTCCACCGTGAGTTATTGTTTGTAACGGAAGGGTTGCTTGGCCGATTACTGGACCACTGCCACCAGAATGTATAGTTTGTATATGAGTCACTGTATGACCGTTTGGCGGAAGTGTGTTGGGTTCCAATGGTAAAAGATTCTCTGCTACTTGGTATGAACCGGAGGTGGTGACATCATAGGTTGCCTCGTGCAAATTGAGCGGGATAGGATATCTCGCCGTGGCTCCAATAGTTGGCATAGGAGTCCTCAGGTTTTGTTGACCAGATATTCCTGCCAGGAGTATGTTCTGGGAAGGAAGTACAACTTCAGCATTATTGAACTCTTGCTGATAGCTTATGGTCGAGGTTTGTGGCGGCACATAGCCACTGAAAGATTGATTTCCAATTCCACTGAATGACATTACCTCATTGCTGACGATCTGTTGTGAAGCTAAAGCATTGGCATCTATCCAACCTGGACCTTGCTGGTAACCCATCGTCGAGCATTGTGGTGGAACATGTCCATTGAACAACTGATTCCCAACTCCATTGAATGAAATTACCTGATTGCTGACGACTTGTTGCCCAGCTAGCGCATTGGCATCTATCCAAATTGTACCATGCTGTGCAAATGCATTCGAGTGCTCACAAATGAGCTCGAGGCATCCACAAAGCTTTGGGGGATGAATTGCTTGATAGTTGGGCGGTGGTGCTGAATTCGAGGCTGTGAACAAATTGTCTGTCGGTGGCACGTCGAATGGATCATCCCCTGCGTCGAAAAGATCCATACTGGGCCAGCCGTTCCCACTGTTGGGGTAGACTTCCTCAAATGACAATATAAAAGCTGCGGCCAAGGTCCACTAACTTTAAACTTCCCAAAATGTGTCTCCAGAGTTCGCCCGCTGGTTCGTGCTAGAAATATGTGGATTGGAAGAGAGGCCCAAGACAGTTTCGAAAGAGCGATGACTGAGCCTCGACAATAGCTCCTGTGTCAGTAGAATAGTGAGAATAGGTGAGATGATAAGGCAGAAGCGGTATAGAGCTGAAGTCCTGTTACTTTAGAGAGGAAGAGAAGCAGTTGCCAAGAGGCCAAAGAAGCTGCTACTTCACGAAGAAGCACGTTAGTAAGGAACTACCTGCGTTCCCTTGCCAATTTGAGTTGCACACAACAGAATGGAAAGGACGACTGAACACATGAACTGGGAGGAATCTTCTTGGCTACCTACATCAAATAACGGTCATGTCCCATCAAGAGCATAGAGACTGAGTACTTGAGAGACCCAGAAAGCAGCCACCTGACAGGTCATGCCCAGGCAATAGTTCTCCCAACACTGGTAAAGGAGAAATTGCAGGAGGCCTCGCTGCCATGCTCTCAATTATAAACATGCTATACAAGGACTTGTACATCGCATCCGTTAACGCTGGTCGAATGACATCCCAGAACCCTCCAATTACAACCACCCCTATACTGCTGGGTTTCCCTGGCCACCCTCCGCCGCAACCTTAGCCTCCATCTTCCTCCTCGCAGCCAAAATCATCTCCTCCCTCCTTCTCTGTAGTAAAGCCTGCCTTTCCGCTTTGTTTGTGCTCCACGCCTGTCCCTGCTTTTGCTTCGCAGGCGTCACACCGTCTTCGGTACTCTCCGATTCCTCTCGTTTGGTAGCTTCTTCTGCAATTTTCGCTTTAAGGTTATATCGAGTTATAAGGTCCGGTTGTAAAGGCTTCACTTGTGCTGGTGTAGATGTCGCTGCTGAGGAGGAAACTGGAACTGGTAGAGGAGGTTGAAAAGACTGAGGAGGCTACACAGGTCAACCTGTTAGCATAAGCTCAAACAAATAGAATTCATAAATAGGTGCACTCTCTCTGACAAGAGATCTAATTGCTACGCCAGGCCAAAGAAAGCCAGCAAGACTTACCACCTCCAACCCACGCCCACTCAATATCCTCTCCGTAGTAGCCACCACATTTCCCCCATTTCGCTGCAGATCCCACATGATACTCCGCCGCGAGACCTGCGGGAACATCTGCTGTATCCTCTCTACATCCGCCTCCCTTGCACGAATGTTGTTTGCTGACGTCGAGCTCCGGTTTGGCGACGATGTATCGCCTGAGAAGAAGAAATATCGCATCGCAAGCGCCCCGAGCACTAATAATATGAGCAGCTGCGGGAGGCCTATTGTTTGGTCGGCCATCGTGTCTATGTCTGGGGTTCTGGGAAGTGCAAGGTGGAGTGAATTGGAGAGGGGATTCTGCTGGCAGGTGCGATAGCAGCTTCGCTTTAGGACATGTAATTGGCACCAACGGGATTGTATGAGAGAATTGCGAGCGCTATGTAGGAGTTATTGAAAGTCATCGAACAAGTGGGATATAGGAAAGATTATTTCGGTGGGACAAAGCCAGATCCAAGCATCGGATGGTTTGATACTTTTTGTATCACGTGCAGCTTTAATCTTTATCAGAACCTAAATGGATAGGGGAACATTGGCACGTTCACTCAATCACCCTCACATCTCCACGCAATTTGTAGATTCAAGGTGCATATGAATTTTTCATGGTCATTATGCTTCATGAACCTCTTGCTGCCATTGTGCAACCTTAGTCAGGTCGCTAGAACGCCCAGTACAGAACACGGTCCGTTAAGGCCTCCTAACCCAAACTCCAGTTGTATGTAAGCCATTGATTGAATGAGCGCCATCATGCGATTTCATGTAGAACGGCAAGATTTTGTCCCGCCATATTAGCAGCAGCTCGTGATGTTCCCTCCAGCCATTTTCGTATATCAAACACATTCAGCTCTTCATATTGAAATAGAATGTAATCAAACCCGGCAGATCACCAGCAGAGCGGTTCTGAAAAGTGTCTATCTGTCCAGAGTCCGTGGAACGGCTGGGATGTTCTCTAGGTCATCATAGACCAAGGTAAATTCTCGCTGCGAAAAATGTCAGTGGAAGTGTGGCCGAGGGTACGGTTACTTACACGTTCGCGAACCCACGAATTGATGTCGAAGAAAACATAATAACCACGTTCCGTACCATTTCCGAGGGGTTGAGGAACCATCATTTCGTCTTTTGTCAACCAAACTCGCAACTTCTTGTGATATCGCCAGTTTCGGTTGTGGCTACAGTCAGAGTCAGAAGCAATTCATATATACAAAAAGAAAATCCTTACAGTTCTTGCGCTGCCATAATCTGCTGGACGTCACCCGGGTTGCTGTAAAACATGAATAGCAGCGCCTCATCATTGAAATTGGTCATCTTAGTGTCCAGTCGTGCTACATTACCAACGGTGTAGCAATCAGGCAGCTTGAACTTAGGAACGGCAGGCCGTGGTGGCTCGTTGTCCCAGAGTGAGTAAACCTGATCGGAGATCATCCTTCAAAGTCAGTCTTCATGGGTCGAAATGGAGCTTGTAGACTTACTCGTTGGAATTGAGGTCGAGACCAAGCGATGTCACATCCATGCCAGTAACCAAGGCGGCGTAGTCGGGGAAGTTGTTCATCATCAAAGTAAAGCCCTTGAGGCCCCATTTATCAATTTCGCTCATATTTGCCAAGGGATCTTGAACTTCAGGTCCAGTTTCTTCTGGATTGCCCTGAGAGGAGCCGACTGTCGAATCAAGGTTTTGCGAGCGTAGTGCTCCGCCCTCGTTCTGCTGATGAGCGTCTGTTCTAGACATGGTGGATTGCGGCGCACTATCTTCACGCTGCGGCTGTGCTATTGAGGAACCGAATTGGGCATTTGAGAAGGCCTTCGATACCGTTTAGCACAGGCACGTACTCGGGAGCATGAGAGTGCAGCAGACTTACACTTGAGTCATTCTCTTGACGAGCAGGTTCAATCGGTGACCTCGAATTCGAGGCAACTAGAAGATGATGAGTAAAGTCCAACATAAGCCCTTATTTGACAGTTCACTTACCGGGCATATTTGCAGGAGAGGCTACTCGGATCGCTGAAACAACTCGGCTATTACCAGATAATGCGTTTAGAAGACCATTGTTCCTAGGCGGTTGTGGAGGATTTGCAGAGCCAAAACCTAAACCATTTGATGGAGCACCAAAACCAACATTCTGTATCAGGCCCGAACCCCGGTCTTGACCTATCTCACCGTTGGCATTTCGATTTAGAGGTGGAAATTCATCAACAGGGTTGGGTTGAGATGATTGGCCAACAGCATTCTGGGCTCCGAATCGAAAACCACCCTGGCTACTTGGTAGCTGTGAAGAAGAGCTGAACAGATCATCATGCTGTTGCTGCGCTTGTTGCTGTGCGTTCATTTGTTGCTGTGAGGAGAGAGTCGGTTGCTGCTGTTGCTGTTGCAGCCGCATGCTTGAGGATGGTCCTAGACCTCGAGCACCAGAAGCTGCCCACGTCGACTGGCTTGGTTGCGGTTGGTTGTTAGATAACGAAGGGAATTCCCTAAGCAAGATCAGTCAGAAGACTTCCTTCTAAGTATCGCGCGAAGTATCGATAGCTTCCGCGAGCGATCCAGGCTCAAAAATATAGGCTGTACTCACGACAGATCAAGAGGAGTAGCTGGTTGTGAAGAATTTCCAATGGTTTGCGCAAAGCTTGACATTGGACCATTATTCGGACGCGGATTTCCGAGCCCTGCATTGCCCATCGGTACACCTCCGCCGAACGCCCAAGTCGCACCATTGCCTGCTGCACGCGCAAACCAACATCAGCATGTCTTCGCTCTTATCCAAATCGAACCTGGAAGGATTCTCCTACCCATCTTTCCACTCGGCGGTAATCTCGAAGAAACGCTCCTGCTTTGTTGTATTTGTTGCTGACTAGGGAAGCCGTTTGGCAGTCCGCGTAGGGATTGAGGTCCAACAGCTAGAACGAAACATATCAGCGCAAGCCTTCTCACGAGTTTCCAAAGAGCCTCGACAGCTGCAAACGGGAATGAAAGAAACATTGCTCTTTGTTCCGAGTTCGAGGAATAGTGCGCGATGCGGAATAGGTTACAGAAGATATGCGCAGAAAAGAGGAGAGCCTGGTAAGGTGATGGTGAAGGTCACCTTGCACGGTCAAAGGCGTGAAGACATGGCCAGACAAGCACTCCAAGCCTTTATCTGCCGCCCATTGCATCATCCGTGGACAGACGACTCATTCTCCCCAGAGATATCGCGTGCGACACTCGCTCTGTCAAGGAAGACAGCTTCAGGCTCGTTGGCTGTAGTGCAGCGGGGCAGCTCTGTTGGGAGAAGCGAAAGGTGGAATCCTTACCTGACCGATTCATTGTTGCAAACACTATCTGGGATTTATAGCGAACTTCTGACCACCGGATTGAAGACTCTCAGGTATGAGTGGAAGGAGTTGGCAGCATCGAATAGGTGGCTTTGAAGTTCAACTCAAGTTACGTTTTGAGGTTCTGTCAAGGTAGGTGGCTCGTGACCGCCGTAACCTCTTTGGGACTACGGCGGTCACGTCCTGGGGGCTTTAGACCGCCGCTCTATATGGGAGCACTCTCTAAATGGACAGATAAAGCGGCACTGTCTTGTCTTAGGTTGTGACTTTCATAATTACATCTGACCGATGAGATTGGTAAGTCTATCAGGATTACTGTACAACGGAACACTCTTTGTCTTTTCTCTTGGAGGATCGGGTCCAAGCCATTCTCATACTTCATGATCAAATTCTTCTCCCAATGCTCTCATTAAGCAAGGTCGGGGTTTGGCCGAGCTGTGTGTTGGAAGGTCGGAACGGCCTCTATTGCTTTTGGCTTCTGGACCTTTATGTGCTGCCAAGTAATATATATTACAATCCATGCTGGGGATAGTCGAACCTTGTTTTAGCACTATCTTTTAGCACTATCATCCACCATTCAGACCCAAATGCCAATTAAGTGGTTCAATTGTCTAGTGACAGGAAACCCCCTCTGCTCGCTCAAGGACTTTGCGGACTGGATAAAACCACTCTGTTAAGCATCAAATATGTGCCTCAAGCCTTTCGAGATTCTTCTCCACGGTCAAATCCTGCTTCGCGCGTGTTGCCATTGTTTTCTACCCTCCCTGTCTGGGTCAAAATTAAAGAACCCCCTTTCTAGCAATGATTTGTCTGTCCAGTGGTGGCATCAGGTCTCCCTCCCTTTCTTGATCAGCGACGTTGTTTACTTTTATCTCCGTCCTAGAAGTCTGGTCCATTATCAAAGGCGAGTCGATACGCATCCGTCTCAGGGTCTATTTTCGGCAAGTTGCTGTGTCCCAGGTATGAAACATGGCTAGATGCAACAGCTATACCGGCCGTTGAATTTTGCTTGTACGAAGAGGGTGGTACGTTGGGTTTCCCGTCATCGAGCTTTAGAGACGCAAATATTGCTTTCATATCTCGTAAGTCTTCGGCGGGCAAGTTTTTCGCCTTGGACGTGCGCTCCTCGACAAAATTGCGGATGGAGCGAATGATTGGTGGATAGTCTTCATCGTTTGGGAGCCACCAATGCATACAAGACCGGTCCCTAAAGAGGTCGGCCATTTTAGTCCGAAAGGTGTATGGATATATGTACCTTTCACGGACTAAGTTAGTAAAGCATAAGAGCATTTTTGAATTGGGTACAACTCACCCGTTCGCTTCTATAGACGCTAGTTTGCGGCGCGCCCACATTGAATGTTGCAGATCTCTTGGAAGGAACAATAGGGCAATACCCAAGCTTGCCTGGATGGACAAAAGAGCGCCCGGTGGGCTTCCAGGATAGAATTCGATAGCTTCGAACAGTTGGCAAGTCGCGTATGCCTTCATTCCAAGCTCCTGGCTAGGCTGTGTCCTCGTAGCAAGAGCTGTCTGATACTTGTGCATCAAATCAATTGAATACCAGTCGATTATTGCTATGTTCATCACAAACAGCGGGCCGCCGTACAAGGTACCGGGAATGTATGGGTCAACGATATCGTCCGGATCCAGAGGCCGACTGCCAGTGAAATCCGTTACCAGATATCGAGTGTCTTGAAGAGCTGGGTCCATTTTGCTTTTCCACTGCTCGAGTCTCCTTCCAATGTCTTCATTTTCTTTGACGAATTGTGCATGAGATATTTCACCTTTCCCCATCTTCGCGAAGAGGAGCGACATGTCCGTAGCCACAAGACGATGTTGTGCAATTGCATTCTCGATCTTCCAGTCCAGATTTGTTGGCTCATTCGCAACCTGCTGACGATAAAAATCTCCTGCGTATGAGAACCATTCTCTGGAGAGCACCGTCTCAAAGCCACCCATTAAGCCAGCAAAGACATCGAATCTCATGTACCAGCCGAGTATCACTCGTGTCATGTCATCTTCCATCACCGTCTGTGGGGTGTATAGCTCCGTCAGCAGTTCATACGCAGCTTTCTGGTGTCCAAGCAGATTCGGCCAGTCACCGAGAAATTCCTTCACAATCATTAGTGTTTTCAAGGAATGTCATGAGACTCAAAGGTCTTACCTCTATTGTTGCAAGCTGCAGAATGGCTAGTATCATAGCATTGCTGTGCCTTTCACCCTTTTTCAATGAGCTGAGGAGTAGAGAGACAGCCTTGTTGTAATACTGAAGGAAGTCTTTTATCTCGCCCTCAGGGTTGTGCAATGTCCGCTGATACGCGGAGAATCCAACAACAGCGTGAAGTAGAGCCTCATTGCGAAGAGCGGCGTCCAGAAAGCGAGTCCGGAGGAAATTTCCAGAGTCGAATTTCAGGGAGTAATGCAAGTGCGTGAGGTTCTGGTAAAAGTATTCCAGGTAGAACTGAAGGTCCGGAGGAAGATGGGACCAATTACTTCTTAGAGTGCCAGAGGCCTCTGCTGGGGGAAATCTCGACACTTTCATCCGCGCGCTTCCCGCAGTTTGGTACCCAGGATAGCCCACTGATCCGTCGGTGGATGGAGTGGGGGATGCCCTATCTTGAACAAGTGAAGGTGTCTCGGAACTGTGTCTGGTGTTCGGCTTCTGTCCGCCAGAGGCTGGGTTGGTGATAGCTCGCTGAGGTAAAGACTTTGATGTACTTTGCGAGCGGGAAGAATCGTCTGCATCTTCGTCTTCGTCCTGGATCGCCGATAGTGGTTCTGACCCAACTCCATCATCATATTCGTCTGATGATGACCCTGGACTTTGGCGGTTGTTAGGCTTCACACTCTTCGATGACCCAGTGCTTGACGATTTCGATGCCGGTGGGCTTTCTGGATATACACAGTCCCGACCACCCTTTTTGCATCCTGCAGGAGATCAGATTAGATAGAAAGAATGGGAAGACGCCCTAGCCTTACTTTCACAAATTGGGTGAGTCTCATCACACTACGACAGAATAAGTCACTGCTAGTCAGGCTTGGGATCGTTTGCCTACCTTGACTCGCCTTCCGCGGCACGTATAGCAGCCACTTCTGGTTCGACGGTGTTTCGTGTGCTCTGAGCCTTGACTAGACTTGCGACGACTGCGGTTAGACTTCGGTGCGATCATTGTCGTGTCTTGGGCACCGAACAGATACTGTAGGTCGGCGTAAGAGCTGGCGGAGCTAAGTTGCTGAGGATGGGCAGTCTGCAGGAGAGAACTCTGGAGTGAAGCCACTGGCTGGTAAGGCCCGGTCGCTATTCTCTCTATTGTGTCCTTGTAGTGGGAATCGGTCATGACGCCTCAACAGACAACATGGGAAGCTTCGTAGAGCGCAAAGGTGCCGTTGGAATTAGTATTAGAACAAGAGCTGGTACAAGCTCTCACGTCGTAGGAAGCAATAGTCGTGGGGTCCCAGTCGCCACCAGCAAAGATGCACTAAACTAGGCCAGGAACAAGATCTGAGCTGTCCAGGTTGTTTAGGGACACGAGCTCTATATGGAAGTCGAGGCGAGAGGAAAGAAGCAGAGGGAAAGCGAATTGGGGACTTCCGCAGCAAGCTTGAAGCTCTCCAGAATTAGGCACCCTGCTGGACGTATAAATTGGCGGCAGTATCCCGCTCCCTGGAATATATCCTTGGAAACACCTGGCCCCCCACCTACAGAAGGCGGCTTTTGAAGATGTCAAACTGGAATGGTACTGCCCTGCGATGTTCTCACGAGCTTATCGAAAATTACTTGGAGGGAGATTGCGTTTAGTAGCACCAGCTGCTTGACTCCGTCGACCTGCCAAAAGGGTAGACCCTGAGTTATCCTTCCTCGATTTGGCAACCTAGTAGAAGCATTGGTGTCGAAAATTCGTCGGAACTTTCCTGCACCTAGTCAATTTGGAGTCTTACTTGGTCGATATATAATCTAATAGCTAGGATTGTTGATTGTAAGAAGATGAGACGGAGGGATCCTGGTCTCAACTGATATCGGCTTCCTTGATGTCTGTCTGTAGATGCCTTAGGGATTGTCTTTGGATTGCGAGAACCCGAAGTTGGTGAATATAGCCCAGGAACCAGGATCGCTGAATATTGCAGTTCAATCAGAGAGGCCGCGGCTCGGACAGATTCTGTGTTGTAGCGGGAATGCAAGTAAAACGGAGACTCGTTCCCACGAGGGTAACAGTGGCACAAAAACGGGGGTGGCACAGGTGTAGTTGAGCTTCTGAGAAGATGATTGGGGAAGATACTGACGGGTTTTCAGGGTGAAGAGCGGGTCCTGGATAGCCGTTGCCAGTACTGGTATTGGACGTTGAACTTTGGTAAAAGAAGGTATCAACCATCAGCAGGTGTGACGAGGGTGGCATGCAGTTTTCACCGGGTGTGGAGATGGCCAGCTTTTGACTGGAGAAAGCATTTGTCTGTGCAATGCGACAGGGGTAGGGGCTCGGACCAGTTCCTGATCTTCAGATGTCGGAGACTAGAGTGACCTTCAGCTCCAGGGCATGATTATGTCAAGTCGGAGCTAAGGAGGCTATAAGAGATGCCCTTCATCCTAAGACCAGACGAAACGAGATGTCCAAGTCAACGTGCCCCAACTAGCCGCTTCGAGAAAAGACAATATACTCTTACTCTCACTGCAGCATCAGCATGTGCCTCCAGCAGAAGAACCAGGAATGAACATCATCCAGGAGCCCCTCCTCCTTAAGCTGCCCCAAGTGGGCAAGGTGCAGGCCGGGATACTGTAGATGGTGGGAACGCAGCAAGAAGGTACGCCAACGCAGGTGGATCGGACGGCACCTTAAGAAGGCGGGAATATAGGCTTCTCCCGGCAGCGCCCACGAATAGCAGGCCACCTTGCTCGCCCGATCATGGGGACCGGGACGGGTTCCAAGCTCATCGACATCGACGGGGTTCAGGGAGTCGGCCAGGAGTTCCAGAACCAGATGAGGCGCAAAACATGGTGCTCGATTGGGAACGGCTTGATATTGGCAGCGCCAAAAGGTCTCGAAGTTAATCTGCAGTTCAAGTCACGGAACGTGAACATCGTGGGGCGTGGCGTGGCGCTGGCAGCTGGCAGCTCGGAGCTCTCAGAGGAGGGAGAGGAGAAGGAGGAGACGCTCCTTGGCCTGGCCCAAGCCCAAACAGCCTTGTCTATGCCGCTGTCCACTTCATCCGCGAGGCTTGACCCAAATCCAGCCCTACGCTACGCTCCCCTTTTCCCAGGCCACTGCTGCTTGCTTCCTGTATTAGCCGCAGTGCCAGTGCACTAAGCTCGAGGCCATGCCACAAACCATTGCCAGCGTTATAGGCAAATTAGGGCCAATGTCGGCCTCTTCCCACTCGTGCAGACGTGAGCACTGAGGAGCGAGCGAGTCGACGACGGTAAACGGAGGAATGCACTGATGGAGTCAAGCAGCACTCTCCAGCCTCCTTGAAAATGGATTCACCACTCGTACTTAATTGTGTCATCAAGGGCGGCCCGGGCACTACCACGACCAGTCTTCCGGGTCCATCGTTCATCTCTCCATCTCTACCGCCGATCCTGCCCCCGACTCGTTAGCCCCATCATATTCGCTGCTAAGGCGCAGGGGCCTATATGGCGTTAATCGGCCAGGCTTCCGAAGTGTCTGTGGGCAAATGTGGCATCCATGATGCGTACCTACGCACAAAGGGGCGGAGCTTCAACCGTTCCAGGAAGCCCAGGAGAAATACGGCTCGTCGGTACGTATCGAAGCATGTGTTGATGGCGGGTCTTGCTGGAAGTCGAATTGACTACGGCTCGAAGCTCCTCGTATGCGTTATATGAACCTATAACAGTGGAAATTTCGCAATATCAATCCTAGATTCTTGTGCAATGGCTTCCTGGACGAAGAGCTCAGACAATCATGTTCCACAACCCTTGACGTATTTCAGAACGGTTTCCGGACATTTGGACCTCCAACCATCCGAGGCTTGACCTCCCTAGCAAACGTCAACTGGTCTTTTCACCCAGGCCCGACATCCGGTGTGAACTTCAGCGGCCCGCTCTAATCGCTCTGATCTTTCCCCGCCATCCCCGAACGCGTCTGAGATTGTCCGATGGACTCCTGGGCCATCTTGCTCATGATTTTTTCAAATCATCCCCCGCAACTGGAGCACTCGGTCGAAGCGCGCGGATAGCTGCGGCCGCAATTGCACCCTAAAACAGTTTGCCGTGCTGTTACACGGGAAGCCCCATACCCCTCTCTGGTATCATTCCCCGGGAGCGGGTAGCGTATCTCGGATAAGCTGGAGGTTGCAAAATCTGATGAGTTAATAACAAGGCACTTATACTGCAGCTATCCCCTTTCTGACAACGGCCCTGAAGAACTAGTCGACAACTCAATAATTCTTTCTCCACAGCACATGTGAGAGAAAGCCATGATTTCCGACAACAACTTCTCAGGAACTGAAATTGACCTCAAAGCCATGAATGAGGCTGAAACTGGCTTCCCGAATATCCCGCGCCATCTGTGGAATCATTGCTAACAAATATATGGGCTTGCACTAGTTTATTGAGACGACTTGCCATAGAGAACATAAGTCATTGAGGTAGAATAGCGGTAGCCTCAGCTACTTCCGATCCAACTACCTCATTCACGTTTGGATGCCCCGGATCATGCTGTATGGGCAGCGACCTAGTTCCGCGCCACTGAAGCACGGAGGTGAAGCTTCACCCCACCGTGCAAATCTGACAACAGCTGGTTCAAGCCACAGAACTCAAAATCTCCAAGCCGCTATGGAACACGCGTTTTGGCGGGGTAAAAGAGGCTTTAGATGCCGGACGAGCTAGCGCCAGTCGCGCTGGAATCATACAACCAAGTTAGAGCGGTCATGTTATTTAGGACAGCGTTAAATACATGTTGATTCTTCATAGTCTATTCTCT
>Ga0302325_10023443_pt1 | contig 12862 bp, 13 predicted proteins | sample Palsa_T0_2_FD_201948 | JGI IMG/M metagenome (GOLD analysis project Ga0302325, IMG submission 201948) | Peat permafrost microbial communities from Stordalen Mire near Abisko, Sweden - Palsa_T0_2 | ecosystem: Environmental > Terrestrial > Soil > Palsa > Peat permafrost | place: Sweden: Abisko... | reverse complement strand
AAGACCCCGGACTCCGTCGCCCAAGGTATCGGAATGAAGGTTCGAAGACACAACCAGTGTCACTCATGCTCCCGGTCCAAAGTGTTACCGGGGCTCCCGTCCGCTCATTGCATCGCGCAATGGCACGTGGCTTATCGAGATCGATGCATGGCTCGTTGAGATACGCGGTTGGCTCGGCTCGATCGGGGCGTGGCTCGGCGAGCTTCGCCGTTAGCTCGGCTCGATCGAGGCTTAGCTCGGCGAGCTTCGCGGTTGGCTCGGCTCGATCGGGGCGTGGCTCGGCGAGCTTCGCGGTTGGCTCGGCTCGATCGGGGCTTAGCTCGTTGAGCTTCGCGGTTGGCTCGGCGCGATCGGGGCTTAGCTCGTTGAGCTTCGCGGTTAGCTCGGCTCGATCGGGGCTTGGCTCAGCGAGCTTCGCGGTTAGCTCGGCTCGATCGGGGCTTGGCTCAGCGAGCAACCCTTCGCGTCGTCCGGATATTTGTAATCGGGAGCTTAGTTGGCTGCTCACCGTGTGCCCCATAGCCGGGCCCCTCGCAGGGCCTGGATCGCTGCCGCCGTGAGAAGGGGAAACAGAAAGCTCGCGCTGCGCCCGTTGACTCTTGTCCACCGGGGCGTGCGTTCGTGCCGCGGCCCGCATAGCATCGCCCGATGCGGAGGTTTGGAGCGACGCTCTTCGCGATGGTCGTTCTCGTCGGCTGCGGAGGGGGAGCCGGCCAGCAGAATGGCGGCACGGATGCGGCCTGCCAGTACCCGGCGAACGCGGATACCGACGACGGATCGACGTCGGGCTGCCATGCCGGACCGCCCGCGCAAGATTGCCAGGTGAGCAGCGGGGCCACGATTAATGGCGCCGACGGAGGAGTGACGGGCGGCACCGAGAGCTGCAAGCCGCTTTGCAGCTCGGCTCAGTACGAGTTGACCTGCATGAGCGCCGGCATCAGCGGGCCCATCCCCGACCCGGCTTCGTCGCTCAGTTGCCAGATCATTCCCGGCCCGACGCCGTCGAACGCCTTATTCTATTGCTGCCCCTGCGGGAATTGACGCGACTGACGCGAGTCGATCATAAGAGCGTCGCGCGGCTGACCCGTGGAACTTCTCGTACAGCCGATTGTCGACAACGCCATGGACCGATCACAGGCTGAAGCGCTCGCGCAACGATGGGCCCACGAGGGTGTGGCAAAGGGACAGGTCGAAGTCTTCGACGAGCTCGTCTCGGCCGACGCGATCGACCACAGCGGGCCGACAGATGTGCAGGGTATCGAAGGCTTCAAGGTCCGGACGCGCGCGGTGCACGCTGCTCTCCAGAGTATCGAGATCGTCGTCGAGGAGCTCCTCGTGGACGGGGACAAGATCGCGTGGCGGTGGACGTTGAAAGGAACCCATCATGGACCTTTTCTCGGTGTCCCGCCGACTGGAAAACGCGTTTCGATGACGGGCATGAACATTCAGCGAGTGAGCCATGGCCTTGTGGTCGAGCATTGGAGCAACGCAGACCAGCTCGGCCTGCTTCGGCAAGTGCAGTCTCCGTAACCGACATTCACGCATGCGAATCTTGCTCGCGACCATAGGCTCAGACGGGGATCTCCAGCCTTTCTACGCGTTCGCGAGGCGACTGCTCGGTGAGGGGCATGAGGTCACGCTTGCAGCCAATGAACGCTACGCCACCCGGGCACGCGCGCTTGGGATCCCATTCGTCAGCGTTGCGCCGCCGTGGGACGAGGCGGCCATGCGTCCTCGGATAGAGAAGATTCTCGCGGCCCCGGCTCCGCTCCGTCAGCTTGCTTTGGTGGTCGACGCGTTTGTCGACGAGGAAAGGGCGTCGATACAAGGACTGCGTACTCTTGCGGAAGCAGCCGACGTCGTGATCCACACGCCATTTTTCGTCGCGGCCGCAGCGGTGGCGCGAGTCACGAAAACCAAGCACGTGACCGTACACTTTGCGCCCATGCACAAAGCGAGTGGTTACGGTCCCAGTGGCCAGAACCTGGGCGCATGGTTCAATGTATTAGGGTGGCATTTGGCCGGGAGCATGGTGCGCCGTGCGACCGACAGTCAGCTCAACACCATCGTCGAGGCCGTCGGGATCCCACCATGGAGAGACATCCTCCTTTCTGCATCGCACTCGACGCTGCTGGATTTCATTGCGGTTAGCCCACACGTTATACCGAAGGACGCGAGTTGGGGGGAGGCAACGCGAGTCTGTGGCTATTGGTTTCTCGACGAACCGGGGTTCGTTCCGCCGAAGCCTCTTGAAGACTTTGTGTCGGGTGCGGAACCGCCAGTCGTGCTTGGCTTCGGCTCGATGCCGGCGTTCCCCGCCGATGCGATTACGAAGAAGATCGTCGAGGCGGTGGACGGGCTCCGTCGACGCGTGGTCCTGATGTCCGGGTGGGCCGGGCTTGGAAAGATCCCTCTCCCAGATCACGTTCTGGCGGCTGACTTCGTCCCGCATGGTTGGCTCTTTCGCAGGGCCGCGTGTGTCGTGCATCACGGGGGAGCGGGGACGACGGCGGCTGCATTTCGTGCCGGCATCCCGCAAGCGGTGGTTTGGCATCTGGGAGATCAGTCGATGTGGGGGAGGAAAGTGTCGCAGTTGGGAGTCGGGCCGAAAACGATCTTTCATAAGAAGCTGACGGCCAAGGGGTTGCGCCGGCAGATCGACACGCTTCTCTCGAATGAAGGGATGCGAGCTCGCGCCGCTCGGCTGGGCGCAGTCGTGCGCGCCGAGGACGGGCTTGGTGACGCGAGTCGCGCGCTCATCGCTGTCGCTCGTTAGGAACTGCGGCTGCGCCCCACTCCCGAAAACGTCATTGCGCGCTCGATCGACCTGCCCTACGAGGTCCACTTGGTGCGATTTCCAACCGACGAGGCGCTGGCCCGCTTCACGGCAGACCCAGAACGCCAAGCGCTCCTTCATTTGAAGAATGACTCGGTACACTCGTCGCTCGTCGTTCGAGGGTCCGTGACGTGAGAGAGCTCGGGCGAAGTGAACGACGCGGTCGTATCCGCGAAGCCAGTGTCTTGGCGGCTGGAGGCCGAATCCACGGATGAGTGCGATTCTTCTTGGCGACGCACGATCGTCTGTTATAGAAGACGCAAATGACGCCCATATGGCAACGACAAGACGACGTTCGTGACGCCGCTCTCCCTCTCGCGGAAACGCGTTCTTCAGCACTTTTAGAGCACCGCCCGTGTTCGAGCCCAAGGAACCTCTCGAGGCATTGGGTGGCTTCAATCGCTGCTTTCGCGCTCGTTTTTACCGTCGTCGGGCGAGCGCACGCTCAATCTGGGCCGGCGTCGCCCCCCCAAGCCGCGCCCCCGGCGCCCGATCAAGCCGCGCCCGGGCAGCCGCCGTCGAGCCCTCCGCCCGTCGTCCAGGACGCCCCGGCGAGGCCGGTTCTGGAGTCGGGAGGCGGCGCCCCCGCGGTGTCGGAGTCGGCTCCGGTCCTCGTCCCGAACGCTCCCCCCGACACGTCGGGCGCCACGCAGAACCTTCGCGAGCTTCGCGCGACGCCGACCGCCAAAGGAGGTCCTGGAGACCCGGCCTCGGTTGCCGCGGGACCCGGAGGCTTCGGGCTCGCGTCTGCCGACAAGCAATGGCAAATTCGGTTTCGTGCCCTCGTGCAAGCCGACGGCCGATTCTGGTTTGACGACAAGCAGCGACCGGAGATCAATACGTTCCTCATCCGGCGGGCACAGCCCTTCCTCGAAGGGAAGCTTCCGTACGGCGTCTCGTTCCTCGTCAACCCGGACTTCGGGGGTGGGACGACGGTGCTTCAAGATGCGTACCTCGGCCTCGATTTGTGCGACGGGCTGAGATTCAGGTTCGGCAAGTTCCGCCCGCCTTTCGGTCTGGAGCGCCTTCAACCGACCTCGAACTTGTCGTTCGTCGAGTTCGGATTGCCGACTCTGCTCACACCGAACCGTGACGTCGGCGCCATGGTTCACGGCGACCTGTTCAAAGGCGTCTTCGGTTACGCAGGCGGGGTCTTCAATGGCGTGCCCGACAACGGCAGCGCCGACCTTGCGAACGACAACCAGAAGGAGTTCAACGGGCGCGCATACTTTCGGCCGTTCCTGCTCGTTCCGAACGAGGCGCTCGGGCGCTTGTTCGTCGGCGGCGCGACGACCTTCGGGCGCCACTACGGCACGCCGACCAACACGTCGTTGACCAATCCCGCGTCGACGCCCGCCTACAAGACGCCCGGGCAGATCAACGATTTCACCTACATCTCGGCGCCTTCGGGCACGACGGCAACCTATGCCAACACGGTCGTCGCGAACGGCCCCCACAACCGCTACGGCCTATTCCTGTACGAGGCCCTGGGGCCGGTGAGCCTCCTCGGCGAGTACTACCTATCGGACCAAGAGGTTGGCCGCGCCGGCTTCGCCAACGTCACTCTTCACAACCGCGCGTACCAAGGTCAGGCCACGTTCGTTCTCTTCGGCGCCAACGCGTCGTACGACTACGTGCACGTGAACACCCCCGTCGAGCCGGCAGCAGGGCACTTTGGCGCGCTCGAGCTAGCGGCTCGCGTCGGACACCTCGACATCGACCAGGCCGCGTTTCCGAACTACGCGTCCAAGACGGGCTCGGTTCACGGCGCCACGGAGGTCACTCTGGGAACGAACTGGTACTGGAGCGACAACGCAAAGTTCGTCATCAACTGGGATCACACCGAGTTTCAGGGCGGTGCTTCGACGCCCGCCGAAGTTGCCATCGGCCATCGCGAGGCCGAGAACATCATCTTCCTTCGGGCCCAGGTCGTTTACTGAGAAGCGCGGTTCGCGCCGCTTATCGTCCCATCGAAGGAGAATCAGATGCCATTCACTCACGCTCTTCGATTTACCGTTGCCTCCGTCCTCGTAGCCGCCGCTCTCTGCGGATGCCAAGGAGACGACAACGTCCTGCCGCTGCCGCCTGACGCAGGCTCCGACGCTCACGCTGACGCCACGACCGCACACGACGGCGCGGCCGAGGGCTCGACGAAAGATTCGCAGTCCGGCGAGACGAGCAGCGAGCCCGACTCGAGCGACGCGAACGCAGTACCGACCGATTCGAGCCCCGATGCCCTGCCGAGCGAGGCTTCTGCCTCCGACGCGAGCACCGACGCGCTAAATGAGGGCGCGAGCGCCGTCAGTCCCACCGACGCTTCCGTAGACTCTGCTTTGGAGTGAGGCGCGCTACCGGCGGCCCTCACGATCATCCGATGCACGGCGTCGTGCACTCGCCCCACGGGGATGGCCCGGTACAACCATTGCGCGCCTTCGTCGGGGAGTGGCACTACCATGGTGGCGTTGGCCTCGAACACGACTACGTTCCCGCGTCCGTCGAGCGCGAAGTCGATGCCGCCGTAGTCGAGCCCGAGAGCTTCGCGAACGCGCTCTAGAGCCTGCATCGCCAGGGGTCCCAGCACCCCTGGCATGTCTTGCAAGAAGGCCTCGTCTTCTGCCCTGTGCTGAGCGTTCCCGGCCATGTCGGCACTGAAGTAGTGGACCTTCCAGTTTGTGGAGACGGCCAAGTGCAATGGGTACAGGCAACCATCGACGATCATCGCCCGGTACTTGCGAACCTTGCCGTCTGCGCCGCGCATGTCCAGAAACTGGATGACAAAGAGGCTCGCGCCCGGGAGTGTGGCCAAGGCGCCACTCAGGTCTTCCGGGCCATCGAGCTTGACGAAGTGCTGCCCCATGTGAAACCCGGGAGATCGCACGAGGAGAGGCCACGTGAAGCCCGCGCGCGCGAGCGCATCGGGCGCGTCGGACGCGGAGAGTGATTCGCGGTCCCACTCCTCGGTGCGCGGTGTGACCACTCCGGGGATGCGGCCAAGCCGCAGCGCGTTGACCGCTCGGCCCGTGTCGCGGACGCGCTCGGGTGGATTGAGCACGCGAGCGGAAGTGCGCGACAGGATGGTGGCCACGACGTCGAGCGCTGGACGATGACTATCTGCGTTTCCGACGATGTTGAGAACGACGTCGTGGGGGGGAAGCTCCGCATTCGGATCGAAGAACTCCGGCGTGAGGGTCCATGTCTGAAATACCCGGTCGTCTACCAGATGGTCGATGGGCACGTTCGAGCCGACGGCCGACAAGACGAGAAGCACCGACACCGGGCGCCCCTCGCCGCGGCATGGCCATAAGTCGGCACGGCCGAGCAGGCCTTCTCGCCCGTGTCGCTTCGCGGCTTCACGCTCGCCCAACCATAGAAGAAGGATGGCCAGGCCACGATGCACTGCGCGATTGCTCGGCTCGAGGCGCAGGGCTGCCTCATAATGCTGGCGCGCGCGAGCGAGGTCGATGGGCTGGCCGGTCCGAATCGCAACGGCCCCAAGCCCGGCGAGCGCACCGAAATGCGTGGGAATCGCGCAGAGGACGTCGACGTAGGCCCGCATCGCGGCTTCGTTCTCACCGAGCGCGTCGAGCGCCCGTGCGCGTGCGAGCATGGAAGTCACGAAGCCGAAGCCTCATCGAGAGGGTGCCGGTGCTCATGGGCAAACTCGGAAAGAAAGCTCGCGACGACTCGCGCGTCTTCGAGGGTGACTCCGTTGTAGAGAGAGATTCGAAGGCCGCCTCGACTTCGGTGCCCCTCGGTCCCGAGAAGGCCGGCTTGTGTGGCCCGAGCCTCGAAGCGGGCGTCGAGCTCCGCTGTCGGACAGCGAAAAGTCACGTTCATGTCGGACTCGAAGCCGGGGAGGACATCTTGCCGGTAGAAGGGGAGGCTTTTGCTCAGCTCGCGGCGAACAATGCGCGCCTTCTCGGCATTGATCTTCCCCATCGCCGCGAGTCCTCCCACGTCGTCCTCGAGCCAACGCAACGAAAGCAAGACGACGTAGATCGCAAAGACAGGAGGCGTGTTTAGGAGCGACCCGGCCTTTGCATGGGCAGCGTAATCCAAGAAGGGCACGAGCCCAGGGGGCCTGCGCTCGAGCACTTCATCCCGGACGAGAACGAGGGTAACCCCGGCCGGCCCGATGTTTTTCTGCGCATGCGCATATACCAAGCTGAGGGGGCTCACATCGAGCGGCTTGGAGAGCAAGTCGGACGACGCGTCGCACACGAGAGGCGCGGAAGCTCGCGGCACGCAGCGGAACTGGAGCCCTTCGACGGTCTCGTTGGAGACGTAGTGCACATACGACGCCTCGCGGCGCCCCAAAGGCTCTCCTGGATCGGGCAGTCGGCGGAAGCCATCGGACGACCCATTCCATGCAACGCCGACGGCCCCGTGGTGACGAGCCGCCTCTGCGGCCTTCTGGCTCCAGTATCCACTCACCACGTAGTCGGCCACACCGTCGGGCGGGAGCATCGTCATGGGGACCATCGAGAATTGGAGCGTCCCGCCCCCCTGGAGAAACAAGACGTTGTAGCTTCGCGGCACGTCGAGCAACCTGCGAAGGCGCTCCTCCGCTTCATCGAGCATCTCGCGAAAGAGCCGACTTCGATGGCTGAGGCCGAGGATGGAGACCCCGGTGCCGGGAAGCGAAACTACGGCTTGCTGGGCCTCAAGGAGGACCGACGTCGGGAGCGCACCGGGCCCGCCCGAGAAGTTACGCATCCTTTTGACGGAGGACCGTGCTCGATAGGGGTGAGCGAGGGTGTGGTTCATGGGCTCCGAGCGCGATTCGGTAAGGCGTGCCGGTTCGCTGCGAAAATCGCGCCGAAGCTCCCTTCGAAGAGTTCTCCTCTGCGCAAACCCTCTATGGAGGCAATTCGAGGACCCATCCTTATGCCGTGCACCGCTCGGCGAGCGTCAAAACTTTGACTGCCATCGGCGCACGCGTTGACGAAGGCCAAACCCGATTGACAAGCGAAGACGCGCACCTGAGACTCGTCGAACATGTTCCCACTCGGGGGAGTGCGTCCTAGAGCACCGTCGAGGACCTTGTGCGCGATGGGCGCCGTGGTGGCGGCGAGCCTGCTGCGCCTTCCCGAAGCGTACGCGCAGCCGGACGCGCTTCCTGATCCCAACGACTTTCAGGTTCATGCGTTCGTGAGCCAGGGTTTCATCAAATCGTCGGCGAACAACTACCTGTCGTATTCGCAGCGCGGGGCGTTCGATTACACCGAGGCGGCCGTCAACATCGCCAAGAACCTGACAGACGACTTGCGGGTAGGCGCCCAGCTTTTCACGCGCGACCTTGGTCCCAATGGGACGTACATTCCTCAGTTCGACTGGGCGTACCTCGACTATCACTTTCGCGACTGGCTCGGGCTTCGCGCAGGTCGGGTGAAGATCCCTTTCGGCCTTTACAACGAGGGGAGCGAGGCGGACCAGACGCGAGTCCCGGTCCTTTTGCCGCAATCGGTCTATCCGATCGATCATCAAGATTATCTGCTTGCCCAATCTGGGGGCGAGCTCTACGGCAACACTCGGATCGGCGATGCGGGGGCGCTCGAGTACCGATTGTACGGCGGGACGCTGCAAGTCGATACGCCGGTCTCGACGACCCCCGGCGTCACGGTCGCCAATTTGAACGTGCCCTTCGTTTGGGGCGGGCGCCTGATGTGGTCGACGCCACTCTCGGGCTTGCAGGTAGGCGGGTCGTTTCAGGACCTTCGCTTCGATTGGAACTACGACATCACCCCGGCAGTCTCGGGTGCGCTCGAGCAGATCGCGTTGCTCCCCAAGGGCTTCAACGGCACGCTTCCCGTGACATTTCGAGTCTCGCTCTACGTCGCGTCGGCCGAGTATCAGACCGGGAACTTGCTCCTGTCGTCCGAGTACAGCCGCTGGGTGGGTGAGTTCGACAGCGCGGCGCCGCGGCTTCTGCCACCGCGTACGATCAACGAGCGCTACTACGTGATGGCCTCCTATCGCATGTCGTCCTGGTTTGTCCCGGGCGTCTACTACTCCGCGTACTACCCCAACGTGCACCAGACGAGCGGGAGGCAGAACTACCAGAACGACGTGGGCATCACCGCCCGATACGACATCAATAGGCACTTCTTGGTGAAGCTCGAAGGCCATTTGATGGACGGCACGGCGGATCTCGACTCCGGGCTGAACGGCGGTCAGGACACTAGTAAGCTCACCAAAGATTGGGGCGTCTTGTTGATCAAGACGACCGCGTATTTCTGATGCGGTCGCGCACCGACATGAGAAGCCGCGAGCCCCCGCCGGTCCAAGCTCCGGCGAGCTTTGGGCCTCGCGTGCGCGTCGCCCTCTGCGCGGCGCTGGGCTTGGTCCTCGGAATCGGGCTCGCGGCGCGGGCTTCTGCCGAGAGCCCGTCGAGCGAGTTCGTGATCGTGGTCAATCGACAGAACGCGGCCACGTCGGTGAGCCGCGAGTTTCTTGTCGATGCCTTCTTGAAGAAGGCCTCGCGCTGGGACGGAGGAGAAACGATTCGCTCGGTCGACCAACGCGCCGATTCCTCCGCGCGAAACGCGTTCTCGTCGAGCATCCTCAAGAGGACCGTGAGGGCGGTCCGTACCTATTGGCAGCAGCGAATCTTTTCAGGAGGCGATCTGCCTCCTCCCGAGCTGGATTCGGACGACGCTGTGGTGGGCTACGTCGCGAGGTATCGCGGGGGCGTGGGCTACGTCTCGCGCTCGGCAAATCTCGGGGAGACAAAGGCTGTCGCGGTACAATAGGTGAGGCTCGGTCCACCTCTCCGCCCCATGCGTCTGAACTTCCGCGCAAAGTTGACGGCGCTCGTCGGAATCGCCGCGGTCGCGCTGCTTCTGGTCATCGTCGTTGGCGCCACGTCTGCACGTCGCGTCGACTCGCAGCTGGAGGCCGTGCAGCAGTACTATTTGCCGAGGCTAGAGCTCGGCCCCAAGCTCGAAGGCGACTTCGAGCAGTTGCGGCGTTCGTTCCAGGATGCGGTAGCTGCGCGCGACAGGGATGCGCTCGCGAGCGCCGCCGAGCTGAAGTCGACGCTGCTCGGCAGGCTCGATCCGGTGCGCGGAGCCGTCGCACCCGCCGACGTCTCGGATCTGAGGGTCGCAATCGAGGACTACTTCGCCGCGGCTCGCGAGGTGTCCGAGCGGCTCATCGCGGACGAGACGGGAGAAGACCTGATTGGCGCCATGGCGCGCATGCAGGAGAAGCAGCAGCGCGCCCGTGAACGGCTCGAGCGAGTGACCGTAGTGGATCGCCCGGGGTTGGCGAATGCGTTTGCAACGATCTCGCGCGCCGAGGAGGTCGCCGGGACCTATCGCCTCTGGATCTCGCTGTCGTGCCTCGTGGCTGCCGTCGCACTCTCATGGGCGCTCAGTCGAGGGGTGCTTCGCTCGCTCTCCGAGCTCGGCGCCGGCCTAGAACGGTTCGGGGAAGGTCATTTCGACAAGGGAGTCGACGTCATCGGCGGCGATGAGCTCGCAGAGGTTGCGAAACAAGCCAATCGCATGGCGCGGAGCCTCGCCAGGCTGAGTCGAGAGCGCGAACGGGCTGAAGTCGCGCTCAAACAGTCGAACCGCGAGCTCGAGGCATTCAGCTATTCGGTGGCGCACGACCTCCGTGCTCCGCTTCGGGCGATCAACGGCTTTAGCCGGGCGCTTATGGAAGACCTGGGGGAAAAGGTCGACGGAGACTTGAAAGATCTACTCAATCGCATTGGCGCCGCGGCTCAGCGTATGGGCGAGCTCATCGACGCTTTGCTGGCGATGTCTCGCGTGAGTCGAGTCGAGCTGCAGCGCGAACGAGTCGACCTGACCCGAGCCGCCGAGACGACCGTGCGGCAGCTTCGGGCGATTACCCCAAACCGCGGGGTCGACTTCTCGAATCAACCGAACGTGGTTGCTGAAGGAGACCCTGCGCTTCTGCGCGCCGTTCTCGACAATTTACTCGGAAACGCATGGAAGTTTACCGGTGCCCGCCCGGACGCGCATATCTCGTTCGGCTGCAGCCTCCAGGAGGGAGAGACGGTCTACTTCGTGAAAGACGACGGGGCCGGGTTCGACATGGCGCACGCGAGCAAGCTTTTCACTCCATTTCAGCGCTTGCACCAGGCCGGCGAGTTCCCCGGCACGGGCATCGGCCTGGCGACCGTTCAGCGCATCGTTCAGCGTCATGGCGGGCGCATCTGGGCCGAGGGTAAGGTCCGCGAGGGGGCCGCATTCTATTTCACGCTTTCGCCCGGGGCCCAAGGTACGTGACACTATTTGGGGGCGCGGCTCCCTTTATCGAGGCGACTCAATGAACAATGGCAAACTCATCTTGCTCGTGGAGGACAACGCCGACGAGGAGCTGCTGACGCTGCGTGCCTTCAGGAAGAGCAACATTCTCAACGAAGTGAGAGTGGCGCGAGACGGCCAAGAGGCCCTCGACTTGCTGCTGCGCGCAGGCCAGGGTGCCGACCCGGCCTTCGCGCCGCAAGTCGTCCTGCTCGATCTCAATCTGCCCAAGGTGGGAGGGCTCGACGTGTTGAAGCGCCTCCGCGCCCGTGAAGAAACCCGATTTCTCCCCGTTATCGTGCTCACGTCTTCGAAACAGGACGAAGACGTGATTCGTAGCTACTCATTGGGGGCAAACGCGTACGTGCGAAAGCCCGTCGACTTCGCGCAGTTCACCGAGGCGCTCGAGGCGCTCGGGCTCTTTTGGCTCGTGCTCAACGAAGTCCCCGGCGCGAGCTAACGCGCGCGACAATCTCGTACCAGCGGCATCTGGCATCCGACGAGCCGGCTAGCTCGAGGTGCGTGTTCTCAATTAAATTGATGAACTCGCCCCCTGGCTTGTGCGGGGCTCTGTGCTGATTTGCCCACAAAGTAACCCACGGTGCCGTCTCCGGCGGCGCCCAACACACCGAGGTAGGTCCGATGTCCATTGGCTTGTATTTCTCGAAGACCACGCGTGTCGCAGTGCTTGCGGTGTCCGCCTCGAGTGTTCTGGTGGCCGCCAGCCTAGGCGGCGCTTGCTCGAGCAACAGTCCGACCAACGCCGCGCAGACGACTTCGGGGTCGTCGAGCGGCTCCCCTTCTTCTACTACAGGCAGCGCGTCGGGTTCGCTGGCCGCCGCTGGCAACCAAACGGCCTCGGGCTCCCTTTCGGGCACGACGGTGGGCTCGGGCACGACAGCGGGCTCGGGCACGACGGCGGGCTCGGGCACGACGGCGGGCTCGGGCACGACGGCGGGCTCGGGCTCGGGCACGACGGCGAGCGCGGGCTCGGGCTCGGGCACGACGGCAAGCGCGGGCGCGGGCTCGGGCACGACGGTGGGCTCAGGCACGACGGCGAGCGCGGGCGCTGGCTCGGGCACGACGGTGGGCTCGGGCACGACGGCAAGCGCGGGCGCGGGCTCCGGAACGGTCGCGTCTTCGGGCACCACCACGGGCGCTCCTGTGGGGAATCCCGTCGGTACGATGACGCCCGCGAATTGCACCGCCGGAACTCCGCAAGCCGATCCCATGTGCACGGCGGGCTGTATGACGGGCACGGGTTGCCCGATGCAGTCGTGTTACGCCGTGAGCGCGAATCCGGCTGCGGCATCGGGTCTCGACGGCATCCCCGATGACAAGCTGTTGCCTCAATACGCGGTCGACGGGATGCTTGCGACCCGCTTCAGCGACGGGCAGGTCCAGATGGGCGGCGAATACTTTGAGATCGACCTGTGCCAGAACGAAAACGTCAGCGGCATCATGGTGCAAGATGACGTCGATACAACCGACATTGCGAGCGCGTACGACGTCGACGTCTCTCTCGACGGCATGTGCTGGACGACGGTCGCCAACTCCCAGATGCCGGCACCCGTCGATCTGACGGTCACGTTCACGCCGGTCATGGCTAGGTTCGTTCGGTACGTTCAGACCGGAAGCGACGTGAACACGAGCGGGTCCTGGTTCTCCATCGATGAAATCAGCGTCCAATGCCAATAGAGAGGGCCTCGGCCACCTCTCTGCGCTCTGAATCCCCGAGCTAGCGGAGCCT
>Ga0302325_10023442_pt1 | contig 12862 bp, 9 predicted proteins | sample Palsa_T0_2_FD_201948 | JGI IMG/M metagenome (GOLD analysis project Ga0302325, IMG submission 201948) | Peat permafrost microbial communities from Stordalen Mire near Abisko, Sweden - Palsa_T0_2 | ecosystem: Environmental > Terrestrial > Soil > Palsa > Peat permafrost | place: Sweden: Abisko... | reverse complement strand
GATCTCCGGTCTGCGTTTTTGTCGTCTCCTGGTCGATGATCGCGTTGGGAACAAGCACCGGGGTGGTTGGGATAATGCCCACGGGTTCGCCGGGAAAAAATCCCGTTCCCCAATAGGGCTCCCAGGAGTAGTAGGAAGCCAGTTCCTCTTCCTGTTGGCGTGAAACGGGTTCAACCGTATTGACGTCCGGGCTGTTGCGAATCTGTTCTTTGGAAAGGTTTACCGGGAAAATGTCGGATTCCCAGGAATGTTGGACGAGTGCGTTTCGGGCAATCAGCACCTTACGGCCGAAGAGCCAGCTTCCCGTCTTCACGACCAGGTATCGGATGGTCCAGGTTGCATCATCGAAGAAGAAGTCTTCCACGTGGCCTAATTCGCCGTCCGTGGCCTGAAGATTGTGGCCAAATTGGTCAATTACCGTACGTTGCATAGCGATTTGTTTTCTTTATAGGCATCAAATGTAGTGCCACCGGTTGGTCAACTATTACAGCATTCACAGATTTACCGCTTGGGCCAGGTCCTGGCATGTTCTTCGCACCGCATTCAGTAAAAATAAGATGAATGATCTATTGGCCCTCGCCCTCTCGGCGCATGGTGGGTCTGATAAGTGGAACGGATTTTCGACCCTGAAAGCACATTTACATGTCGACGGGGTTGTCTGGGCGGTTAAGGGAAAGCCCGGCATTTTTAACAATGTGCACTATCACACGGACACTCATAAGCAACAGGCGGGATTTACCAATTACCCACTACCTGGCGAGGACACGACTTTCACCCCCGATCTGATCAGCATCGAAGCGGCGGACGGCAAGATATTGGAGCAACTGGCCTCTCCCAGGGATTCTTTCGCCGACAACGTTTGGGATACACCCTGGAGCGTGTTGCAAATGTTGTATTTCAGCAATTATGCTTTTTGGACCTATTTTACCGCGCCTTTCAATTTCGTGTTGCCGGGATACCAGACCGAAGAGATCCGACCCTGGCAAGCCGGAGCCGATACATGGCGCAGACTGCAGGTGACGTTTCCGGACAATATTGCCACACACAACAGGATACAGGTCTTTTTTTATGACAAAAACGGATTTCTCAAGAGACACGATTACGCCCCCGATATCCTGGGAAGCTTTCCTTCCACACAGATCGTGTCGGAATACCGGGAGTACTCCGGTATCATGCTGCCGTCCAAAAGTAAGATCTATACCCGAAACAAAGACGACAGCTTTCAAACCGAGCCCGTTCTGGTTACGGTGGACGTGGAATCGATAGCATTCAACTAATCAGGGAGCTGGTTTTTTTGACGGGTGGGATACTTTTGGTAATTTCTCGCATGAATTTCAAAAAGGTTAATACGATTGCGGGCTGGATCGTCTGCGCGATTGCGTGTTTAGTGTTCATTCTTACGAGGGAGGCGACGGTCAGTTTCTGGGACTGCGGGGAGTTCGTTCCTTGTGCGTACAAATTGGAGATCTCCCACCCGCCGGGTGCACCCCTGTTCATTCTTCTTGGCCGGCTTTTCATTATTCTTTTTAGCGGGAGTTTTGACGCCACTGTGGCCAACGCGCATGCCGCCATCCAGGTCAACCTCCTTTCCGCCATGAGCAGCGGGTTTACCATACTCTTTCTTTTTTGGACCATTACCCATTTGGCCAGGAAGTTGTTGGTCGCAAAAGATGAGAAGATTAGCCTTTCAACAACGATTGTGATTGTGGGGGCGGGTGTAGTAGGTGGGCTGGCCTTTGCCTTTTCGGACTCCTTTTGGTTCTCCGCGGTGGAAGGCATCGTGTTTGGGGTATCTCCTGTGTTTATTGCTTCTGCGTTCTGGGCCATCCTCAAGTGGGAGGACCAGGCGGACCAGCCCAGGGGGGACCGGTGGATCGTGTTGCTGGCTTTCATCGTCGGGCTATCGATCGGCGTGCATTTGCTTAGTATTCTTAGCATCCCCGCGATCGTCATGACCTATTATTTCCGCCGGTACACGTTCTCCTGGAAGGGGGCGATCCTGGCCGGACTCCTCGCGTGCGTACTTACGGGTGTCGTGCAGATCCTCGTGATCCAGGGTACGGTGAAGTTGATCGGGTCGTTTGAACTGCTGTTCGTGAATGGCATGGGGCTGCCCTTTAATTCAGGGTCTTATTTCTGCATCGCGTTGTTTGCGGCTGTGATCATCCTGGGCGTGCGCTATGCCGTCCGAAAAGGACGCCACCTGCTGGAACTCGGGTTATACTGTTTTGCCTTTCTGCTGATCGGCTATTCCACTTATGCGGTGATCCTGATCAGGGCCAATGCCGGCCCGGCCATCAATATGCAGAATGTCAACAACCCCATTGACCTGGTAGCTTATTTGGACCGAAGCCAATATGGTGAATGGCCTGTCCTGCGGGGCGCGGATTTTACTGCCAAGCCCACCGGCACCACCGACAAGGGGAATATCTACGATAAGGATGAGACGACCGGCAAATACGATGTAGTCGGGAAAAAGATCGGCTATGAGTATGATCCCAACGATATCCATTGGTTCACCAGGATCTGGGACACGGATAATAGCCAGGGTCATGTGGACTATTATAAATCATGGCTGGGGATCGACGGGACCGAGCCGCCTTCCAACCTGGACAATATCAAATGGTTGATCGGGTACCAGTTCAATTGGATGTACTGGCGTTATTTCCTTTGGAACTTCGCGGGTCGTCAAAATGATATCCAGGGCAAGGGCAATCCCAGGGACGGGAACTGGATCTCGGGCATCTCGCCGCTCGATAACTGGCGTTTGGGCGATCAGGATAGACTGCCTGATTCGCTTAAGAATAATAAGGCACATACGACCTTGTTTATGTTGCCGCTGTTGTTGGGGGTGATGGGGCTTGTTTATCAATATAAAAGGGACCGGAAGAGTGCCGGGGTGGTGTTCCTGCTGTATTTTTTTACCGGTATCGCTATCACCCTGTACCTGAACCAGGCGGGACCTCAGCCCCGGGAAAGGGATTATTCGATGGTGGGCTCGTTCTATGCCTTTGCCATCTGGATCGGGTTGGGGGTACTGTTCGTGTACGATCTTTTCAAGAAGAAATTGAGTGGTGTCCAATCGGCCGTGGCGGCTGCGGCGATCTGCGTGTTGGCGGTGCCTGTGCTGATGATTGGTCAGGAATGGAAGGCGCATGATCGAAGCAAGAAGACGTTGGCAAGGGATATCGCCGAGGACCATCTGAGTTCCTGTGGGCCGGATGCCATCCTGTTTACGAGTGCGGACAATGATACCTATCCGCTCTGGTATGCGCAGGAAGTGGAGAATGTGCGGCCGGACGTTCGGGTGATCGTCACTACTTTGTTGGGTACGGACTGGATGATCGACCAAATGCTGCGGCGGGTCAATACGAGTCCCCCCCTACCGTTTAGTTGGTCACACGATAAATATGTCGGGGATAACCGGAACTATATCCCGTTTTATGATCGGGGTATCGTGCCCAAAGACAGTTTTATGAACCTGAACGATGCCATGGTTTTTATGGGCAGCGACAGTAACCGGCTGCAATCGGAAGGTGGCGATCCCATGAACTATTTCCCCACGCATAATTTTTATATCCCGGTGGACAGCGGGGCCCGGGTTAATTTCCGTTTTGCCGGCAACGGCTTGTTGAAGAATGATTGGGCAGAACTCAATGTCATCGCCGCCAATAAGTGGCAACGCCCGGTCTGCTTTACCTATCCGCCTTATGGGCTGGGTTTGAACAATTATGTACAGGATGATGGATTGGTGTACACGCTCGTGCCTCAACAGCAACAGAATGCGAATACGGGTCAGGGTGTGAATGTATCCAGGATGTACAGCAACCTGATGACAAAATTCAAGTTTGGGGGGGCGGAGAAGCGGGATATTTATTTTGATGAGAATGGCAGGCGGGAGTTGATGACGATCAGGCATGCGTTTACCGAGCTAAGCAGTGCGCTGGCGGCCGGTGGTAGCAAGGACAGTGCCCTCGCGGTGCTGAACTATGGGTACAAGATGATGGATCCCAGTTCGGCGCCTTATGGGATGGTGTCGGCCGGCAACTCCGAGAACATTGAATCGTTGCAGTATGCCTATGCGTATTATATTTCGGGAGATACTAAGATGGGGGATCGGATCGGTGCTGCCATTATCAAGGATTGCGAACAGCAACTGGCTTACTATGGCTCGTTGTCGGAAGATGCGCAGGCCAGTTTTCAGCAGGACCGGCAGTCTGCTGAGGGGATCATGCGGCAGTTGCAGAGTTTGAAGATGAGTTTTGCGCATCCGGCTCCGGCGGTGAATCCCAAGGGGAATCCATGAGCTGGTGTTAACGGATGAATTTTTCGATGGGATGGTGGCGGGGGGCGGCCTGCGCTTCGGGGGCTTGGGCTGTCCGGGGGTTGGGGGTGTGCGGGGCGGTGGATGTGAGCAGGGTCGCCAGGAGTATAAAAATTAGTTTCATCGGCCTTTTTTCCAAACCTACTTGTTGGGGTGGGTGTAGGCAAGGACGGATCGGCGAACGACGTAAATAATTGGTGAACGACCATGAAAAACACAATCACCTGTATGGTAGTGGACGATGACAGGGTGGACTTGCTGACGACTGTCGCCTTTCTGGAGCCGTATCCATTCATACAAATAACCGGTACCTTTTCCAGTCCTTCGCTGGCATTGAAGGCGGCTACGGCGTCGCCACCCGACGCCTTATTTATGGACATCGATATGCCCGGGATGAGCGGGCTACAATTGCGCCAACAGCTGATGCCGATCCCCGCCTGTATCTTTATCACTTCGTTTCCCGATTATGCCGTTGAGAGTTTTGAACTGGATACGCTTGCACGACCCAGGTCAAGTTGGCGCTGCATGAGATGATCTACCTGGAAGCACTGAACAACTACACCTGCATCGTGACGGCGTCGCGGAAATATACCGTGCTATCTACCCTCAATAGCCTTATTCAGGAGGAAGCATTCAAGGGGTTCGTGCGGATCCACAGGAGCTATGCGGTGCAGCGGCATTTTATTGAAAAGATCGGCAGCAATGAAGTGGTGATCGGGGATGTTTCGTGGCCGGTGGGCAGGAGCTATAAGGAAATGGTTCAGGGTCTAAAACGGGGGAGGGTGTGATGCGGTTTTATCTTTTCATTATGCTTTTGTTGTCTTCTGTGCTGTTGCGGGCGCAGCCGGCCGGCAAGGGATCCTGGCCAATATGGGCGCGACCGAGCCCGATCCCAGGAAGGCGATCGCACTTTTCCTGAAAGCACAGGTTTTGATCGATTCGGTTAGTCCTTCTTTGGAGAGTCAGCGGGCGATTCAGTTGAAGAACGAGGAGATCGAGAACAGGGGTTTGCAGATCGCCAACCAGCGGAAGACGCTGTGGCTGCTCGTCGTGGGCGTTGGTTTGTTGGGGGCGATCGGGGTCATCTTGTACCGGCAGGGGGTGGTTCGGAAGAGGACCAATGGTGTTTTGGTGCGGCTGAACGATGAGTTGAGCGCGGCCAATAGGGTTAAGGCCAAATTCTTTGCGATTTCGAGTCATGACTTGCGGAGTCCCATCGCCGGTTTGTTGAATTTTCTGCAATTGCAGAAGCGGAAGCCGGGGAGTATGAATACTGCCGAGATTGCCGAGTATTGGGATCGGGTCGGGGGCTCTGCTTCCGCGTTGTTGGAGACCATGGAGGCCATGTTGCTTTGGAGCAAGGGACAGATGGAGCATTTCAAGCCGCGTGTTGTGGTGGTGGAAGTTGCTGACTTGTTTGCGCGGCTGGAGCGGTTGTTTGCTCGATCAGTGACAATGGGCCGGGCATTGCGGCTTCGCAACTGAAAGCGTTGTATGACGATGACGCCACGATCACCGGCGCGAGGCAGGGGTTGGGGCTGCATATTATCCGGGATATGGCGAAGGCGATCGGGTGTGTGGTTACGCTGAAGCCGCAGCCTGTGGGGGCGATGTTTGAGTTGACGGTGGGGGATCAGTCGGAGTAGGGCGGGGTGTCGTATCGATATTCCGGTGGCAGGTTGAAGGTGGCGAGGTGGGGATCTTAAAAAAAAGTGGGGCTTGAAACTATAGTTCTGGGACGAGAAACTGGACTTAAGTTGTCCAGTTTCTCGTCTGTGAACTTAAGGGATGTTCCACGCGGTTTTTTAGGAGATTAATTGGCTAGTGACGAAAGTTGGCCGGGATATGTCGCTATTTGGGGGGCGGGTCCCAATACATATTGCATTTTAACCCAGGGTAAAGTTTTCCGTTTTGGGGAGTGATAGTTTCGTGTAGCAAGAGTCATCCTATTACGGCCCCTCCTACAACCTCTGTCATTGTACCAGGGGCCTGGTCCGGGCCTTACGCCTGGGAAAGTGTGAAGCCTGATTCGCTAGCGCTGCTGTTGACAAATATTGCGCATTAAAGGCTTGGCCTGGATCTTATTCTTTTCCTTATTCTTTTCCTTATTCTGCTAAGCGATTGGGGTTCGGCTCGGATATAAGATGCGAGGTATTTGTTGTTGAATAAAAATCGTTGAAAGTGTTGTAGAGGAAGGGTTACGCGTAAATTGCGTTCGAGTAAAAAAATAGCGTTCCTCTGCTACAACGTAATATCATTTATTTTCAATGTCTTGAATCCATTGCAAGCTATCCGGGAATGGTAGATTATAATACTCAAACTGATCAGGAAAAATAAGTATTTGACTCTCCTTAGGGTCGTCACTATCATAAATCACGGGGAATGATCTTTTGAAGACTGCAGACCCAAGATCAAGCAATCGAGCGCTTTCAATTTCTCCGGCCCATTGCTCTTCACCGATATTGAATGTGTAGTATCCTACTGTACCTCTGCTCTTCATACTAAATACTCTGAACATTTTGCCTACTGAATAAGCTCCGGAACGCAACATAGCCGCTTTCTTTCGTTCATTTATAAAATGTATTATCAAATATCCACAGCCGACTACCGCCAACAAGCAGATCGCGAATATTAATTTCCTCCTTCTTTGAGCCGATTCCTCTCCTTGCATGTCTATTTTTTATTATCCCTACTTTGCTACAGTAAAAATAGGGAATAACATTCGGATGAAAGTGTTGCAGATGCCCTGCCTGAATTCTGATTAGACGTTCACCAGTTTGTTTTTGACGTAGGCTGAGGGCGGTAGTTCTTGTGGCGGATTGGTCTGTTTGATAGGGCCAGGCCGTACAGTGGTTGTATCGAAAGCGGACACGACGGTGGCGGCGGGCGGGTAACTGGTTGGGCGACAAGTGGTAAAAAGCTGGTACTTTATTGGTGGTGGGGTGGGTATGCTTAAAAACTATATGAAAATCGCCTGGCGGAGCTTGTTGAAGGATCGCCAATTTACGGTGCTCAATATCGTTGGGCTTTCGTCGGGCGTTTGTTGCGCCCTGCTGATCTGGCTGTGGGTCGCGGACGAACGAAGCGTCGACAAGTTCTTCCCCAACGAGGACCGGGTCTACGAGGTGATGGAAACAAACCGGGCCAATGGTCAGGTGCAGGTCAGCGATGAATCTTCGGGGTTGGTGAGTGATCTGCTTATTGCCCAAGTACCCGAAGTGCAATATGCCGCGTCGCTGGCGCCGCCGAACTGGTGGCCGAAATACACGCTCTCGGTCGGGGACAAGAACATAAAAGCGGTCGGGCAATATGCGGGCAAGGACTATTTTAATATTTTTTCGTTCCCGCTTTTAGCAGGGAAGCAGGCTGAGGTGTTGAAGGACAGACAGTCTATCGTGCTGTCGGATGAGCTGGCCCGGAAGCTTTTTGGCCGGACGGATGATATTATTGGGAAGCCGGTCCGGTTTAATCAGCAACAGACCTTCTTTGTTTCGGGGGTCTTCAAGGCAACGCCCAGCAATTCCTCGCAGCAATTTGACTTCGTGCTTTCTTTTGACTATCTGTTCCAGGAACAACCCTGGGTGAAGAGTTGGGATGGTAATGGCCCGCATAATTTTGTGCTTGTGAAAGCGGGTACTGATATCAATGTTTTGAACAAGAAGATCTCGGGATTGATAGCCAAGAATAGTGGCGACACGAGTCGTAGGCCGATGGCGGTGAAGTTCTCCGATATTTATCTGCAGCATACCTTTAACCATGGGGTGAGCACCGGCAGTAAGATCGTTTATGTGCGGTTGTTCTCGCTGATTGCGGTGTTTATTTTAGTGATCGCGTGTATAAACTTTATGAATCTCTCCACGGCCAAGGCCAGCCGGAGGATGAAGGAGGTGGGGATTAAAAAGGTGGTTGGCGCCACGCGGGGTCAGCTGGTGACTCAGTTGTTGTCTGAGAGCGTACTGCTGACGTTGTTTGCGACGGTGCTTGCGTTGGGGCTGGCGTGGCTGCTGCTGCCGGCTTTTAATGGATTGACGGGTAAGAGCATCGTGTTGCGACTGGATTTGAGTCTTGTCGTCGCTTTGCTCGGTATTGCGTTGATCACGGGGATCGTTGCGGGGAGTTATCCTGCCTTGTATCTCTCAAAATTCAATCCGCTTGTCGTGCTGAAGGGGAAGCTGCCGTCGTCGGTGACGGAAGTGTTGTCGCGTAAGGGGTTGGTGATCTTTCAATATACTTTGTCGGCCATCCTCATCGTCTCGGTGCTGGTGATCTACAAACAGGTGCGCTATATTCAATCCTCCGATCCGGGCTATAACAAGGAGAATATCGTGAAGTTTGATGTGGAGGGAAAGCTACAAGGGCGGGAGACCAGTTTCGTGGATGCCCTGAAGGGGATCCCGGGCGTCGTGGATGCTGCTGTTACTACGCATAACATGACGGGTCGCAGTTATGGCACCTATGGCATCAACTGGCCGGGGCGGGATCCAAAGGGTGCGATCTATTTTGAGGGCTTTTTGATCAGTGACGGATTTATCGAAACGATGGGTATGCATATGGCTGCGGGACGGGCTTTTTCGAAAGCCTATGGGGGTGACACGTCCAAGATATTGGTCAACGAGGCCGCGGTGGCCGCCATGCACCTGACGAATCCGGTGGGCAAGACGATCCGGGTAAATAATCAGCCTTTTGCCGTTGTGGGTGTCGTGAAAGACTTCCATTATGAGTCGTTGCACGAGGCGGTGAAGCCGTCGTTCTTTTTGCTGCTGGCGGATGGGAGTAACTGGGGCAAGGTCATGGTGCGGATCAGGCCGGGCAACCAGGCTGCGACGATCGACATGATCCAGCAGGCCTATACTGCTTATAACCCCGGTTTCCCCTTTACTTATCATTTTTTGGATGAGGACTACCAGCGACAATACGATACAGAAGTGCGGGTGGCGACGCTGGCGAAGTATTTTTCCGGTCTTGCTATTCTCATCTCTTGTTTGGGGCTTTTTGGTCTGGCGGCTTTTACTGCGCAGCGGCGGCAGAAAGAGATCGGCATCCGCAAGGTCGTGGGCGCTTCGGTGGGCGGGATCGCGGTGATGTTGTCCGGGGAATTCCTGCGGCTGGTGCTTGTGGCGATCGTTGTCGCTTTTCCACTTTCCTGGTGGGCCATGACTGAATGGCTGCAGGGGTTTGCGTATAGGATCGAGATTGGGGGGCTTATCTTTTTTGAGGCGGCGGTTGGGGTTACGGTGATCACGGTGCTGACGATAGGGTACCAGGCGGTGCGGGCGGCGCTGGCGAATCCGGTTAGGACGCTACGCTCTGAGTAGCGGGCTGCGGCTTTCGGCGGGAGCCTGCGGGCGGAGAAAACTTTTTTATGTTTTTAAATTACCTGAAGACGTCGCTGCGGTTTCTCGCAAGAAATAAGGGATTTGCCTTTATTAATATCATTGGCCTGTCCATGGGGACGTTCTGTTGTCTGTACATTCTTTTGTACGTGCGGGATCAGTTTAGTTATGACCGGTCGTTTAGTCGTTCCGGGGATATGTACCGGGTCGTGAACAAGGTTGGGGAGACGAGGCTTGGTACGCCCCGCATCCAGGCGACTTCTACCCCGCCGGTCGGACCAGCCCTGGCGGCCGAGTTTCCGGAACTGCTTACCAGCACGCGCATCGCACCGACCATTGGGTCGGATCAACACCTCCTTAGGTGTAGAGGGCGTGAGGTGTATGAAAAATCCGCCTACCTGGCAGACCCTAATTTTTTTGAGCTGTTCGATTTTCATTTTTCCGCGGGCAGTGCTGAAACTGCATTACATTCTCCCAATGGGATCGTGTTGTCAAAAGAAGTGGCCGACAAATTGTTTGAAACTGAAGACCCACTTGGAAAAACGGTTTACATTGAGGACGGGTACGGGGATAATCAGTTTGAAGTAACCGGCGTAGTCGACGAAAGTGTCGGCAAATCCAGTATCCAGGCCGGACTGTTTATCCGGGCGGACCCCAAGGCGTTTCACTTTCTTGCCGATCCTAACTGGGAGGATCATAATTTTGTTTTTACGTTCGTGAAATTGAAGCCCGGTCAGGATGTCGGCGAGTTGGAGCGGCGTCTGCCCGAGTTTTTGGCGAAACATGCGGAGGATGAAACGAGCAGCGGCAGGGGCGTGGGTGTCGGGGTTGGAGCCGGCGCCGGCAACAAAAAAGAAATACTGCTTCAACCGATCAGTGATATGCACACCAACGGCGGATATGAGGGGGAGATGGGCAAGACGGTTAGCCGGGTTTTCCTGGGGATACTGCTGGCTATCGCGATCCTGATCCAATTGATCGCGTGCATCAATTTTATGAACCTGGCAACTGCGAGGGCGTCGAAGCGGGCAAAGGAAGTGGGTGTGCGAAAAATAATCGGTGCGGGAAGGAGGGGACTCGTGCTTCAATTCCTGGTCGAGTCGTTTCTGCTCTCCGTGGTTGCCATGCTGATCACGCTGCCGTTGCTGTCGTTGCTGTTGCCCTGGCTGAACCAGGTAACCGGCGCGGGTATTCAACGCACCCTGTTCGTGGACCCGGCGGTCTGGCTGATGCTGGCTGGCATCGCGGTCTTCACGGGCCTTATCGCCGGTAGTTATCCTGCCTATTATCTGGCTGCGTTTCAGGCGCCGAAGGTGATCAAGGGTGATTTCAGCAGCCATATATCTGTCGCGGGGTTGCGGAGGTCACTGGTCGTGTTTCAGTTTGTGCTTTCTATCATCCTGATCTCCGGTGTCATTGTGATCCGGCAGCAAATGGACTACATTCAGTCCCGTGACCTGGGGTTTAGTCAGGACCAACAAATTGTCTTTAATTTTTATACCCAGGCCACAAAAAAAACTGCGCTTTATTTTGCGCTGGGGCTGCGGCAGTTTCCGGAGATCAGCGAATTCAGCCAAACGGACAATTATCCGGGGGGCTTTCATTACACCGATGAGCATCTTTATTTGCCAGGGGCCAAGGCCGGTCAGGCCGTGGCTATACAGGCACTGGCCTCCGACGAACATTTCCTGAAAATCCTGGGGATCCCACTGGTGGGCGGGCGGGATTTTCAACCTCGTGATTCGGGATGGGTGATCATCAATCAGACCCTGGCCAATCAGCTAGGTTTGGATTCTGCCAAAGCGCCGGGCACGACAGTCTTTAGTATAAGCGGCGCCAAATATAAAATCGCGGGTGTCCTGAGAGACTTCAATTATCAGAGCCTGCACGATCAGATATCCCCTTTCATGCTTGTTTATAAGCACGACAGGTTTGATTTCAACCACCTGATCGTCAAAGCGAAGGCAATCAGGTATTCGACCTTGTTGAGTAAAATGGAAAGGCTCTGGAAAGATCGGGTCTTCATGGCGCCTTTTGAGTTTAGTTTTCTCAGCGATAACGTACAAAAGATGTATGAAACGGAGGTGATCATGTCGCGGATCATCAACTCGTTTACGCTGATGGCGATCCTGATCTCCTGTCTGGGATTGTTCGGGCTGGCCGCTTTCAATGCGGAGCAACGGACGAAGGAGATCGGCATTCGAAAGGTCATGGGCGCGACTATTCTCCGGATCGTTCGGTTGTTGTCTGCCGATTTCCTGCGATTGATCTGTATAGCGTTTCTTGTGGCGGTACCGCTGACGTGGTTGATCATGGATAAATGGTTGACGGTTTTTGCTTATCATATCGTGATCCGGTGGTGGATCTTTTCGCTTTCGGGCGCTTTTACGCTTGTCAGCGCGATGGTGATCGTTGTGTTTGAGGGGTTTAAGGCGGCGGTTGTGAATCCTGTGAAGAGTTTGAGGGGGGAATAGGGGGCCGGGTCGGCGCAGTCTGCGGCGGTGCGGGTAGGATTTGTCACGTTTTTTGGTGCTCGGCTGTCTTGTATCAAATTTATGACAATGAAAGAGAGAATTTCCTTTGCCGACGTCTCCCAGGAATTGATGGCGCCGATGTTTTCCCTGTCCAAGGCTTTAAAAAGCAGCGAGTTATCTGAGCGCTTACTGGTGTTAGTCGAATACCGCGTGTCCCAACTCAACGGCTGTGCGTTTTGCCTGGACATGCATTATAAAGACGCGATCCATCTGGGAGAAACGGAGCAGCGGCTTTATTCCCTGCCGGCCTGGAGGGAATGTCCCTGGTATAGCGATGCCGAAAGGGCGGTACTGGCCTATACCGATGTGCTGACGGCCGATGCCGATGCGGATGATGCCGTTTTTGCCGAGTTGAGTTCGTTTTTCAATGCCAAACAGATCGTGGGTCTTAGTTTTGCCATCGGGCTGACCAATACATGGAACCGGCTTAACAAGGGGTTTCGGACTTTGCCGGGGACATACCGGGTGGGGATGTTTGGATGAACAACTGGATGACGATATTATTTCCTTATGCTTACAACATCCTTGGGGTTGTCGAGGACGCCAAGGATGCTGTGCAGGAGGTGCTGTACAAGCACTTGTCCGGGCGGCGGGAGATGGTGGAGAACGAGAAAGCCTATCTTATCAAGGCCGTCATCAATCAAAGCATCAATATTAAAGAGAAGAATAAG
>Ga0302325_10023439_pt1 | contig 12863 bp, 10 predicted proteins | sample Palsa_T0_2_FD_201948 | JGI IMG/M metagenome (GOLD analysis project Ga0302325, IMG submission 201948) | Peat permafrost microbial communities from Stordalen Mire near Abisko, Sweden - Palsa_T0_2 | ecosystem: Environmental > Terrestrial > Soil > Palsa > Peat permafrost | place: Sweden: Abisko... | reverse complement strand
AGCCTCGGTGGATCTGACTGCCCGTGTCGTGAGGCTCGCCCTCGCGGAGAGGTTCGTGATCGCACGCGAGGCTCAGCTCGAGGCCTCGGTTGTGGAGCTCGAGCTCCGGTACGCGGGGATATCGGGGTTCGGCGAGGCGGCACCGATCGCCCGCTACGGGCAGTCGGCGGAGTCGGCGCTCGCCTGGCTCGAATCGATCGAGATCGGAGACGACCCCTGGGCGCTCGACGAGATCGAGGCGAGCCTCCCCGACGGCGAGCAGGCCGGACGAGCGGCGCTCGATACGGCGCTGCACGACCTCCAGGGAAAGCTCGCCGGTGTGCCGGTCCACCGCCTGTTCGGTCTTCGCCGGGACGGGCCGCCGACATCGTGGACCGTCTGGCTCGGGGATCCCGACGATATGGCCCGCCGGGCCGAGGGGGCCGCCAAGCGCGGCTTCCAGCGCCTCAAACTGAAGCTCGGAGGGCGCGACGGGCTCGACCTCGAGCGGGTGCGGGCCGTTGCCGCGGTAACTGCGCTCCCGCTCCAGGTCGACGTCAACGAGTACTGGTCGCTTGATGAGGCGCTCGAGCTCCTGCCCCAGATGCAGATCGACTACTGCGAGCAGCCTCTACCGGCCGGCGACCCGGCCGGGCCCGAGCTGAAGCGCCGTTCGCCGCTTCCGATCTACCTCGATGAGGACTGTCACACCCTCAAGGATGTCGCCTCGTGTGCGGAGCGCGGCCACGGCGTGACGATCAAGCTCGCCAAGTCGGGCGGAATCCGGGAGGCGGTACGCATGGTCAACGCTGCGCGCGCGCTCGGTCTCGGAGCCATGCTCGGCTGTATGGTCGAATCGGGGCTCGGGATCGCTGCCGGCGCGCAGATCGCGAGCCTCTTCGATCACGTCGATCTGGACGGAAATCTGCTGCTCGCCGACGACCCGTGGCCCGGGGTCGAGTTCACGGGCGGTGTTCAACGGCCCTCGATGGCTCCGGGGCTCGGTGTCTCGCGCACGTAGGCTGCTGATCCTCGCGGAGGGGTACTCGGCCGACCCGCACTACGGGAAGACGGCACGCGGCGTGATCCGCTACCGTCGCGAGCAGGTCGTCGCGGTTCTGGACTCCGAGCGTCGAGGGGAGGACTGCGAGGGTATCCGGATCGTCGGAAGCGTGGAGGAGGCGCTCGGCCTTCGGCCCACGACCGCCCTGGTCGGAGTCGCCACCCAGGGCGGGCGATTCCCACCCGCCTGGCGCGAAATCCTCCGCAGCTGCATCTCAAACGGCCTCGACCTCGAGAGCGGGCTCCACGAGTTCGTTTCCGAGGATCCGGAGCTGGTCGCGCTCGCAGATCGCCACGGCGTGGCGCTGCGTGATCTCCGCAAGTCGCCCACCACGCTCACGGTCCCGAGCGGCGAGAACCTCACGCACGGGTCGAAGGTGCTGCTCACGGTGGGGTCGGACTGCGCGATCGGGAAGATGACCGTATCGCTCGAGCTCGATGCCGAGTGCCGTCGCCGCGGTCTCGAGAGCGTCTTCGTCCCGACGGGACAGACGGGAATCGCCATCGCCGGCTGGGGGATCTCCGTCGACGCCGTCGTCTCCGACTTCATCGCAGGCGCCGCCGAGCGTGTCGTCCTCGAGGGCATCGGGCGTGGTGGAAGCCTCGTTCACGTCGAGGGGCAGGGCTCACTGCTCCATCCCGCCTACTCCGGGGTCAGCCTCGGGTTGCTCCACGGTGCCGCGCCCCATGCACTCGTCCTTTGCCATCTCGCCGGGCAGCAGTACGTCGACGACAACGAGCGTTTCCCCATGCCGTCGCTCCCGGAGGTCGTCTCCATCCACGAGACGGTGGCGCTGCTCGCGCGGCCGGCGAAGGTCGCGGCGATCGCCCTCAACACGCGGAACCTCGACGAGCCCGCCGCGCAGCGCGCGCTCGAGGATGCGCGCCGAGCAACCGGCCTTCCGGCAGACGATCCGGTACGGTTCGGCGCTGCCGCGCTCACCGCTGCGGTGCTCGAGCGCTTGACCTGAAGAGGAGGGAACCGATGTCGAAGCTTCTCGTGGTGGCCGCGTGTGTGGCAGGGTTGCTCGGCGTCGTGTCGAGTGCCGGCGCGAACCTGATCGTCGGTGTCAACGACTCGGCAGGCTACGAGGCATCGGTGCCGTCCTTCTTCTTCCCGACCATGCAAGCAGAGGGCCTGAAGACAGACGCGTTGACGCTCCGCTGGGACGAGACGCAGCCGACGACGATCGATCCTGTGCTCGGGCCGGCGATAACCGCAGACATCCAGAGCGCCGCAAGCGCCGGGATCACGGTCGAGCTCGACCTCTACCCGCTCCACTCGCAGGCTCTGACCGACGGACGCAAGTGCGCACCGTCGACGAACCCGGAGGCCTGCGGCGACAGCACCAGAATCGCCCAGTTCGCAGCCTGGACGGCGATGGTCGCCCAGACGTTTCCGACAGTGCACGAGTTCGTCGTCATGAACGAATGCAACCAGCCGCTCTTTCTCAACCCGCAGTGGAACACCGCGGGGGGAAACCAGTCGGCGGAGATCTGCGGGCGCGCGCTCGCGGCGTCATACGACGCCCTCAAGGCGGTGAGCCCAGACAACTTCATCTGGGGCGTCGGACTGTCGCCGCGCGGAAACGACAACCCGAACACGAACTCGAATTCATCGACCTCACCCGTGCACTTCCTCGTCGACCTCGGCACCTGGTTCAAGGCCTTCGCGCACATGACGAGGCGTACGGCGCCGCTCATGAACGGGCTCGACTTCCATCCCTATCCGATCCCCCAGTCGCTCCCGATCACGATCGGGTACAGGAACACAAACGACGCGAGCATCGCGAATCTCCCACGGATCTACCAGGCCTTCTATGACGGGTTCGCGGGCTCACCCCAGCGCACGATCGGCCAGCAGCCCGGCGGCGGCCTGCCGCTGAGCCTCAACGAGATGGGCATCCAGACAAACGAGGTCGGGGTGCCGGGCTACAGCGGCGTCGAGGTGAGTGCGAACGGGGCCGGGGGAGTGGTCGGCAACACGGCAAGTCAGGCCTACCAGGCCGCCTACTACGGCGCGATGCTCAACCTGCTTGCCTGCGACCCGAACGTCCGGACCGTCAACCTCTTCCATCTCGTCGACGAGCCCGACCTCGAGGGTTGGCAGAGTGGGCTCTACGAGGTGGGGACGGGGACCCCGGTGCCAAAGCTCGCCGCTGCGAGCGTCCAGGCGTGGCTCACCCGGACCGACGGAGCCTGTCAGGGCAAGGTGTCGGCATGGCGTCCGGGCACAGCCTCGCCCGTGACGGCGGAGGGAGTCAACAAGCCGAGCGTCAACAAGCAGAGCGTCAAGAAGTCGGGGGTCGAGAAGGGAGCGCTCGCAGGGGCGGGCCGCGCGGCGAACCCTTGACATGACGAACATGTGTTCGCTAGTGTTACGAACACATGTTCGTTAAGATCCTCCTGCGGACGGTGACACTCGTCGCTTCGGCTCTTCTGGTCTGGAGCGTGCTTGCACGCCCCTCGGTCGCGCATGGCCCGCGGCAGCTCTACCGCGTCCGCTCCGACGACACGCTCTGGTCGATCGCCGCGAGCCACTACGGCGGCGATCCGGGCGGCGCGGTCTGGCAGATCGAGCGGACAAACCGCCTCGCGGGTGGCGCGATCTTCCCCGGCGAGCTGCTCGTTCTCCCGTAGACCTCGCACCGGGGCTGCCGGAGCTCGGAGCTACGATCGCGCCGGGTGGACCTCGACGTTGTGTTCCTCGGTACCTCCGGCAGCGCCCCGACGGCGCGTCGGGCCCCGAGCGCGCTTCTGATCCGCCGCGGGGGTGATCGACTCCTGTTCGACTGCGGCGAGGGGACCCAGCGCCAGCTGCTCCGCTCCTCGATCGGACTGGTCGATCTCGAGCAGATCTTCATCACCCACTTTCACGCCGACCACTACCTCGGGCTTCCCGGGCTCCTGAAGACCTTCGCGCTGCGGATGCGCGAGGCCCCGCTCACGATCTACGGCCCGCCGGGGTTGCGCGAGCTCCTCGGTGCGCTGCGGCGGGTTTTCGGCAAGGTTGGCTATCCGATCGAGCTCGTCGAGCTTCGGGCGGGGGAGGTGCTCGAGCGGGACGGATACAAGCTGCTCGCCTTCCCGGTCTCCCACGGGGTCTCGGCGATCGGCTACGCGCTTGTCGAGGAGGAGCGGCCCGGACGCTTCGACGACGGCGTCGCCGCGGCGCTCGGGATTCCGTTCGGGCCCGAGCGCGGCGCGCTGCTGCGGGGGGAAGCGGTTCGGCTCGCGGACGGGCGGACGATCGCTCCGGGCGAGCTCGTCGGACCGGCGCGCCCCGGACGGACCGTCATCTACACGGGCGACACCGCGCCCGCCGAGGCGGTCGCGCTCCTGTTTCCGGGCGCGGACGTGCTCGTTCACGAGGCGACCTTCGCCGAGGAGGAGGTCGGGCGGGCCGCCGAGACCGGTCACTCGACCGCCGCGGGAGCGGCCCGGGTCGCGAGCGCTGCGGGGGTCTCGCTGCTGGCGATGACGCATCTCTCTCCCCGCTACTCCGGACCCGAGCTCCTCCGCGAAGCACGGGCGATCTTTCCCGCGACGGTCGCCCCGCGCGACTTCGATCTGATCGCGGTGCCGTTCCGGGAACGGGGCGAGCCGGCGCTCGTGAAGGGAGGCGCCCTCCCCGCACACGACCAGTGGGAGGCCCCGGTCGCGTGAGCGCAGGTGGCTCGGGAGGCTTCGACGGCCGCGCCGCCCGCTACGAGGAGCACCGGCCGGTCGATGCGGGCTGGTGGGAAGTGTTCGATCGGATCGTGGCGCTCGGGCAGCTCCGTGGCCGGCGCGTGCTCGAGGTTGGCTGCGGCACGGGCCGGCTGGCCGAGGCCCTCGCCGCGCGCGAGGGATCCCGCGTCTTCGCGGTGGACGCCTCTGCCAACATGGTCGAGGAGGCGCGCCGGAGGGGCGTCAACGCCCGCCACTGCCGGGCCGAGGCCCTTCCGTTCAAGCCCGCCTGGTTTGACACCGTCATCATGCGGATGGTCGTCCACCTCCTCGATCGTGGCCGTGCGCTCGCCGAGGCCGCGCGCGTGCTTGCGGCCGACGGGCGAGTCGTCATCGCAACCGAGGACCCGGCGAGTTTCGATCAGGTGTGGTTTTCGCCCTACTTCCCATCGGTTCCGAGAATCGACAGGGAGCGGTTCCCGAGCGACGAGGCGCTCCGCACCGATCTCGCCGCTGCGGGCCTGCCCCACGTCACGATCGAGAAGCTTCGCCAGGAGCGGACGATCCCGCGCGCCCGCGCGCTCGACCTGATCGACTCGCGCGCATACTCGACCTTCGACCTCCTCACCCCGGCCGAGTATCGCGCTGGCGCCGCCCGCGCGCAGGCCGAGCTGCCCGACGAGCTCTCCTACCGCTTCGACTGGCTGCTCGCGGTCGGCTCTCGCTGAGGATGCGGCCCGGGTCGTCGCGCCTCCGCGCCCTTCCGGCCGGTGCCTGCCTTCGCCCACGGCCGCCCTCGGTGTCGCCGCGACGTCGGTGAGTCGCGAACCGCAGGCGGGCCGGCGCTCCCGTCTGGTCGGATGCCCGTGCGGTTCGAGGCGCGCCGTTCCTCGCTGGGCGACGCTCGCCGCGGCTCCCCGGTCGGGTTGCTCGCGCGCTGCCGGGTACGCACCGTCCGCGCTCTGCGCTAGCCTCTTGGTCGAACACTCGCCTTTAACTCGGTCCAGTGAGGCCGGAAAGGAGACAAGGAGTGAATCCGCATGCTGTGAGGCCCGCCGGGCGGGTCGTGCTCGACCAGGAGGCGATCGGGCGCACGCTCTCGCGGATCGCCCACGAGATCATCGAGCGCAACGCGGAGCTCGGGGACGTCGCTCTGGTCGGCATTCACTCCCGCGGGGTGCCGCTGGCCCAGCGGCTGCGGCGACTCATCGCCGAACGGGCTGGTCACGAGCTCGATCTCGGCCAGCTCGACATCACCTTCCACCGCGACGACGTCACCGTCCGGGAGGGGCGCTCGCCCCGGCGGCGACAGCCGATCGTCCGCGACACGAAGCTCGACTTCGAGCTCGAGGCGCGCACGGTGATCCTCGTGGACGACGTTCTGTACACCGGGCGCACGATCCGGGCGGCGATCGACGCGCTGCTCGAGTACGGCAGGCCGGCGCGCATCCAGCTCGCCGTCCTCGCCGACCGCGGCCACCGCGAGCTTCCGATCCGACCCGATTACGTGGGGAAGAATCTCCCGACTGCCCGGGAGCAGCGCGTCCAGGTACAGCTGCTCGAGGTCGACGAGATCGACGAGGTCGTCCTCATCGAGGAGGCCGAGGAGACGGATCCTTGAGCGAGCGCGCCCCTCTCCAGCTCGTTCCTGGTGAGCTCCGTCCGCCCGTCGGGCCGGCGCGCCGGCACATGCTCTCGATCGCCGACCTCGACCGCGAAGACCTCGAACGGCTCCTGTCGAGCGCCCGTTCCTTCGCGCTCTCACAGGAACGCGACACCAAGAAGCTGCCGACGCTCCGCGGACGTCTGGTGGTCAACGTCTTCTATGAGTCCTCGACACGCACCTCCTCGTCCTTCGAGCTGGCGGCCAAGCGGCTGTCCGCCGACACCCTCGCAATCAAGGCGTCGGGGTCATCGGCCGAGAAGGGCGAGTCGCTCAAGGACACCGCGCTCACGCTCTCGGCCTACGACCCCGACGTGATCGTCATCCGCCATCCCCAGATCGGCGCGGCCAGGCTGCTCGCGAGCGTGACCGACGCCCACGTCGTGAACGCCGGGGACGGCAAGCACCAGCATCCGACCCAGGCGCTCCTCGATCTCTACACGATCGAGGCCTCCCTCGGCCGGCTCGAGGGGGTCAGCGTCGCGATCGTCGGCGACGTCCTCCATTCGCGCGTCGCGCGCTCGCTCATCCAGGCGCTGAGGCTCGTCGGAGCCAGCGTCCTCCTGGTCGGTCCGCCGCCGCTCGTCCCGATCGAGCTCGGGGAGGTCAGCTACGAGATCGATGCGATCGCGGCGGCCGACGTCGTCTACGTCCTGCGTATGCAGCGCGAGCGGATGGAGGAGGGGGCCAACTACGTGCCCTCGATGCGCGAGTACAGCGCGCGCTGGTGCGTGACACCGGAGCGGCTGCACAGCGGCCAGAGGGTCATGCACCCGGGGCCGATGAATCGCGGGGTCGAGATCGACCCGCGCGTGGCCGACTCGCGGATGGCGCTCGTCGTCGACCAGGTTCGCGCCGGGCTCGTCGTGCGGATGGCCGTTCTTTACGACCTGCTGACGACCGGACCGGTCGCGGTCTCCTCCGCCGTCGGTGTCGCATGATCCTCGTCGGGCGGGCCGGACGTGAGAACCTCGTCGTCCGTGGAGCGCGCGTGCTCGATCCGGTCGAAGGGATCGACGCGCTGCTCGACCTACGCGTCGACGCGGGCACGATCAGCGTGCTCGGGGAGAGGGTCGAGGCCAATGGTCACCGCGTCATCGACGGCGGGGGGCTCGTGCTCGCCCCGGCCTTCATCGACCCGCACGTCCACCTGCGCACCCCAGGACGCGAGGACGAGGAGACGATCGCCTCGGGGACCGCCGCGGCGGCCGCCGGAGGGTACTGCGCGATTCTGGCCATGCCCAACACCTCGCCCGTCGTCGACAATGCCGACCTGCTGCGGGGCCTGCGTGCCCGCGCGGCCGAGGAGGCCGAGGTTCCGGTCGGCTTCGCCGCCGCGATCACCATCGGACAGGAGGGCGCGCAGCTTACCGAGATGGGTGAACTCGCCGACGCTGGCGCCGCCGCGTTCAGCGACGACGGCCGCCCGGTCGCGACCGCCGGGTTGATGCGCCGGGCGCTCGAGTACAACGCGATCACCGGCAGGCGCCTCGCGCTCCATTGCGAGGAGCCGACGCTCACCAGGGGCGGGCAGATGCACATGGGCGCGGTGTCGGCCGAGCTCGGCCTCGGCGGCTGGCCGTCGCTCGGCGAGAGCCTCGGTGTGTCGCGGGAACTGTCGCTCGCAGCCGACACGGGTCAGCCGCTCCACCTGATGCACCTCTCGGCGCTCGAGTCGGTCGAGCTTCTCGCCGCTGCCCAGGCCGCCGGCGTCGAGGCGACCGGGGAGGTGACCCCGCATCATCTGTGCCTCACCGACGAGGCGGTGCGCTCTCTGGATGCGAACCTGAAGATGAACCCGCCCCTCCGCACCGCCGCCGACCGCTCGGCGCTGATCGCCGGGCTCCTGAGCGGGACGATCGCGGCGATCGCGACCGATCACGCGCCCCATTCGCGGGAGGAGAAAGACGTCCCCTTCGAGGCGGCGCCGTTCGGGGTCACGGGCCTCGAGACCTCATTTGCCGCCCTCTACACCTCGCTCGTCGAGCCGGGCCTCATCTCGCTCGCGACCCTGCTCGAACGGATGTCGGCCGGCCCGGCGCGGATCTTCGGGCTCGAGCGACCGCGGATCGCGGTCGGGGCGCCCGCAAATCTCGTGCTCCTGAGCACCGAGGCGAGCTGGCAGGTGGGCGAGGAGGGCTTCCGGTCACGCTCGGCGAACTCCTGGCTGCTCGGTAACAGCCTCCGTGGCCGGGTGCTCCTGACCGTCGCGGCCGGCCGCATCGCCTTCCAGGCGTGAGCGGCCTCGTCGTCCTCGAGGACGGGACGATCTTTCCGGGGCGCAGCGTCGGTGCGGATGGGACGGCCGTCGGCGAGGCGGTCTTCACGACCGGGATGAGCGGCTACCAGGAGGTGGTAACCGACCCGAGCTTCTGCGGTCAGATCGTCTGCTTCACCGCGCCGATGGTCGGGAACTACGGTGTCGCCGAGAGCCGCTCCGAGTCCGGATCCCCTCACGCCCGTGCGGTGCTCATGCGCGAGGCGCGCGGCCCCGTATGGACCGACTGGCTCATCTCGGGCGGCGTCGTCGCACTCACCGGCATCGACACCCGATCACTCACCCTGCACCTCCGCGAGAGGGGGACGATGCGGGCCGCCGTCGTCAGCCGCGGCAGCGCGGACGAGGGGCTCGCCGCGCTCGCCTCGGAGCCCCCGATGGCCGGGCGGGCGCTCGTGGCCGAGGTCTCGCCCGCGACGCCCTACCGCCTCGGCCTCGCCCGCGGGCCCCGGATCGCCGTCATCGACTACGGCGCCAAGCGCTCGCTGCTGCGCCTGCTCGCCGGGGCCGGCGCCTCGCTCACGATCTTTCCCCACGACGTCGAGCCCGACGTGCTCGCCGGCTTCGACGGCGTCCTCCTCTCGAGCGGTCCCGGTGATCCCGAGCCGCTTGCCGCCGAGATCGCGACGGTGCGCGGGCTCCTCGGCCGCGTGCCGATCTTCGGCGTCTGCCTCGGCCACCAGCTGCTCGCGCTCGCGCTCGGTCTGCCGACCTTCAAGCTCGGCTTCGGGCATCGGGGCGCCAACCATCCGGTCGTCGAACACGCCGGCGGGCGCGTGCTCGTCACGAGCCAGAACCACGGCTTCGCCGTGGGCGAGGCCGATGGCCACGCGACGCACACCTCGCTCTACGACGGGACGGTCGAGGGCCTCTCCTTTCCCGGGTTGCGCGCCGCCTCGGTGCAGTTCCATCCCGAGGCGCGGCCCGGCCCGCACGACGCACGCCCGATCCTCGCGCGCTGGGTCGAGGAGGTGGGCGTTGCCGCGGCGTGACGACATCCGGTCGATCTGCCTGATCGGCTCGGGGCCGATCGTCATCGGACAGGCCTGCGAGTTCGACTACGCGGGCTGCCAGGCGCTCAAGGTGCTGCGCGAGGAGGGCTACACGACGATCGTCGTCAACTCGAACCCGGCGACGATCATGACCGACCCCGGTTTTGCGGACCGCACCTACCTCGAGCCGCTCGACTTCGAGGCCGTCAGCGCGGTGCTCCGCCGCGAGCGCCCCGACGCGCTGCTCGCGACGATGGGTGGGCAGACGGCGCTCAACCTCGCGCGCGAGCTGGATGCAGCCGGCGTTCTCGCCGAGCTGGGCTGCGAGCTGATCGGGGCGAGCAGCGAGGCGATCGCCCGAGCCGAGGATCGGGAGCTCTTCAAGCAGGCAGTGACCTCGTGCGGACTCGAGGTCGCCAACTCGGTCGTCGTCACCGATCTCGAGGCGCTCGGGCGGCTCCCGCTCCCCTGCGTCGTGAGGCCGGCGTTCACGCTCGGCGGCCACGGGGGCGGCTTCGTTGCCAGCGCCGCCGAGCTCCGTGCCCAGGTCGCCCGCGGCCTTGCCGCGAGCCCAATCGGCCAGGTGCTCGTCGAGGAGTCGTTGCGCGGATGGGACGAGTTCGAGCTCGAGGTCGTCCGCGATCGCGCCGACAATGTCGTCATCGTCTGCTCCATCGAGAACCTCGATCCGATGGGCGTGCACACCGGCGACTCGGTGACGGTCGCACCGCAGATGACCCTCTGCGACGAGGACTACCAGGAGCTGCGCGACGCGGCGATCGCGATCGTCCGCGCGGTCGGCGTGGACACCGGCGGCGCCAACGTCCAGTTCGCTCGCGAGCGCAGCACGGGAGAGCTGCGGGTGATCGAGATGAACCCGCGCGTGTCGCGTTCCTCGGCACTCGCCTCCAAGGCGACCGGGTACCCGATCGCGAAGGTCGCCGCGCGCCTCGCGGTCGGCTACCGGCTCGACGAGGTCGGCAACGACCTGACCGGCACCACGCCGGCGAGCTTCGAGCCGACCCTCGACTACGTCGTGGTCAAGTTTCCGCGCTTCGCGTTCGAGAAGTTCCCGGGCGTCGATCGGACACTCGGGACGCAGATGAAGTCGGTCGGGGAGGCGATGGGGATCGGCCGCACCTTCGCCGAGGCCTTCGCGAAGGCCCGCCGCGGGCTCGAAGTCGATCCCGACTGGCGGCCCGATGGGCTTCACCCCTTCTTCCGGGCCGAGCTCGCCCTTCCCGTGCCGGCCGGCCCGCTCGCGTTCCGGCGGGTCGACTCCTGCGCGGGGGAGGTCGAGGCAGCGTCGAACTACTTCTACTCGACCTGCGGGGAGCGCGACGAGAGCCCGCCCATCCCGGGGCGCTCCGTCGTGATCCTCGGTGCAGGACCAAACCGGATCGGGCAGGGGATCGAGTTCGACTACTGCTGCGTCCATGCGGCCGAGAGCTTCCGCGCCCAGGGCTACGAGGCGGTGATCGTCAACTGCAACCCGGAGACCGTCTCGACCGACTACGACGCCTCCGACCGGCTCTACCTCGAGCCCCTCGACGAGCAGGCGGTGGTCGCGGTGCTCGCCCGCGAGGAGCCGGTGGGCGTCTGTATCCAGTTCGGCGGCCAGACGCCCCTGCGGCTCGCGGCGGCGATCGAGCGCGCGGGCCACCGCATCCTCGGCACGCCGCGGGCGGCGATCGATCTCGCCGAGGACCGAGAGCGCTTTGCGCTCCTCGCCACCTCGCTCGGTCTTCGCTGCCCGGAGTGGGGGATCGCGGTCGGTGCCGCCGAGGCCGTCGCGGTCGGCGAGCGGATCGGCTACCCGGTCCTCGTTCGTCCCTCCTATGTCCTCGGCGGCGCCCGGATGCGCGTCTGCTACGACGACGCGGAGGTGGCCGATGCGATGGAGCTCCTCGAGGGGCCGGTGCTCGTCGACCGCTTCCTCGAGGGTGCGGTCGAGCTCGACGTCGATGCGTTGTGCGACGGGTCCGAGACGCACGTCTGTGCGGTGATGGAGCACATCGAGGAGGCCGGGATCCACTCGGGGGACTCCTCCTGCGTCCTCCCGGCGCCGTCGGACTCGGATGAGATCCGATCGCTCGTGCATGCGCTCGGCCCGGCGCTCGGGGTGGTCGGCCTCCTCAACGTCCAGCTCGCGCTCCTCGGCGGTGAGGTGTACGTGCTCGAGGTCAACCCGCGCGCCTCGCGCACGGTCCCCTTCGCCTCCAAGGCGACGGGCCTCAACCTCGTCGACGCCGCCTGCCGGCTCGCGGCCGGCTCCTCGCTCGCCGAGCTCGCGCTTCCGCTGGAGGGGACGGTGGTGCCCGGCCACCACGTCAAGGCCGCGGTCTTCCCGTTTGCGCGCTTTCCGGGGTCGGATGCGGTGCTCGGGCCCGAGATGCGCTCGACCGGCGAGGTGATGGCGAGCGGGGCCGACTTCGCGACAGCCTTCGCGCGAGCCGAACGGGCGGCGGGGAGGGCGCTGCCGCGGCGAGGACGCGCCTTCATCAGCGTCTGCGACGCCGACAAGGTCGCCGTGATCTCGCTCGCGCGCAGGCTCGTCGGGCTCGGCTTCACGCTCGTCGCGACCGCCGGGACCGCCTCGGCGCTCGAGCTCGCCGGGATCTCGGTGGATCGGGTCGAGAAGGGGGCGGCTGTCGTCGAGCTCCTCGCCCGCGGCTGGGCCGACCTCGTCGTCAACACCCCGCAGGGAAGAAACGCCCGCCGGGATGGCTACGCGATCCGCGAGGCGGCGCTCCTGGCCCGCGTCCCCTGCATCACGACGATCGCCGGCGCACGAGCGGCGCTGGCGGCGATCCAAGGCGGCCGCGCCGAGCCCGCCCTCACGCTCCAGGAGCGCCACGGCGTGGCGGGAGAACCGGAGGTTTGGCGTGCCGTGTCGTGAGCGTGCGCGCGTCGCCGCTGTCGAGGAGATCGGCGCCTATCGCCTGCTACGTCTTCGCCGCGGCCGGCTCGAGCCGGGAACGCCCGGGCAGTTCTTCATGCTCGAGGCGCCGGGCTGCCCGCTGCCGCGCGCGCTCTCGCTCTCGAGTGCGCCGCCGGGCGAGCTCGCCTTCCTCATCGACCCGATCGGGCGCGGCACGCGCGCGCTTGCGGCGCTCGAGTCGGGCGAGGAGATCGCCGTCTTCGGCCCGCTCGGGCGCGGGTTCCGCCTCGACCTCCCGCGTCCGCTGCTCGTCGGGGGCGGGATCGGGATCGCGCCGTT
>Ga0302325_10023436_pt1 | contig 12863 bp, 13 predicted proteins | sample Palsa_T0_2_FD_201948 | JGI IMG/M metagenome (GOLD analysis project Ga0302325, IMG submission 201948) | Peat permafrost microbial communities from Stordalen Mire near Abisko, Sweden - Palsa_T0_2 | ecosystem: Environmental > Terrestrial > Soil > Palsa > Peat permafrost | place: Sweden: Abisko... | reverse complement strand
AGGCATAAGGGTTCAAGTCCCTTCCCGTGCACTTCTAGAGGCTTACGTTACGGGCCCGCCGGCTCGATCGCCAGCATGAAGACGACCCAGTCGTCCGCGCCGGACGCGGTCGCCGGGACGCCGGGGATCGATCCCGCATCCACGGCCACGCCCGTGTATTCGCCGTTGTAACCGCCGGACAGGTTGTTCGGTCCGCTCGTCCCGTCCACCTGCGCCGTGAACCCCGCTGGCGGGGCGGTGAGCGCGTGATCGTCGCCGTACCAGTACCAGACGAGGAGCTCGTCGGGCTCCGAGGTGGCGAGTCCCGCTCCGGTCGGCCCGTCGCTGTATCCGTCGTTCATCGCGATGGCGCCGACGCTGGCACCGCCGCGCACGCACAGCGTGACGACGTCAATGGCGTTGGCGTTGCCGCCCGACTGGGTAAACCTGTACGTCGGATCCGGCGTGCCGACGAGCGTGAGAACGTAGACGGCGGACATGATGTCGTCGTTGCCCCCGGAGGCGTGGTTCACACGATCGAGCAGCGTGGCTGCGGCGCCGCCGGAAGCAGGTGGCGTCAGCTTGACCGCGGTCTGATCGTAGGCACCGAGAGCAAAGAAGAGCTGGTCGCCTTTCGCGGCGCCTGCCGGCGTGACGCCCACGAGGGAGGTGGTCGCCTGGGTCACCCCGATGACGACCGGCGCGGGGAAGACGACGGAGGGCGCGTCCTCTTCGGGCGCGGCGTCGCTGGTGACTCCGTCCCCCCCGGATTTCCCGTCCGCCAGAGGGGCGGCGTCGTCGGGCCCGGCGTCCAGAGCGTCCCTCGAGACGTCGGCGGGCGTCCCATCGCCCGGCGCCGCGTCCTCTGCCTCGGCCGAGAGGTCCGCAATCCCCAGGATGCTGCCGCATCCCAGCGCCGCGCAGGCGAGCGCGAGCGCGACCGTGAAGACGGCGACCCAGCCTCGTGCAGCCACGCGCACATCCTATTTCCAGCGACGAAGGAAGGCCAGGCGCCGGCTGCCTCTGCCGGGCTCCGTCCCAGAGATTCTCACCCCCGCGTGAGGGTCAGCCGCCCTGCGTGCGCCATGGAGGCAGGTGAGGCGTGCCCCGGCAACGCGAGAGTGACCGAGAGTCCGCCCCCCTCACGAGCCGCAAACGCGAACGTTCCACCATGCCCCTCGACGATCTCCTTGCAGAGCGGGAGCCCCAGCCCGTTCCCGCCCTCCTTGGTCGAAAAGAACGGTAGGAGCGCCTGCTGCTGCACCTCGGAGCTCATGCCGAGTCCCCGATCGGAAACCGTGAGCCGCGCCCCGCCCTGCGGCAGCGACTCGATCGAAACCTCGGTCGACGCCATGGCGCCTCCGGCCTCCAAGGCGTTCTTGACCAGGTTTATCACCGCCTGCTCGAGTTGCGCTGCATCGAACCACCCTTCCCCGCGCGGCGCGGGCGCGAACGAGACGCCCGGGTACAGTGTCGAGAGCCGGGCGACGAAGCCATCCCAGGGCACCGCGCTGGGATGCGGGGTGGGCAGTCGGGCGAAGCGCGCGTAGCCGTCGACGAACGTCCGGAGGTGGTTGGCGCGCTCTTCGATCGTGTCGAGCACGGTGCCGAGCGGCTCGAGACGCGTGGGATTCTGCAGGACCACTCGCGCGGTGTTGACCAGCGAGCTGACGGGGGCGAGGGAGTTGTTGAGCTCGTGGCAAAGGAGCCGGATGAGGCGCTTATAGCCGGACGCCTCGCTACGCGACAGCTCCCGCGTGAGGCGATCGAGCAGAAGCAGGATATGCGGCTCGCCATCGAGCACGAGGTGCCTGCGAGCGAGACGGAAGGCCTCGCGTCCTTCACCCTGCTCGAGGGAGAAGACGGTGTCCTCGTCGGCGAGCGCGGCCTCGCGTAGCGGTGCTGGCGCCGAGGCGAGAAGGTGGAGGAAGTTGAGTCCGTCGAGCGTGCCACCCTCCGCCAGCAACGTACGCGCCGCGGGATTGCTGAACGCCACTTGCCCCAGGTCGCCGTACAAAACGACCGCCGTCGGCGAGTGCTCGAGGATGGCGCCCAGCAGCTCCACGCGCCGCTTTGCCGCCGTCGCCTCCGCACTTCGAGCCTTTGCCTTCCCGCGGGCACGATCACGGGAACCTCGGGACGCAAGCCAGGTCAGCGCCGACCCCGTGCTGGCGACGACCAGGACGGCAAGCAGCAGCAGGACGATGTGCACGCCCATCATTCGCCGCGAGTGCGGCGCTCGATGCTCAGGCCGACGCGCTCCATCCGACGATAGAGGGCCTGTCGGCTCAACCCCAGCGCCGTCGCCGCCAGCGAGACCACGCCGTTGGCGCGGTTCAGAGCGGCCTCGATGGTCCGGCGCTCCTCGGCGTCCGCCTCGCGCGGGGGGCTCGAAGTGCGCGACGTCTTCTCGGCCAGACCGGAGGGGCGGCGCGACTCGCCTGTGAGACCGAGGTCCCCGAGGGTGATGTCGTCGCCCGCGGCGACCACCGTGGCGCGCTGCACTCGGTTGCCGAGCTCGCGCACGTTGCCAGGAAATCCGTAGGCAAGGAGCCCCGCCCGTCCCGCGGCCGTGAACTTGAGCGCTGGACGTCCGGCGCTCTCCGCGTGCATCCGGAGAAAGTGCTCGGCCAGCGGGAGCACGTCATCGGGACGGTCGCAGAGCGGCGGGATCGCAACCTCGACCACGTTGAGCCGGAAATAGAGATCCTCGCGGAAGCTTCCTTCCCGGATCATTTTCGGAAGGTCGGCGTTGGTCGCGCTCACCACGCGCACGTTCACGCGCCGGGTGACGGAGCTACCCAGGCGCTCGAATTCCCCCGTCTGGAGCACGCGCAGCAGCTTCATCTGGCCCGCAGGCGTGAGGTTGCCGATCTCGTCGAGGAACAGGGTGCCGCCATCCGCCGCCTCGAACCGACCCACGCGCGTCTTCGTCGCCCCCGTGAACGCGCCCGCCTCGGCGCCGAACAGCTCGGCCTCGATGAGCGTGTCGGGCAAGCTGCCCGCGTTCACGCGCACCAGCGGGTGATCACGGCGTCGCGAGTTCCGGTGGATGATCTCCGCGATGCGCTCCTTGCCGGCTCCGTTGGGGCCGAGCACGAGCACCGGCACGTCGGCGTTGGCGACCGTCACCGCGAGGCGTACGACCGCGTGCATCTCGTCGCTCGCATAGACCAGGCCGGCGAGATCCACTCGGCCGGCGAACTCCTCGCGGTCACGCGCTCGGCGCGCCAGCACCCGCCGGCTCTCCTGCTGCTCGGTGCGCCGAGAGAGCCAGGTGCGAACCGTGGCCAGGAGGCGAGCATCGTCCCACGGCTTCGCGATGTAGTCGGCAGCCCCGTCCTTCACGAGCTCCACGGCCGTCTCCAGCGACGTCCATGCGGTCATGAGCACCACCGGCATCTCGGGGTCGAGCTTCCGGATCGCCCGGAACAGCTCGACCCCTTCGCGGCCCGAGGTCGTGTCGCCCGCGTAGTTCATGTCCTGCACCACCACGCCGATGTCGTCGCTGGCGATGATCTCCAGGGCCTCGGCCGGCGTCGCCGCCACGGCGCAAGGCACGTCGTGGACCTCGAGGAGCAGCGAGATCGCCGTCCGGACGGCCGGCTGGTCGTCGACGACGAGCGCCTTCCACGTCGTCATGGCGATCCAGGTTCCATTCGGGAGGCTCGCGCTCATGGTAGCCCCGAGTGAGGGTCGAGCCGAAGTGCTACCGTCCGGAACCGGTCATGTCCCCCGCTCACCCACGACCGGACAGCCCCACCGCTCCGTCGCAGAGCAGCGAGGAGTCGCGCGCGCTCCTTCAGCGCCGCCTCGCGGCGTTCTTCGCCTGGACATGCGTCGTCGGCCTGTACCTTCTCATCAGCAACGCGGTGGCCACGGCTTTCGTGGGACCTCGGGCCGGGATCAGCGCGCCGGGCATGCGCACCGCATACCTCGCGGTGACGGTTCTCTGCGCCGGCATGTTCATGGTGTGCCGCCGCTTGCCCCTCGCGGGCTGGACGCTGCGTGCGATCGACGTGGGGGGCTTCCTCGCGGTCAATGCCGGGATGGTCTGGGTGAGCCTCGTCAGCAACGATCCGCAGGACGCCCCGGCCATGATGCGTGTCGCCGGCGTCTTTCTCATCATGTCGCGCGCCGGCCTCCTTCCGAGCACCGGCCGGCGCACGGCGATCGCATCGTTCGGTGCCGCGATCATCCTCGCCGCAGGCGCGGGCCTTCTTCCTCCCAACGCCACGGCCATTCACAGTCCGCTTTTCTACGCTTCCGTTTCCTTCCGCGTGCAGGCCGTGGCGGCGCTCGTGGCGACGTTCACCTCGCACAGCATCTACGGCTTGAGACGTCAGGTCGAGGAGGCGCGCCGGTTCGGGCAGTACGTGCTCGAGGAGGTGATCGGTCAGGGCGGGATGGGCCGCGTGTACCGCGCGCGTCACGCGCTCCTGCGCCGGGATACGGCGATCAAGCTGCTCCTGCCCGAGCAGGTCGGCGAGGCGGCGCTCGTGCGCTTCGAGCGCGAAGTGCAAGCGACGGCTCGCCTCACGCACCCCAGCACGGTCGCCGTGTACGACTACGGGCGTACGCCCGAAGGAGTGTTCTACTATGCGATGGAGCATCTCGACGGCGGCGACCTCGACGATCTCGTCGCGTATGCGGGCGCGATTCCAGCGGGGCGCGTGGTGTTCATCCTCGAGCAGGTCTGCGGCGCCCTCCAGGAAGCTCACGCCGCCGGGCTCGTACATCGCGACGTGAAGCCCGCGAACATGATCGTGTGCGAGCGCGGAGGGGACGGGGACGTGGCCAAGGTGCTGGACTTCGGTCTGGTGAAGGGAATCGACACGAAAGACGAAGCCGCGCCTACCGGCGGAGCTGTACTGACCGGAACTCCACTCTACATGGCGCCCGAGTCGATCACCGCGCCGGACGGCGTCGACGGACGGAGCGATCTCTATGCCGTCGGCGCCGTCGCGTATTTCCTGCTGACGAGTGGACCGCCGTTCCGTGCGGCCACCGTCGCCGAGGTGTGCGCGCATCACGTTCACACTGTGCCCGAGCGACCTTCGGTACGACTCGGGAGGCCGCTGCCCGCGGGTCTCGAGGCCGTCGTGCTCCGTTGCCTCGCCAAGAGTCCCGCCGACCGATTCGCCGACGCCGCCACCCTCGGGAGGGCGCTGCACGGCTGCATCGAAGGGCAGCGATGGGGCCAAGACGAGGCTCGCGCATGGTGGTCGGAGCACGGTGCCCGTCTTCGCGCTCGACGCGACGAACGGCGGGCCGAGCGGGCCGGGAGCGAGCCCACGCCGTTCGAGGCTGGGACACAGGTCGCCATCGAGTTTCACGGGCGCGCCGCTCCCTCGCCGGTCACAGTCCAGCAAGATTGAGCCCGAGCGTCATCAGCCCCGAGACCAGCATCAGCACCGCGATGCGCGTGGCCCTCTTCGGGTTTTGCTCTCCGGCGTCGCGAAGAACCGTGGCCGCCGCGCGCCAGTAGAGGCACGTGCCGAGCACGACCAGCGCAAGCTCGACCGCCGCAGAGGCTGCCGGCGTGCTCCACAAGCCGAAACCAAGTCGGGGCAGGTTCCCTGCGTTCCCTGGGAGGATCGGCATGTCGGCGCGATGGACGACGAGGTCCAGCACCCAGTGCGAGAACACGACCGCCGCCAGCACCACGCCGTTGCGCCGCCCCCATCGCCATCCAGCCACCAGCCCGTAGCCCGCTGCGAGGCAGAGCGCGCCAAGCAGCGAGTGCGTGTAGTCGGCATAGATGACCCCCTCCCCGTATCCGAGGTGAGGCCCGGCGTTGGCCACGGGCACGATCCGTTCGATGCCCAGGGCGAAGAGCGGGACGAAGACGACGTCCATCCACTGGCAGGCGAGCATCAGCGACCAGAGCGGGACCTGCGGCTCGCGTGATTTGACGATGGCCGCGAAGCCGAAGTGTCCGGCGATCACGAGCGCACCTCCGGCTTGGAGCGGGCCGACGGCCACGGGAGTCGAGCGTCGAGTAGCCCGACGACGACCACGAAGAGAATCACGCCGATCATGAATGACATGGGAGCCTCCTGCGGGACTGCCTAGGGTCCTAGAGCACGCGACGTGCCGGCAGGCGGGGCGCGCAAACTGGCTGTTTCCCGGCTCCATGCGTCGACCGGCGGTCGCGGTCTCCGCGGACACGGACGGGTGTCCGGGCAGGTGTCCGAGCGGGGACCGATGGCCCGAGTGCTACCGTCGGTGGCCCATCATGCCTCCCGCACCTCCCCAGCCCGCCGCGCGCTCGCAGGGAAGCGAGGAGTCGCGGGCGCTCCTACAGCGTCGTCTTACCCAGTTCTTCGGGTGGACTTCGGCAGTGCTCGTGTACCTCCTGGTCAGCAATGCGGCTTCGACCGCGGTCGTAGGTCCACGCACCGGGGTCAGCGCGCCGGGCATGCGCACGGCTTATCTTGCGCTGACCGCTGTCTGCAGCGCCATTTTCCTTGTTTGCCGCCGGTCGCCCCTCACGAACCGCGTGCTCCGGGCGCTCGACGTGGGGGGCTTTTTCGCCCTCGCTGCCGGTATGGTCTGCGTCTGCCTCGCCAGCGACGACCCGCAGAACGCGCCCGCGACGCTGCGCGTGGCCGGGGTCTTCTTGATTCTGTCGCGCGCCGGCCTTCTCCCGAGCACCGGCCGGCGCACGGCGATGGCCTCGTTCGGTACTGCGATCATCCTCGCCCTCGGCGTCCTTCCCCTCCCCGCCGTCGTGGGCCACAGCTCTCTCTACTACGCATTTGCCTCCTTCCGCGTGCAGGCCGTGGCGGCGGTCCTGGCAACGTCGACATCGCACACCATCTACGGTTTGAGACGTCAGGTCGAAGAGGCGCGCCGCCTCGGACAGTACGTGCTCGAAGACGTGATCGGTCAGGGCGGCATGGGGCGCGTCTACCGCGCACGTCACGCGCTGCTGCGCCGCGACACGGCGATCAAGCTGCTCCTGCCCGAACAGGTCGGGGAGGCGGCCATCCGGCGCTTCGAGCGCGAAGTGCAGGCGACCGCCCGACTCACGCACCCCAGCACGGTCGTCGTATACGATTACGGTCGCACGTCCGAAGGGGTCTTCTACTACGCGATGGAGCTCCTCGACGGCGGCGACCTCGATGATCTGGTCGCGTACACTGGCGCGCTTCCCGCGAGGCGCGTCGTATTCATTCTCGAGCAGATCTGCGGCGCCCTCGAGGCGGTCGTGCTGCGCTGCCTCGCCAAGAGACCGGCCGAGCGATTCGCCGACGCCGCCACCCTCGGGGAAGCACTTCGCGACTGCACGGAAGGGCCGCGATGGGACCAGGCCGAAGCACGCGCCTGGTGGGCCGAGCACGGTGCCCGTCTTCGCGCCCGGCGGGACGAACGACGAGTCGACCGGGCGGGGAGCAAGCCCACGCCGTTCGAGGCCGGGACCCAGGTCGCCGTCGACGCTCGCGGGCGCGCCGGTCGGTCGCCGGACCAGGCTCGACCTCGCCCCGCTGCCTGAGCATCGCCCGGGGGGGCTAGGGGGCGGCGAATGCCGTCCCCGTCCTGAGAACGTCACGACGGAGTCCGTCGGGCCTTTGCCCGACGGTCTCCTAGGCTGGGGCTAGGCTAGCGCCATGGAACACGACTGGAGCTTCGAGGCGGTGCGAGTCTGTCGAGCGTGCCGGGGGTCGGGGAAAGCCACCCTGCGTCCCCCCATCCAAGTCGGCCCAGGCGGCGACGCCGCTCCCCTGGCATGCCCGACCTGCGGCGGGACGAGGGAAGAACGCAAGCTGTTCAGTGTCGCCGAGCTGAAAGACCTGATCGCGCTCTGAGCCCGCTCGCGGCCGGGGGGGCCGGTCCGGGCGAGCGCGAGGCCCATCGATCGCTACTGCGGCCCGCCTCCGCCTCCCAGCATGCCCATCACGGCGAACTCGTGACCGCGCGGGCACGTGACCTTGCCCTTCTCGGCCGCCTTCGCCGTCGTCTTCACCTTCGCGCCGCACGTCGGGCACTCCAGCTCGACCGCTTCGTCCTTGCCTCCACCGAGCATGGCCGTTCTCCTCACGGGCACTCTCACCCTCGGACGGCGCGCGCGCAAGGCGCCGCAAGGAGTACCTTTCCACCATGAGCGCCGGCGGTGTCGTCGTCCTCGACGGACCGATGGGCACCGAGCTGACCCGCCGCGGCGTGGCCCTTCCGCTCCCGGCATGGAGCGCGCTGGCGCTCGACCACGCGCCGAAGCTCGTGGCGGCGGTGCATCGCGACTACGTCGCCGCCGGGGCCACCGTGCACACCGCCAACACCTTTCGCACGAAGCGCCGGACGCTCGGGGCACGCTGGGAGGTGCTCGCACGGCGGGCCGTTCGTATCGCCCGCGAGAGCGTCGGCGGGTTGCGCGTCGCGGGGAGCATCGCGCCGCTGGAGGACTGCTACCGCCCCGAGCTCAGCCCGGGCCTGGCCTCGCGCCAGGAGCACCGAGAGCTCGCGCGGGTGCTGGCCGACGAAGGCGTCGACCTGCTGCTCTGCGAGACGTTCCCCGACGCGCTGGAGGCCCTCGTGGCCGTGGAAGAGGCCGTGCAGACGGGCGTCGAAACATGGGTGTCGCTCCTTCCCACGCAGCCCGGGATGCTCGGCGACGCGTCACGCGCCTGCGTCGCCGCCGGTGCCCGTGCCGTGCTGGTGAACTGCGTGGCAGCCAGGGACACGCTGCCCTTCGTCGCGGAGCTCGCCGGCCTGGGGGTGCCGTTCGGCGCCTACGCCAACGCGGGCGACGAGGCCGCCGGCATCGGCTGGGGCGCGGACGCCGAGACCGGCGCCCGAGCGTACGAGGCCCTCGCGCGCAGCTGGCTGGACGCGGGCGCGACGCTGGTGGGCGGGTGCTGCGGGACGGGTCCGGCGCACATCGCGCGCTTGTCGCGCCTTCGGCCTCAATGAACTTCGCGCACGTCGATGCGACCGTAGGTGAAGACGAGCTCACGGAAATACGGACCGCGCAGGTCCGCACCGCGCACCCGGATGCGGCGGTCCATCCCTTCCACCAGAACGACCTCGGGGATCTCGCGACCGGTGTCCACCTGCGCCAGGGTCTCCACCCGGTCGCCCAGCAGGCGCGAGACGGCCATGGCGCAGCGGGCGCTCGGGTCCCGGCCGAGGCAGCCACCCGCCAGCGATAGCTCCACGTTGGGCGCGGGCCTCCATGTCCAGGCGCGCGACAGCGAGCACGGAGCCGGCGCCAGCGGCGGCCCACACGCCTCGCCACCCAACGCCGTCAGCGGCGGCGACGAGCGCAACGGGTGCAGCGACTTCTCGAAGGGCACACCGGTCTTCACGTCGAGCCGCACCTCGGCGTCGTTGCGCGGGCCGCCGCAGCAGCGAAAGCCGGTGGCGGGCGATCGCGAGCCGGGCGGCGTGGGGCGGGCGAAGGCGCAGCGCGTGGCCAGCTCTCCGGCGGGATCATTTCCTCCCCGCGCCACGCCGAGGGGCGCCTCCGGGCGCGACGCGGCCCCTCGATTCCAGGTCGAATCGGTCCACTCCCAGGCCCCCCCGTGCATCTCGCGCACGCCGAAGCCGCTGCCGCACGCCGTCCGCTCGCCGCTGGGGTGCCGCGCCGAGGTGTCCGCGGCCCGACCGGCGTTGCACACCCGCGCGTCGAAGGTGGCGCCGTACTCGTAGCGCGCGTTGTCGGGTCCCTTGCAGGCGCGCTCCCATTCCAGCTCCGAGCAGAGGCGCTTGTCCTTGCTCTCGCAGAGGCGCGCCGCCTCGTCGCGCGACACGTTGGTGGTAGGAATGGCGCCCGCCTCGTTGGGCCACGGCAGCACGTCGATGTAAAAGCCCCCCAGCGGCACGTCGATGCCCGGCGGCTCGATGTCCGCCGCGCGCGGCACCTCGTCGAGCTCGCTGCCCGCGCGCAAGACACCCGTGGGGATCCACACCATCCCCGTCCGCGGCGCGCCCGGCGCCGTGGTGCTGGGAGCGCTGACCACCGCCGCCCCGCCCTCGGCCGGAGCCCCGGACGAGCGCCCGCACCCCGCCGCGACCAGCGCCGCCCCCAGCGCGACCGCGACGACGCCGACCGCTGCCGTCTCCGCGCGCATCCCTATTCGCCTTTGTCGACCGCCCCTTCGCGCAGGCCGAGCTCCTTCATCTTCAGCTGGAGGCCCTTTCGCGAGATCTTCAGGAGGCGCGCGGCGTGCGTCACGTTGCCGGTGGTCTGCTGGAGCGCCCGGCTCACCAGCTCCTTCTCCAGTCGGCTCATGGCCACCTTGACGTGCTCCTTCAACCCCCCTTCGCCGGCCAGGGCCGCTTGCAGGTCCGCCTCGGACAGGGACACGTTGGCCATGGCCGGAATGCCGCGGATCTCCGGCGGGAGATCGCTGGCGCGGAGCTTCTGCGTGTCGCAGAAGAGGACCGCGCGCTCGATGACGTTCTCCAGCTCGCGGATGTTGCCCGGCCAGGGATAGGCCACCAGCGTCTCCATGGCCTCCGCCTCGACGCCCTCGACCCTCTTCTTCAGGCGCTCGTTGAACTTGACCAGGAAATGCTCGACCAGGAGCGGGATGTCGCCGGTGCGCTCCCGCAGCGCGGGCAAGCGGATGGGGACCACGTTGAGCCGGTAGAAGAGGTCCTCGCGGAAGGTGCCGTTGGCGATGAGCTTCTTGAGCTCGCGGTTCGTCGCGGCCACCAGGCGCACGTCGATGCGGATGGTCTTGATGCCGCCGACGCGCTCGAACTCGCTCTCCTGCAAGGCGCGGAGGAGCTTCACCTGCATTTCGATGGGGATCTCGCCGATCTCGTCGAGGAAGAGCGTGCCGCCGTTGGCCAGCTCGAAGCGGCCCGGCTTGCTGCTGACCGCGCCGGTGAAGGCCCCGCGCTCGTAGCCGAAGAGCTCACTCTCGATGAGCTCCTTGGGGATGGCGGCGCAATTGACCTTGATGAACGGCTTGTCCTTGCGCCCCGAGTGCTCGTGCAGAGCGCGCGCCACCAGCTCCTTCCCGGTGCCGCTCTCGCCGGTGATGAGCACCGTGGTGGGGGTGTCGGCCACGCGCTCGAGGACGGCGTAGAGATCGGCGATCCCTTGCGAGTCGCCGATGATGCCGAAGCGCACGGCGCCACCGGTGGGAACCGACGTGGCGTCGGCCCCGCGGAGCTCGCGCGTGCGCAGCGCCTTGCCCACGATCTGCCGCACCTCGTCCTTGTCGAAGGGCTTGGTGACGAAGTCGAAGGCGCCGCTCTTCAAGGCCTCCACCGCGGTGTCGATGGTCCCGTGCGCCGTGATGAGGACGATGGGAAGGTCCGGCTCCTCCTCCAGCGCCCTCTTGAGAAGCGTCATCCCGTCGACCTTGGGCATCTTCAGGTCGGTGATGACCAGGTCGATGTGATGCTCCTTCAGGAGGGCGAGGCCGCGCTCGCCGTCCTCGGCCGTCATCACGTCGTAGCCGTCGCGCGAGAGCTGTGCGGAGAGGATCTTCCGCAGGTTGGGCTCGTCGTCGACGATGAGAACCTGCTTTCGCTCGGGGAGCATAAGGTCCCAGTCTACGCGTTAAGCCGGATGGCTGCCCCCAGGCCGGCTGCCCAGCGCGTCGAGCCTTTCCCCGAGCTGCTTCTCCAGGGCGACGATGGCCTTGGTGAAGCCCTGGATGCCCTCCTCCAGCTTGTCCGTGGCCATCTTGTCGGCCGCGTGCATCTTGCGGAACGTCGCCTCGTCCATGGCGATGCGCTCGAGGGTCAGGGTCCTGGCCTTCACCGGGTCGAGCTTGCGCGTGAGGACGTCTTCGCTCTTCGTCAGCTCTTCCAGGAAGTTCGGGGCGATGGTGAGCAGATCGCACCCGGCCAGCTCGGTGATTTCGCCGAGATTCCGGAAGCTGGCGCCCATGATCTGGGTCTTGTATCCGAAGCGCTTGAAGTACTCGTAGATGCGCGTGACAGAGAGGACGCCGGGGTCCTCGTGCGGGTCGTAGGCGGTCTTGCCGGTGGACTTCTTGTACCAGTCGAGGATGCGCCCGACGAAGGGCGAGACCAGGGTGACGCCGGCCTCGGCGCAGGCGATGGCCTGATGGATCCCGAAGAGCAGCGTCAGGTTGCAGTGGATCCCCTCCTTTTCCAGCGCCTCCGCGGCCTTGATGCCCTCCCAGGTCGAGGCGATCTTGATGAGCACGCGCTCCCGGGTGGCGCCTGCCGTCTCGTACTGCTTGATGAGGGCGCGCGCCTTTTCGATGCTGGCCTGAGTGTCGAAGGACAGCCGCGCGTCGACCTCGGTGGAGACGCGCCCGGCGATGATGCCCAGGATCCGCAGGCCGAACTCCACGCTGAGGCGGTCGATGGCGCGCCGGACCACCGCCGCCTTGTCGGCGCCGGAGCCGGCGTCCTTCTGGGCCCAGGCCAGCGCGTCGTCGACGAGCTGGGCGTACTCTTTCATCTGCGCCGCGGCGCCGATGAGCGAAGGGTTGGTGGTCGCGTCGCGCGGCTTGAACTTGCGGACGGCGTTGATGTCGCCGGTGTCCGACACGACCACGGTCATCTGCGAGAGCTGCTGGAGGAGGTTTTGCGCCATGGGACGGCTAGCATTGTCGAGGAAGCGGCCATCGCGCAATGGGCGACCGCGGCCGGATAGCCGGAAGAGGTTGCTGGGGGGGGCTCCTGGCCCGGAGAGGGCAGTGGCCCGGCTACTGGCGCGTCGCCAGCCAATGCGCCAGCTCCCAGGAGTTGTGCACGCCGATGACGAGGTGCCCGAGGAGCCCCGCCGCGAGCAGCTGCACCGGGAAAGGCCAGCCCATGGCGAGGGCCACGCCGGTCGTCGCCAGGGTGAGCGTCGCCAGCAACGGGTAGACGACGTAAAACCACCAGTCTCTCATCGAGAAGCGCTCGCGCGTGCGGTGGAACGAGCGCATGCCCGAGATGTTCAGGGC
>Ga0302325_10023435_pt1 | contig 12864 bp, 8 predicted proteins | sample Palsa_T0_2_FD_201948 | JGI IMG/M metagenome (GOLD analysis project Ga0302325, IMG submission 201948) | Peat permafrost microbial communities from Stordalen Mire near Abisko, Sweden - Palsa_T0_2 | ecosystem: Environmental > Terrestrial > Soil > Palsa > Peat permafrost | place: Sweden: Abisko... | reverse complement strand
ACACCTATTCTCGGTGTCTTCAAAACCGGCAGCAGCTCATGGGCGCACGGCGTGCGATATGGCAGCCCCATGATCATTCGAGACCGCCGCGATGAAGTCGACATTCGCCAGCAGTAAAGCGACCTCGGGCCGACGGAGAACCAGGCGATGGCGAATCCCCCTGCAGCGAACTGGGCTTGTGAGGCGCGATGCCTTGGCCATCTCTCGCAATCGATAGTTGAAAAGTGCAACGCAAGCTAATGTCCACAATAAGCGACGTCATACTTTCCCACAATCAACAAGATAACTGGGAAATCCGCGTTATTTCGGATCGTTGTGACCGGTTATGGTTCGTGGCGTTATAGGTCCAGGTTTGACCAGAATCTCGTCGGACGGTTCTGGCAGCGCATTCGAGTTAATCCAGTCACATACGGTAGCGAAGAAAGCCGGTGCGATTCGTGATGATGCATCGACGGCATGCGGAACCTCAATCATGCCGTGATCGGCATGCCGAATGATAACCAGATCGATGTCATGCCCGGCAGCCTGAGCGCTCTTGATAATTGCAGTCGTTCTCCAGCTGGGTGCGGTGTGATCTTCCCCGGCGAGAATCCAAAGTTGCGGCACGGCAACCGCAAAAATCGTGGGTATCGGATTGTATCCAAACATCGTATCGTCAGGTGCGCTGCTCCAGGACTTCGCGATCTCGGAAAGCGGCTGCGATAGCAAAACACCAGTTTCGGAGTTTGTGCGTATTGCATTCAACCAGGATTCGTTACGATAACGCTTTTCGAGCAACGCGAATCGAGCCCATCCCGACTGCGCATGCGACAACAAGATTTCGCTCGTTGCATCGCTGAGCAGCCGTGCCTTGCGGCGTTCGCGGTCGCCGTATTCCGCGAATGTTAGTTCGTCGTCGACGATGTCACGATCTTGGACCGTCAATCCTTCCGCCAAACCGTAGCCGACAATGACAAACGAAACTGCAGCTCTTATTGCGACCAACGGAGCGACCCAGCCGCCCTGGCTCACGCCGAATAGGCCAATCCTTTGCACGCCGGGCAGTAGGCGTCGAACGCAACCAATCGCAGCTATGGTGTCGTCAGCATGAAGATCGAAATTGGACGTTGCGGTGCCCTACGACAATCCCGTTCCGCGCTTGTCGGCTCCCAAAAATTCGATGCACCTGACCAATCATTCAGCCATTTACACCGCACAAACTGCAAGATCGTCTTCGTCGATTGCACGACGTTGACGCCGTCTTCATTAAATCCGTGAATCACGCGGAATTGATCTACGCTGAATCTCTGTATGTTGTTTCTGCTGGCTGTGAGGCCGATTGTTGAGTGGGCGTGGCCATGGAAGCGCCATTAATTTCGCCGGACAGGCTCATTTTGGCGGGCCGCCCGGTCGCGGGAATGATCGGAGTTCGTTCTGCACGCTCGCAGGGCGACGGCCGCATCGGATCAACATACGGAATTGAAACTGAGTAAGATATGGGTAGGGCGCGCAGTGGCAGAACACTTAAGAGGTCGGAACCGACTTTCGTTCGCGCGCCAAAATTTTTCCAGCTTACGGAGGAGAACAATGGACTTCCCTTGGGAGAACGACTGTACCGTCGCATCCGGCACTTGGTCCTCACGGGAACATTGCCAAACGGCGCGCGGCTCGCATCATCGCGCGCGCTTTCCAAGAGTCTGGGAATCTCACGTACATCCATATTGGTAGCGTTTGACCGGCTCATTGCCGACGGCTGGCTTGAGTCGCGTCGCAGTTCAGGCATTTACGTTTGCTATTCCGGGCTACAGCCCGCGACGACCGCTTTCGCCAGCGAAAGCGCCAATGAAATGACCACACCATTTCAATTGGGATGGCCGAGCGACAATTTTCCCCTAAAAATCTGGAAGGGGCTCCAATTGCGGAACTGGAGGACGATGCCCGGTTCGACCTTGCTGCATGGCGATCGCCTCGGTCTACCTGCGCTTCGAAAGGCTATCGCAGCGCGATTGGCCGCAACGCGCGGGCTGCCATGTTCGGCCGAACAGGTTATCGTCACGACGTCCGTTGAGGCTGGCGTTGAACTCGCAATACGCGTTCTAGGTCTCATCGGCGAGGAAATCTGGGTAGAGGATCCCTGTGGCCGCTTGAAGTTCTTTGCATTGCTCCGTGCAGGACTGCGCGTAGCTCCGGTTCCCGTCGATCACCAGGGAATGGACGTCAAAGCTGCCAAATCGACAGCACCCCACGCCAAAGCGGCGATTGTCACGCCCACCTGTCAAGCACCAACAGGAGTTACTCTTAGCGCAAACAGGCGAACAGAACTGGTTCGCTGGGCCGAGACGTCCTCGGCTTGGATATTGGAGGACGATTTCAACTGGGATGGCGACGGCATCTCGCGAGCGATTAGCCCGCTCGCCGCCACCGACCTGCAGCGCACAATCTATTTCAATTCCTTCAACCACATTTTGTTTCCAGGTTTGCGCGTTGCCTATTTTGTGGTGCCGTCCCGACTAGTCGACCACTTCAATCGCATTCGCGGCTCTGAAGGCGACGTAAACACGCCAAATCAAATCGTCCTCACCGATTTCATCGAAGGCGGATTTCTTGACGATCATCTGCGGCGCCTGAATTCCAGCAACGCCGAGCGGCGTGCAGCGCTGCTCAGCTATATAAAACGTGATCACACGCCCATGATCGAGCCCCAGAATACTCCGGGAGGGTATTTCGTTTGCGCCTTAAATGGAATCTCAGAATCAACTCTCATCTATATCGCACGGAGCGCAGGAATTTCCGTGCCAGGAATGTCGGAGCATCGTATGAATGTCGGAAAGGCTGAAGAGATCATCTTGGGCTTCTCGCAATTTAAGCCGGAGATACTCTCCGCGGCCTCGACAATGCTGCGTAGAGTCCTGGAGACAGCCGATATCCGATAGCCAACGGCGCCCACGCGCAGTTGGTGGATAGGAGTAGCAGGTGGTTGGCTCGTGGAGCCTAGCCTTGCCGGCCGGTCATTCGTCGGAAAGCGAAGGCATAGCACGGCTACCGATCCATCGCTTCGACTACCTGGCACCGACATTCCGCCAATGCCGCACCAGGGCTCATGCCCCAGTTGGCCCGCTATTCCGCAAATGGAGAACCCGCGATTTCCTTTTCGACCGTGTCGCTCCAGGCCGACGGGACTTGCTCGCGACAAAGACCTTCGAGCCATGTCCCGCGTTGCGAGGTCGGCTTTCGTTTGCAGTGATCGACGAGAAGCGAAGTGAGCTTGTGCTTGAATTGTAACCGGGGAAAAGCCACTACGATTTCAGCCATCTGCTTCTTTTCGTCTTCCGTATCCAGATCAGGCCCATCTACGTCGCTTGCCGCGCCCAAAGCCACCAGCATTGCGTCGGGCCCCATGCGTCGCGTAATCGCAAACCGGCCAGCGTGCAGCGCCACATCGAACCACACAGAGTTGGCATCGGCCGCGCTCGACCCGGCCGATCTGGCGAAACGTTCAGCGGCGTTTGCGCCGTCGATTTCAAACGACAATTTCGGGCTTTCGAATGCAGGCAGTAAGCCCAAATCGTGAAGTGACGAGGCCACAAAAGCCAAATCGGCGTTGTATGACAATTTCTGTCTGTGCAACGCGAGCGCTCCAAACACATAAGTCCGCATGCAATGATTGAATAGAAAGTCCGGGCATGCGTTGCGAGAAAAGCTCGCGGCGGCCATGGCAAGTCGCGACCGTGGAAGAGTTATGCCAGCCACCTCACGCGGGAGGTTCAATGGAGCAAAGGCCTGCCCCGCGGAACCGGCGGCGGGCAGCACACCGAAGGACACGAGCAAAGCTGAGACGGACCGCCGGCTGAATCCATGCCGCGTGTCATTCCGGTTTCGGTTCAACATTGGATTTCCCCTGGTGGCGCTGTGCGTGATTGGCAGACGGCGATCCGAACTAACGCCGGCTATTCGGTACGGCGCCTTGATTCCACCATTCGATTACAAGAGCTCGGAGATGTGAAATCACTTCCTCGTATGACGACGATCCAACGCTTGACTTCGAGTGAACGATAAAAATTTGTCGAACGACCTTATTTGCAGAAAACTCAGTGGTGCATACATTCGCCCGAAAGTGGTTCTCATAACCGGTACTGCTTAATGCTAAGAAAGGCGGGACGTGTCGCTTTGTCGAATCGGCGAATTGCGATCAAACTAAGAGGGCGCTACGGTGGAGTTTCTGTTCTCCTACGGATCGCTGCGCGATGAGGACGTTCAACGCGCGGTTTTCGGACGACGAATAAAGGGCGTTCCCGACGCCGTTTTAGGCTATCGCCTCAGCTCGACAATAATAAGCGACAAAAGAGCTATCGCGATAAGCGGCAAAGCAATCCATCATATTCTTGAGCCGACAGGGCACATTGGCGATCAAATCGAAGGCACACTATTCCAACTGAGCGAGTACGAATTGGGGCTTGCAGATGCCTATGAAGATGCGGTCTACGTGCGGAAAATGGTTCCCCTACGCTCCGGCATCGACGCATGGGTTTACGTGAAGGCTTGATCGATACGCCGCCGAGCCCGCTTCATTGGGCCGCGAGCATCGACAATACATTCCGCAGGGGCAGCCCCGAGCGATTGGGTTATCCGCAATCCCAGGCAGCGGCCAGGATCATCCTCTGAGGCTTTGAACGATTGGTTCGCCTTTTGCTTCCTTGTAAGCGCTGGTCACGATAGGTTCGATCCAAAAAGCGTTGAACCAATAATCGAGCCATGGATCATCACCCACCAAATTCCGGGTGTCCGCACTAAGATCGACTTTGGCGCGCACCTGGTCGAGCGAAAGTCCTTGCGCAACCAGCGCGTCGACCTGCGTACGAACGTCTTTTAATGCCGTGATGATTTTATCGATTTGCACGTGGTCGGTTTGTGGCGCCCCATGACCCGGCACCAGAATCTTGAAGTCATAGCCGCGAAGCTTTTCAAGAACTGAAATCCAATCGTATGGGTAACTTTCAAAGCCATAGGGAAACGGCAAAATCACGGTTTCGCCCGCGACGAGGATATGCTGCTTCGGCAACCACACAACAGCGTCGCCATCCGTGTTGGCTCGGCCGAGAAAAATCGCTTCCACCGGCGCACGACCGTCATCGATTTTGATTCTGTCGTTGAAACTTTCCTTCGTTGTTATCGTCAGGGCGCCATCGAGATCGCTGGCCCACTGCCCGAGCATGAGTACGAGATCATCGTAATGTTGCTTCATCTCCAGGGTTTTTGCAGCCGCTGCCTGCGTCTGCATTCTTGCGATATATCTCTTCAATAGCTGCTGGTAGCGGGCGTTCGCCTCGGCGTCCGGGCTGCCGGGTGTGTTCATCGTTATGGCTTCGCGCAAATGCGCCTGTGTTACCGATGTCGAAATTGTGCGCGCGTTGGGCCAAGCCTTGATGATTTCCGAGAGACCCTGCGGCTTGTCGCCATGCCATTGGCTGATGATGATTGCCTTGACGGGCTTCGGGCTTAATTGGCGTACGATTGCAACAATTCTGCGTCCGGCTCCCGCCGAGCCGCCGGCATCAACAAGCACCAGCCCGTCTTTCTGCTCGATAATCGTAACGTTGCCATTTGGTTGAACCTGAAACTTCGGTTGCGCCAAGACCCAGATACCCGGTGCGATTTTCTGCACAAACTGGAAATAGCCCGTCTCGGCGAGCCGAACCGTCGCAAGATCAACGACGGGAGCAGATTGGGCTTGGCCAGAATTCAACGTCAGCGATGCGGCAGACAAAATTGCCGCCATACACAAGGGGCCCATGCCGAACAATCGATTTCGTAGCAACATGAGGTGTCCCCATCCGTTTAAAAAGGGAATCTCGCTCGACCACCAAACCAACGAAAATCAACTTCGCGTCAACCGTCGAGTAGGCGAACTCCAAATTGCGATACGCGAATGAGTCCAGCGAATGTCTAATACACAATTGGTTCGTCATAAAGACCGATGATTGGCACTTTAAGTCTCATTGTTTTACACTTTTCGCCAGAAACAACTCTTGCGCAAGTCATTTTTTGCCGCTTTCCCGCATGAACGTCGGAGTTGTACGGCCACGCCGTTGACCGAGCTGTCTGCCATCGTGGAGAAGGGATCAGACCTCGATAACGATAGCCCGTGCGTTGGCGACCCTTCGATATTCGCGTTCTGATCGAGGCCCGCTTCTATGTCACCTGTACGAACGCAGCGTCGGCAAAATCTTCAATCGTTTGAGTTTCCGGCATATATCGATCCGCCCCGTCATCCCACGGCAGACGCAGAAGCCCGTCATGCGTTCAAAAGACTTCGCTGAACCCATCGAACGGCAACTCATGCCGTACGTCAATTGTGGAGCGCATTTCCGAGCCGGCGCACAGCCTGTTCTATTGCGTGTGTTTCAAATCCGGCATAACCCAACATAATTTGACCAGGTGCGTGAGCGTCGAGCCGAAATTGAGACATTCTTTCGACAATTACATTAGCCTTGCGGCAAATCGCGAAAAACCTCTCAGTTGTGCAGTTTTTGAGGGCGTAGTTGATATGTGATCCGCCCCCGCCCGTCGGCTCAAGAAAATTAGAAAGGTGGACGCTCACCGATCGTTCAAGAACTTCGCGTCTCTCGTCATGAGCCGTCTTGGCCTTACGCAAATGCTTGTCGAGATGTCCGCCGCTGATAAAATCAGCCAAAACCATCTGACTGGGGATATCGGAACTTCCGCGCACGCCGAACTGGACTGCGGCGAACTGATCGATCAGCCCAGTCGGAATAATCAAATAGGCAACACGCAGAGCCGTGAACAGTATGTGATTGAAACTGTTAACGTAGATCGTGCGGTTGCCCCGTTTTGCAGCTATCGGGTGAAGGTGGAGATTGTCAGCAGCATTGTACCAATCGAAATCGTCTTCCAATATCCAAGCATCTGTTTCGTCCGCCCATTTTAGCAGCTCCCGCCGGCGCGAAGGCGGCATCGTAAATCCGGTTGGAAATTGGCAGGCCGGCGTCACGAAGGCCGCCTTGGCTTGCGGCGCGAGCTGCTGGCCCAACTCGACACTTAAGCCAAGCCTGTCGACAGGCACCGGCACGAGTTGAGCGCCGCTGTACTGCAGGGAACGGGTCGCGCCGCTATAGCCCGGATCCTCCATCCAGATCTGGTGGCCGACAAGGCCCAGCGATCGGACCGCCAAATCGATCCCGGCCGCAATGCTGCTTGTGATGACGACCTGTTCCCAGGAGCAGTTTATTGCCCGAGTCATGGCAACATGCGTGGCGATGGCTTCGCGCAAGCCGACCCAACCGAGAGGATCGCCTTCGTACAACGCGCCATCAGGGATGTTCTGCCATTTCCGCGACTGCAGCTTCTGCCACAGCTTCGCCGGAAATATGTCGATCGGAGGCACGCCAAGCGTAAATGGCAAAATCGGATTAATCGCCAATTTGCCCGCCGGCGGTTCGGTACGCGCATTGTGAGTCCCGAGATAGGCTACGTAAACGCCGGATCCTTTCCGGGTCTCAAGCAGGCCGTCCGCGACGAGACGGCTGATGGCGGTCAATACGGAATTTCGCGACATTCTCAACGTAGAGGCCAGGCTGCGAGATGAAGGTAAACGGGCCCCATGCTGCAAATCGCCCGATACGACTAATTCCCGCACCCTTTGATAGAGCCGCTCATGAAGAGGCACGCCAGCGGCCATGTGCAGGAGCTGAAAATAGCTCGCCGGCTGGCGAACTTCAGTGGCGCCATTTGACGGCCCGCCACTGACGAGTCCCTCCAACATTTTGGTCGACTCCCGTGACCGACGACTACGCATCATTATCCCAATCCATTTCACGAATTTCGTAAACTCACATTTACGTCAGGCTTTGCCTGCCACGCTCAGTAAGCGAGTTGCCGTTGCGAGTCTTTACTCGTCGTGTGGTGGGAGCATGGTGCCTATCGAATTGCGGATTTCAATAAGTTCTCGCTTCAATCGACTGCAAATCCGGAATTCCAAAATCGATCGGCAGCTATTTTTTTTCTCGACTAGTCTGCAGAGTGAAAGAGAGAAAAACGCGAACTGGTCCTTTCATAACGTTGAAAGTGGTGCTCGCCATTGGCCGCCTTCTGATCTCCTATACGACGACGGCTTGGATGGTGCCGGACAATATCTGCGGAGTAACCCGTGTTAAACGAACCATTGATCGACAAATCGAACCTGCCATTTGTGATGGCCAACATGGCGATCGACGATGGCTCGCCTTTGCCCATTTACGAACAAATATGCCGAACCGTCCGGACAGCTATCTCGAACGGCGACCTTCCCCGCGGCACGCAGCTGCCCACCACCAGGGACTTGGCCGAGGTGCTGAAGGTCGGCCGCAATACGGTCGTTACGGCTTATCTGCGGCTTTCCGCCGAAGGCTTTGTCGTCACGAACAGGAGACGTGGTACGCGAGTCTCGGAAGACTGGACGCAATTCTCCCTGTCCACGAGCGGAATCCGGTTGGAAGATGACGGGGCAACTATCGGCCATGTGCGGGAACAGCCAATTCATCGAGCGGCAGCGGCCCCGGTGACGATAAGCTATCGCGCCCGAGAGCTTCTCGATGAACACGCATCGACCGAGCGTTTCGGACGGTCCGTTTCACTTCACTCGCCGGATCCGTCATTGTACCCGCGCAATCCGCTCAGCCGACTTTTAGCGGAGGAATTCTGCCGTCCTCCCGGCACCGATTTCGATCGGGGTGCTCACCGCTTCCAGTCGGCGGTCGCACAGCTTCTGCGTCAGATGCGCGGCGTCGTTTGCGAGCCCGAACAAATTATCCCGGTTGTCGGGATCGAATCTGCAGTCGACCTCGTTTCCCGCGTGCTGCTGGACCCCGGCCATTGCGTTTACTTCGAGGATCCCGGACACGAATTTGTACTTCAAAACCTCACCGCATCCGGCGCTCAGATAATTCCGATTCCGAGCGATGGAAAGGGCGCGGACATCTCTCGCGTATACGGGCCGCCGGCGCGTCTCATCTACGTGTCGCCGTCCGTGGGCTTTCCGTTCGGCCAACAGATGTCCGAAGACCGCCGTCTGGCACTTCTCGATGCAGCCCGAGGCTGGAATTCCATTGTCTTCGAAAATGATTCGCATTGGGAATTGTCCTATGCCGGATGCCGCCTGCGCGCACTTCAGGGTCGAAGCGATCAGACGCCGGTGGTGTACTTTGCAGCTCTCAGTTCCACCTTGGGGCCTCACATCAGAATAGGTTATCTCGTCGTACCGCCGGACCTTGTCAAAGCTTTTAACGAGATGGCGCAACGCATGGCCTGCGTTCCGGATTGTTTCGTTCTGGGCGCACTTGCGACATTCATTGAAAGTTCGGAATACGCGGTCCACACCAGGAAATTGCGCACGATCTACTCGCAGCGCGTGAAGGCGTTGTCGGGTGCCATGCGTTCGCGCCTGTCGGGCATCACCGTTCTTGAGCCCGATGGCGGTCTCAATTTGACGGCGCTCCTCGACGACGACCTGGATGAACAGACAATCTGCGATGCCGCAAATTCGCGTGGCGTCGCGGCTGCCGCCCTTTCGCAATTCTATTGCGAGCGGCGCGGGTTTAAGCCGCCCCAAGGCTTGGTTCTCGGCCTGGGAAATCTTCCCGACAGAACCATCGATTCGACGGTGGACCGACTTCAAAACATTCTTAGGGATGGACGCCGGGCGATTTCCTAGACCATTTTTGAATTGAGTTGACGCAGTCCACCCCTTCCCCTTTGTGGCAGGGATGTCCGGGGGAAAGATTGGCGCGCGATATTCTGATCTCGCGATACGCCGGTTTGTAGGCAATCCAAGCGAGCTCGACTCAGGAGTTAAGCCGACCCTCCCCTTGCAGAGCTGTCCGGGGAAAGTTTGGCGCTCGATACTATAAGCTCGCAATCCGCTGTCTTGCCGGCATCCCACGCGCTTTCGACTCAGAAATTAAGCCACCCGCCCTTGGGGCGGGGCATTGTTGATGCAGCACCCCGCCCCGAAAAATTCGTCGCTGCGCTCTGAATTTTTCGACCCGCCCAAGGGCGGGTGGGAAATATTCCGTGCGATGCGCGGTAATCGAGTTGCCACAAGATTGAGATAGGATTGGCGGTCACTACGTCGATCAACCCGGTAGACACAAAAAAATATGGCGGCCCTCTCGGGCCGCCATACCTTTCTGACGCTTCGCCGGGCGATCAGTATTTGATCGTCACGCCGATGAATATCTCCCGACCCAGGGAATCGTAAGTTCCCGGGAACGTGTTGCCGTTGCCGAATTCGCTCGGCCCGGCGATCCCCGAGAAAACCAGCGGCGGGTTTTTGTCAAAGATGTTGTTCACGCCGGCATGCAGATCAATTCCCTGGCGGACGTTCCAATCCGTCGACAGGTCGAAGTAGTCGTAAGCCGGGATGACTGCATCCACCGGATCCGGACACGGCGACGGGCTCGTTGCGCTGCCGGCGCAGGGGCCGTTCAGCAACGGGTTTGACGTGTTCGAGTCGAGCTTCACGCCGCTCAGGTGACGCCATTGCAGCGAGAAATCGAGATCCCATGGGGTCGTCCAGGTGATGCGCAACTTGTGACGCCACCTCGGGTCCGGCGGGCCGCAGGTATAACCGTACAGGCCGGCGCAATCGTAACTCCCGTCAAAGCCCGATAGGGGGTGAGCCGTCAGGGTGTTGAGCAGAGTTCCGACAAAGTTGACGCCCAACGAACCCCAACCTTTCATCCCCCAATCGTCGAAGTTGGCGGTGTAGTTCGCCTCGAAGTCAAAGCCCTTCGTGATTTCGGTTCCGTTATTTGTAACCGTTGAGTTGACGAAGCCGGATGTCGTTGTGATCGAATGCGTGCTGGGATCGCGGTCGATAAGCGGGCAGGCAAACGACTGGCTCGCTGCGCTAGCTTCGACGCCGTAGCAGGCAGCCAGTATGGCGTTGGAGTTCAAGCCACCCGACAGGAAGTTGGCGATGTTGATGTCGAAGTAGTCGACCGTCGCCGTGAACCCGTCGAAGAAGGTCGGCGTGAACACGATTCCGATCGAACGTGTGTTGGAGGTTTCCGGCTTGGCATTCGGATTGCCTTCGGTAAACTGGTTGCACTGGTCTGCGGCGCAAGCCAGCAACGAGCTTCCCACCAATGCCGCGGGAACCTGTGCGCTCTGAATCCCGCCTGCTTTTTCGCAATTCGTGCGAACGATAGGTGCGCTGGGATTGGAGCAGGGATCCAGGCCGCTGAACAAGCCGGTAGTGGCGGGCGCAAACAATTCGAGCACATTCGGCGCCCGGACCGCGCGCTGGAAGCTTGCGCGGAGCCGGAAGTCATCGGTCGGCTGGTACTCGGCTCCGTATTCGTAGGATGAAACCGCGCCGGCAAGGTTATAGGACGAGTAGCGGTAACCGGCCTTTGCCGACAAATCCTCAATGAACGGCATCCCTTCGATGATCGGGACCTGCAATTCACCGAACCCTTCCGTCACGTTGAAACCGGATTTCGGAACCGGCGGAGCTGCGCCGCCGGCACCTGCCAGGTCGCCACCCAACACGGAGGAGTCGGGGTCGAAAGTCAGGTACTCTTCCCGGTACTCCGAACCGATCGCAACGGCGATCGGATTCTTGGCCCAGGGCGATTTTCCGCCCCATTCGCCGAAGTCGCCGGTCAGCGAACCGCTGATAACGCCTTCCTGAGTCAGGCCATCCTCGATGCCGGATGCTGCAACCGAGGTCTCCATTGCGGGGGTGATGCCGCCGATGCCGGAGAAGATATCGAGAGGAACACAACCGGACGCCGAGCCGCTGGCGCACGAGATAACGCCCGGGGCACTGTAAACCGCCTGCAAACCTGTACCGGTTTTGGCGATCGAGAAGTAATTCTGAATCGCCTGAGTGTAGACCGTCGCGCCGTACTGCGCATAGACGTCGTAGCTCCAACCGTCGCCGAGGTCACCCTTGGCGCCGATCTGGAAGCGATAGGACGTATGCCGGAAATCCGACTGACGGTCCCCGCCTTCGACGTTGCGACGGCCGATCTGTAATGTGGCCTGGCCCGGCGCACAATTCGTGATTCCGTATACCGCAGCGCAATTTCCGTTGGCTTGGCCGCCGTAGTAACCGCCGCCGGCATAGGCCCCATTTGGGACAAAGGCGTCGCCAACGACATCGCCGCAAAGGATCTTGTTTTCCTGCGACGACAGTAGCGGGTTGTTACAATTGACGTTGAAGAACGAGCCGAAGAACACACCCGACGGTGCGATCTGCGCAGTCGAGTCGTCATCCGTAAACATCATGCTCGTATAGACGTCGAGCTCCTTGTTGACGTCGTAGTGGCCAAAGAAGCCGCCCGTCCAGCGCGTATCGGGACGCTGCAGGTAGTTGAGCGCGCCGTAGTTGTATTTCTGGCTCGTTGCGCCGGTGTAAGGCACGAACGTGCCGCCACCCGGGGTACCATTGCCATGCACGAAGTTGTCGACCGCAGCGGGGGTGCCGGTTGTCAGCTTGTTCGACGTACAATGATTGGGGACCGTGCCGCTCGCGGAACTCGACAAACATGCGGCGGCGTTGTTGTACGAGATGAAGCGGTCGTAATTGCTCGATCCGCCGCAAGCCAGATGGCTGCCGGTGAAAGCCGTCGTACAGGCCGAGAAATCGCGGGCCGCTTCGAGAACGGGCTCGGAATTGCGATAGCCGACATAGGCCGTCACGTTGCCCTTACCGTTGGCGGTGTTCGTGCCCATGATGATGGTACCGGAGTCGGTATTGCCGTCCATGATGCCTTCGGGGGCATAGTTGAACCCGAGACCGCCAATATGCGGCGTGATCAGCGAGCGTTCGGCGGCGTTGTTATTGTCCGCCTGGTCGATGCCGTATTGGCCGTCGAACTCGAT
>Ga0302325_10023434_pt1 | contig 12864 bp, 17 predicted proteins | sample Palsa_T0_2_FD_201948 | JGI IMG/M metagenome (GOLD analysis project Ga0302325, IMG submission 201948) | Peat permafrost microbial communities from Stordalen Mire near Abisko, Sweden - Palsa_T0_2 | ecosystem: Environmental > Terrestrial > Soil > Palsa > Peat permafrost | place: Sweden: Abisko... | reverse complement strand
GCAAAGCAACCAAGGTCACGATCTACAACTGCCGGTGCGCCGGGATAAACCGGCACGAAGGAGGAGATGGAAGAGCTCCACGCTGAAGGGCTAGCGACCCACGGCGACCCCGAGTCATGCGCTGCGTCCCGTGAGGGGCGTGGTGAAGCGTTGACAGGGGCACGCGCAGGCCGGGCTATTGAGCCGCGAAATGTAGGAACCCGGGGTGCCGACGCCGTCGGCAGAGCGGAAGGCAACACCCCTGGCGGCGCTATCGCGAGCCGTCTGGGGACCCCGCGCGGTCAGAGATCCATGGCATGTGCGGAACCTTCGTGCGCGAGAACCGGGAGGTCCCGTGCCTGCCCGTCCGCGTGGTCTGCGGGCGGGCCGCCGGGGGAACGCTGCGGCGGTAATCCCCGGATGGACGGGCGCGGGAAGTCGGATCAGTTCGTAGTACCTGCGAGCCTGCCGAACGAGGCCGCTGGCTGAGGAGGCAGGGGAGGAAAGGAACTGAGTCATGGGGAACACGGACGGCGAAACACGCTCCGGACGCAGTGCCGGAGAAGGCGTGTCAAATGGGCTGGACCGTGTGCGCGAGGTCGCGCTGAAGGACAAGGGAGCGCGGTTCACCGCGCTGCTGCACCACGTCAGCTACCTCCGTTTGTCGCTGGCGTTCGACGCCCTGAAGAAGGACGCGGCGCCCGGCGTGGACGGGGTGACCTGGCGGGAGTACGACAGGAACCGGCAGGAGAACCTGCTGGCCCTGCACGCGCGGGTGCAGTCGGGGAAGTACCGGGCGGTGCCGTCGCGGCGCGTCTGCATCCCGAAGGCGGACGGGCGGCTGCGGCCGCTCGGCATCGCGTCGCTGGAGGACAAGATCGTCCAGCGCGCCGTCGCGGAGGTGCTGAACGCGGTTTACGAGGCGGACTTCAAGGGCTTCTCCTACGGGTTCCGGCCGGGAAGGAGCCAGCATCATGCGCTGGACGCCCTCGCGGTCGGGCTCGGGAAGCGGGTGGACTGGGTGCTGGACGCGGACATCCGCGGCTTTTTCGACCATCTCGACCGGGGATGGCTGGCGAGGTTCCTCCGGCACCGGATCGCGGACGAAAGGATCCTGCGGCTGGTCATGAAATGGCTGAACGCGGGAGTGCTGGAGGACGGGCAGTGGTCCGACAGCGGGGAGGGCACGCCGCAGGGCGGTTCACTGTCCCCGTTGCTTGCGAATGTATATTTGCATTATGTCCTGGACCTGTGGGCCGATCACTGGAGGAAGACGCAGGCGCGCGGGAATGTCATTGTCACGCGGTTCGCGGACGACTTCATCGTCGGGTTCCAGTACCAGGACGACGCTGAGAGGTTCCTGGGGGAGCTGCGCGGAAGGCTCGCGAAGTTCAGCCTGGAGCTTCACCCGGAGAAGACCCGGCTGATCGAGTTCGGGCCGCGTGCGGCCCGGGCGCGGAAGGCGCGGGGCGAGGGGAAGCCGGAGACGTTCACGTTCCTGGGATTCCGGCACATCGCCCGGATGACCAGGCAGGGACGGTTCTGGGTCCAGCGGATCACGGACAAGAAGAAGCTGGCGGCCAAGCTGAAGCAGGTGAAAGCCGAGCTGATGCGAAGACGCCACCTGCCCGTCCCCGAGCAGGGGAGATGGCTGGCCAGCGTGATCAGGGGACACGAGGCGTACTACGCCGTCCCCGGGAACGCGGAGGCAGTGCAGGCATTCCGGTACCACGTCACCCGGCACTGGCGGTTCGCGCTGTCGCGCCGCAGCCAGAAAGGCCGGGTCACCTGGGAACGGATGTCCCGCCTGGCCGGGCGCTACCTGCCCACGACCAAGATCAGGCATCCCTGGCCTGAAACGCGGTTCGCCGCCAGGTACCCATGACAGGAGCCCAGTGCGGTAATTCCGCTCGCTGGGATCTGCGCGGGGGCCGCCAGTAATGGCGGTCCCTACCGCGACTATCAGACGGGCGTCTGGCGGGAGCGCCGCCATCTCGACATCGTGATTGACCCCGTGGGCGCGAGCCCGAAGGTCGTCGTAGAGAACAAGCTCTACTCTGTGCCCTACCCGGCACAGCTCATCAAGTACAACCCGTATCAGCTCCCGTGGTTGTCCCATCACGGTGAAGGCGGGGCGCAACCCGTTACGTGCTGCTGAGTCTCATTACGCCGACCTTCCCGCTCCCGAGCCCATGGGTGCACGTCGGCTACCGTGACCTGGCCGGGGCACTCGACCAGATCGACGCCGATGCACTCGGGCGCACGAGCGGCCAGTTCATTCGCTATCGCGCACTGATTCACCGCCTGGTTGCGCTGGCCGAGGCAGTCGACCCGGCCCAAGCACTCGACGAGCAGTTCTCCGCGACTGATGCAGTCGCGCAACTGCCAGGCGGCGGAGGACTCGACGGGGCCATCGCGCGCATGCGATTCAGCGGCCTCGCCCACCCTGCAAGGGTCACCACCGTCTCGGACGCGGAGTTGATCGCGCCCACCATGCCCAGGCAGGCCCGGCCCCCCGAGGGGCTGTTCGCACAGCGGCTCGACCACCTGTTCCGCGCGGTCCACCCGAAGGACCGGGGGCCGACCAGAGGTCTTCGACCTTGCCGACGCGCTAGTAGGTGAGCGCCACGGCCCAGACGATGATGAAGAGACCGGCGATGCAGAACCCGGCCAGGTTGATGTTGAAGTTGGCCCTCAGGTCCCAGAACCCGCCGTTCAGGTGCACCTCGGTGGTCAGGATGCCGAGGATCTCGATGGTGCCGATAATGAACGCCGCGCCGATGGACAGCCCGGTGATGACGAGGTTGTAGTAGATCTTGAAGATCCCGGACAAGACGATCAGGTTCAGCGCCGCGATCAGGTACAGGAAGCCGGCGGACAGCAGCGTCCCGATCGCCCCCGTCGGCGGTCTCGTAGGCGGAATTCGGGTCAACCATCGCGCCGAAGACGGCCTGGGCGGCGAAGGTGATGCCGACGCCGACCGGCTAGGCTGCCCGCCGGATGACTTCGAGATCCGCATCTTCACCGGTGCGCTGACCGGGGCCGTCCTGGCCGCCCTGGACGAGGCCGGGATCGATGGCCGGGACCCGGCCCAGCTCGACCACATCAAGCGGGCCATCGACTACCTGGCCACCGGATTCCCTCTTGCCACCCGCCCACAGCCCCGAACCATGAAGCGCACTGCCATTCCTGCCCGGCTAGAAGGAAAATAGGAGCATCAGGTGTGGCGTGTTCCACCGAAGCGCCCCTTCTCGCTGTCCTCACCGCGGGCCTCACCTGGGCCGAGCGACACCAATGGGCTCGAGGCCGCCAAGCTGGCTTGGCGGTGCTCGGAGGCGTCATCGGGGCACGCCGGACAGCGGATCAGCGTTCAGTCGCCGAGCGACTAACACTCTTCCAAACCTCTTGTCCCACGCAAGGTGATTAGATGATCTCGCTCCGCGCGGCTGTCTCAATGGGGTCCACTGATTGAGGGCAGCGGAAGTGCCCCGGCCTGATAGGCCGGGGCACTTCCTATCGAGGCGTTACTTGATGGATGTGGGGCAGACCAGCGTCGCGCGGGCGATGGTGTGGCTGTCGATCTTGAAGCCCAGCAGGGCTCCGCTGGTGGTCGCACCGAGTCCGGTGCTCGACTCGTCCAGGGCGGTGACGGTGATGTAGTAGTCGTGCACGCCGGAACCGGCCGGCGGGGCTCCGCCGATGTAGCGGGCCACGCCCGCATCGCCGTCGAGCTGGATCGCTCCGGCTGGCAGGGTGGTGGACTTCAGTGCGCCCGCGTTCTCCGGCAGGGAGGTCGTCTTGGCCGGGATGTCCTCGACGATCCAGTGCCAGAAGCCGCTTCCGGTTGGCGCCTCCGGGTCGTACATCGAGACTACGAAGCTCTTGGTCCGCTTGGGGAAGCCGTGCCAGGACAGCTCCGGCGAGATGTCCTTGCCGCCGGGCACCCCGAAGATTCCCGACAGCTGTGCGGTCGGCAGCGGATGCCCGTTGCGCACGGTCGTGCTGACCACCCGGAAGGAGGGCACCTTCGGCAGGAACTGGTACGGGTCCGGAAGGTCCCGCTGAGAGGACCTGTCGACGGAGATTTTGGCCGGGACTGATGTGCTGCTCGCCGCGGCGCTTCCGGTGCCGAAGGCGTAGGCGGCGCCAACGCCTATTCCGAACACTGCGGCGGCAGCGACCATCCTGAGCTTGTTGAACTTCATTTCAGGCAATCCTTCCCCACGATTCCGAATGGCCGTCATTTGACGGCTTAAGCGCCTTCGGCCCTTTTGATTTTGTCCCGTTTGGCGGCTTGGGAAGGATCGTGCCAGATCCAATTTCATATGTCCAAGAACTGGATTTAATCGTCTCGATAACCTGAGTGCATGGCACAGCTATCGTGCCCGCGGATGGAAGTTCTCGGAACGAGAGCATTGGCGGCTCGCGGCAGGCCGCAGACGCCGGACCCGCAAGGGTAGAGCCGGGCTGGATCCGCGTGGTGGCGGCAGACACTTCCGCGGTACCGCCCTATTGCGCTAGCGGTCCGAGGCGTTCGGTGATGTGGGGCGGTGTGACCAGGGTTTCGACTGAGATTGCGGAGACGAAGGCTGCGGTGATCGGGTCGGGGCGCACGCGGGTGTAGACCGCGAGGGGGCGGAGCACGGGCGGGTCCGGGCGCAGCAGTGTGCCGTCGAAGTGCGGGGGGATGATGTTGCCGGGCAGCAGGGCGAGGCCGACGCCGGCGCGTGCCAGGCTGAGCGCGGACGGGCTCTGTTCGGTGCGTACTGAGAGCCTCGGGGCGAAGCCGGCCTTCTCGCAGGCCGAGTTGAGGATGTCGGACAGGCCGCTACGCGCGGTGTAGTGCACCCACTCCCGCTGTGCTAGGTCGGCGAGCGGGACCTGTGCGCCGTCGCGGTAGGGCAGCGCGTCGGGCGCGGCGACGATGACGAACTCTTCGACGCCGATTACCTGGCAGGGACCGTCCCATTCGGGCGGGGTGGGGCCGACCGCGACATCGGCCTGGCCCGCCTCCATCGCCGCGATCAGCTCGTTGGTGTGGGGGAGTTCGACGAGATGGACCTGTAGTTCAGGGTAACTGCGCCGCCAGGTGCGCAGGGCTACGGGCAGGACTCCGGTGCTGATCGAGTAGAGGGTGCCCACGTGCAGTTCACCCGTCTCCACGCCCGAGGCGCGGCGCGCGGCGCTGCTGGCGCGCTGCGCGTGCGCCAGGCTCGCCCGGGCGTGTGGCAGGGCGGTGCGGCCGGCCGGGGTGAGCCGGACCTTGCGTGGGAGGCGTTCGAGGAGCGGGCCGCCGAGTTCGCGTTCCAGGGACTGGATCTGATGGGACAGGCCTGGCTGGCTCACGCCGAGCAGTTCGGCCGCCCCGGTGAAAGAGCCCTCGTCGACAACGGTGATGAAGTACTCGAGCTGCCGCAGGGAAATTGACATGCACAGAATCTATCACTTGTATAAGTTTCATTTGTTGGACAAATGGCAAATGCCTGCAGCAGGATGGATCCCAGGCCACCACCGCGGTGACCGCGAATCAGGAGGCAGAGCCATGTCCGGCAGCATTTCCCTCAGCAGCGTCGAGAAGGCGATCGAGGCCGGCAAGTCCAAGGCCGCCGAGCTCGGCGTCGCGTTCACCATCAGCATCCTCGACGGCGGTGCGCGCCTGGTCGCGCTCTCCCGCATGGACGGCGCAGCCCTGGCCAGCGTGGAGTCGAGCCAGGCCAAGGCGCGCACCTCGGTGTACTTCGCGCAGCCGACCCGCGACCTGGTCGGCGCGGTCCAGCCGGGCGCCCCGATGTTCGGCATCGAATCCGGGTTCGGCGACCCGGTCGTCTTCGTCGGCGGCGCGGTCCCGGTCACCGATGCCCACGGCGCGGTCATCGGCGCCGTCGGGGTCGGCGGCGGGTACCCCGACCAGGACCACGAGGTCGCCGAGGCGGTCAAAGCCGCCCTGTAAGCCACGGGGGCGTGCGGGCGCGGCCGGGCAGCCGCGCCCGCTCCCCCCGCGTCCAGACTCCCATTCGTCCGGGTCCTAGCTAGAACCCTCCCTCACGTCACCGGGGGTGACCGCATGTCTCACCTGCGCGTACTGTGCCTGCACGGCTACCACGGCAGCGGCGCGATCCTGCGCCGCCAGATGGAGTCGCTGACCGCCGCATTGCGGCCGAACATCGAGTTCGTCTACGTGAACGCTCCCTCGCTGGCCGCCGGCGACTTCGGCTGGTGGCACGAGGGCTTCGACGGATGGGAGCGCACGCGCGACTGGGCCATCGAGCTGGTGTGCGCCGGACCCCGATTCGACGGGATCTTCGGCTTCAGCCAAGGCGCGGCCCTGGCCGGCCTGCTCACCGCGGTCCAGGAGAGCGGGAGCGCACCGCCCGAATTCCGGCTCGAATTCGCCGTCATGGTCGGCGGCTTCACCAGCGACCTGCCGAAACACGCAGAGCTGTTCCGGCACAAGCTCACCACCCCCTCCATCCACGTCATCGGGCGCACCGACGTGATCGTGCCCCGCAGAGACTCGCTGCGCCTGGCCGACCGGTTCGCAGACCCCTTGGTCCTAGAACATCCCGGCGGCCACATCGTCCCCGGCCACGACGCGGTGGCCGGACCCATCGCCGGCTTCCTCGCCAGCCGGAAAGAAGCTGACGATGAGTAGCAACGTGCACGCGAAATCTGGGGTCGGCCCGACCATGGACCACCTACCCACCCCTGTCGGCAGGGCACCAGGAACGTGTAGGTTCTCCCGGCAGTTGTCCAGGACACCCGTCGTGACGTCAGCCTCGTTCGGGGTTCTCAGCGAGTTGTCCGCCGGTTCTTCTCACCGATCTGTCCTTTTCCTGGCGTCTCCGGCGTTGGCGGGTCCTGGCGGTGGGGGTGCTATCGCGTGGGTGCCGCGCGAACAGCCGGGCCTCGGCCTCGGCCGCGATCCCCGCCAGCCTCACCAGGTCGCTCGCGTCAACGGGTGCGAGTGGCCGCCCGGAAAGGGCTCCCTCCATGGCCAGTCATCCTGCCCCGGCGCCATGAAACTGGATGATCCGGGATGAGGAGAGGTTGAACTGCTGACCCCCGCGAACCTCGCCTCCCAAATTCCTCCCAGCAGCCACCTTGCTGCTAGCGAAATAGGGTCCGAATCAGCTGCGCCAGGCAGACAACACCACCAAGCCTGATGGCTCGCTCGGTCTGGGCCGAGTCACGATGGAGCTGGTATTTGACCCACCCGACCACGCGCGGCAGTCGAACAACGATGACGAGATCGTCGATCGAGCCTTGGCGGTTCAGACGTTGGCAGGCCGCCCGGTCACGATGGTGACCTACGACAAAGGGATGTCGCTCAGGGCACGATACGCCGGGCTGCAAGAGTTGTGGCTGCCGCAGGTGTGAAAGGCCAGAAGGGGAAAGTCTCAAGCTCACGCGGTCGCCGCGGTGGGGCGTAGGCGGGCGGGCCTTGATCCGCTCCGCCAACCATCTACCACCCAGACAAAACCCGTAGGCCCGTATAGATCACTCCCGGTAACCTGTAAAACCATGGAAGCCGCCGCCCGCCGCACCGTCTACTTGGACATCAACCACTGGTACGCCCTAAAGGATCAACGCGGTCAGCGAATATGAGCTGCTAAAGCAGCCGCCGAAGGCGTACTGGAACAGCATCCCTGGCTACGACCCCTACGCCGCACGGCGCGAGGCTGACCGGGAACTGGTCGGCTTCAACGTCATGGTCAACACGTTGCGGACGGACGCGGACCTACGATCACGGCCGCTGGCCGTCGAGGAATTGGTCGGCCACTGCTACTTTCAGCCGCACGTCACGCCGCTTCAGCTCTTCAACCGGGCGACCGATCCGTTCCTGCCCGCCGTGCGACCGCATACCTTCGCTGTGCTGGACGACCTGGACGACCTGGACGCCCGGGGGCTGCGTAACCATGTGCTGGTCATCACCCGGCACCAGATGAAGCCGGGTGACGTCGAACGCCTGAACGCGCTGCGCAACCTCAAGGTGAGCCTGCTGTTCACCTACCTGCAACACGCGCTCGGCTTCCAGGTCCATGACGTTCGCCACCCCCACCGCACACGACAGCATGGTCGAGCCGACATCGGCTGGGAGGGGGCAACCCGCGATGACTGACTGGATGAGCCTTGACTACGCGGTCGTGGACGTGGAGGGCAACGGCCAGCAACCGCCCGACCTGGTGGAGCTGGCCGTCGTTCCGATCCGCTCCGGCGTCATCTGCCGGGACGGGCGAGCTATCGGCTCGGCGCGCTCGTCAACGCCCTTCACCTGGCCGATGGGCTGGCGGACGGGCTAGTGCCGCATCGGGCGACCTACGACGCGCTGGTGACGACGCGGCTGTTCATTCTTCTCGCCACCCGCGCGGCCATGCTCGAAGACCTGCGCGGCCAGCCACCGGAAAGGGCTGAAGGCGATGCCCCAGCCCTCTTCTGACCATTCCCGCGGCTTGTTCGTCTCGGTGGACGGCCCTAGCGGCGCGGGCAAGTCGACCATCGTGGAGCACCTGGCCCAGTTGCTGGTAGCCAGCGGCGAAGACGTGCACGTCACGGCCGAGCCGAGCGGCGGGCCGATCGGGCGACTGTGCCGCGAGCTGACCGAAACAGTCACCGGCTATGCCCTGGCCTGCCTGTACGCCGCCGACCGCTACCACCACGTTGAGGTTGAAGTCCGGCCCCACACCGAAGCCGGGCGGACGGTCATCTCCGACCGCTACATTCCCTCCGGCCTCGTCATGCAGCGATTCGACGGCATCGATCCGGCGTTCCTGTGGCAGCTCAACGCAGAAGCTGACCGGCCCGACCTGGCTGTGATCCTCGAAGCCGATCCCGAGGTCATCGCCCAGCGCCTGCATGAGCGCGGCGCGCACAACAGGTTCCAGCTCTCGCCCGGTAGCAGTCGCGCCGAGGTCGCTTTCTACCGGCAAGCCACTGAACGACTCATTCAGGCCGGTTTCACCATGCTGAAGGTGGACTCCAACCAAAGGCCTCCCGAGCAGTCTGCGGCACTCATCCGCGACCACCTCACTGCTCTCTTCGCCGTCCGCGAGAAGTGATATCGATGATCGAAACGGGACAGCGCTGGGACTCCCATGGTGCTCAGCGCGCGTCATCATCCAGCCCTCGATGGCGAACGCCGAGCGTCACGAGCGAGATCTCCCTGGCGGCCGTGGCAACGGCGGCCAGCTGCGCCAGGACGTTTGTGAACTTCACGCTTGGAGTCTGGGGCCTGGGCCGTCTGCATGACGATACCGAGTTGGTGGCCTCGGAGCTTGTAACGAATGCCGTGCAGGCCACAGGCGTTACAGACCCCTCGCCACGCTGGAGCGACCTAGACCATCTGGCCCTGATCAGGGTGCGCCTGGTGGTGCTGGCCGACAGCCTGATTGTCGAGGTGTGGGATCAGGAGCCGACGCAACCGACACCGAACAGGGCGACCTCCCCGGACGCAGAGAACGGACGCGGCCTGCTGACCGTGAAAACGCTCAGCAAGCGATGGGATTGCTACGCCCCCGCAGAGGGCGGCAAGTGGGTGTGGGCCGATCTGGCCATCCCACCGGCTGAACCAGAGCCGTTGCCAAAGCGGGAACGTCCCAAGGAAATGCCGCCGTTCAGGCAGAGGCGGGCCAGCAGCGATCCGGTGGCACTGCGGCGAGTGCGGGATGGGTTGAGGAAGTTGTGAAGCAGTGCATGCACGATGCCCCGGTTCAGTCGCTCGATGGGGCAGATGGCAAGCGCATCAGGTCGGCCTCGACCCATTCGCGGCCACCACTGTCGCGTTCGTCTTGGAAAGGCCGATCTTTAGCTCGGCTGAGCTGGCTGTTGCGCGGTCAGCCCTTCAATGACGACTGACCGGCCGTGGCTGGGCCATGGCGGACGTGTGTTCGGATCGCTGGTGCCGCACTTCGGGCTGGCAGCCATGGCGCTGGTCGCTACTCGCCGGGCTTTCGTGCCCCGGATGTTACGACAACCCAGACGACACGTTCGGTTACCCAGAGTATCCGTGCTGGCACGGCAGCGGACATGAGCAGGCCGGCCATACAGAGAGCGGTGACCACCGGATGAGGGCTGCTGTCCCGGTCACCGAGTAGCCCGATCAGGAACAGAGCAGTGGCGTACGCCGACCACCGCATAGCCCGCGTGTAGGCCTCGAACAGGGAGGTCCAGTGCGATGATCTCCGAACGATCTCGAATCGTGAAGCCTGAGCGTAGCCGAGGACGATGGCCAAGATGGCCACGATGAACCCCAGCAAGGTTGCCTCGACGGTCAGCAGGGTGGTGTAGAGGTCGCCCCGCTGATTTGTCAGGTAGCTGTACAAGTGACGGTGGACGGTATGGATTGCAATGATGCGCCACAGCACCACGGGCTCGGTCAGTCAGCGGCGGGCAGCCTGGGGATATCGGCCCGGTAGAGACTGAGCAGCAAGCCGTACGCCTCACCGGAGACGGCGTCCGCCGGGTGCTGCCGGGCGGCGAAGTCCTCCAGCTGGGCAGCCAGGGTGCGGGCCTGCTGCTGCGACAGCCGCAGATGCCGCAGCACGGTGCGGCCGGGCTCGCTGCCGCCCGCTGGCAGCATCTCCGCCAGCGCCGCCTGGACGAGGAACTCGGCCCCGGCATCCCCGGGCAACCTGAACCCCGCGCTGACCAGCGCGAAATGCTGCTCTGTGCCGCCGCGGACATGCCGGGTCCCGGCGATCTGGACCAGGCCCGCCTCGCGCAGGACCCGCATGTGGAAGCTGATGGTCCCCTTGGCCAGCCCCGTCGCCGACGCGAGCTGCCCCAGCGTGGCGGGCCGCTGGCGCAAGACGTTCACGATTCGGTGGCGCGCCGGGTGCCCCAGCGCCTTGAAGTGCGCGGGCGTCTGCAGGGCCAGCGGCTCCGGTGCCGCCTGACCGGCAGCGCTGGCGGCTGGCGTGTCGTCCACCCCTGTAGTGTCCATGAATCTCGACGCTTTGACAAACGATCGCCGGAGGACGCATGATGGCGCTGAAAGCGTTTACGATCATCGATGCTTTAATCAGCCCCAATGCCGCAGGAGTCCCGTGCCCTTCTCGACCGCGACGATCGCCGTGCCGCACCCAGCCCGTTATCTCAGCCTGCTCACCGCCCGCCTGGAACAGGATGCCTCCGTGGAGCACGCTGCCGACGGCCGGGCGACGATCACATTCGGCCAGGGGGCCTGCGTGCTCACCCCGGCCCGCGGGCTGGGCGTGATCGCGGCGGCCGCGGATGGCGCAGCCCTGGCCGCCCTGCGGGACATCCTCACCCGCCACCTGCGGCGATGCGCCGACGGCGAGGACCCGGAGATCACCTGGACGGAACCCGTCTCGGGAGCGGACATGCAGATCACCGACCCCGTCATCGGCGACTACCTGCTCAGGCACTGCACCGGGGCCGACGGCATCCTGGGCGAGCTGATCGCCGCCACCAGGGAAGCCGCCGGCACAGCGGCGGGGATGCAGACCTCCGCGGACGAGGGCGCCCTCCTGACGATGCTGACCCGGATGGCCGACGCCCGCTACGCCGTCGAGGCGGGCGTCTTCACCGGCTACTCATCGATCTGCATCGCCCGGGGCCTCGCCGCCGGCGGACGCCTCCTCGCCTGCGACACCAGCGACGAGTGGACCTCCATCGCCAGGCGGTACTGGCAGCGCGCCGGAGTGGCCGACCGCATCGACCTCAGGATCGGCCCGGCGATCGAGACGCTACGGGCGCTTCCCGCCGGGCAGCGTATCGACATCGCCTTCATCGACGCGGACAAGTCCAGTTACCCCGCCTACTACGAGGAAATCGCGAGCCGGCTGCGCCCTGGCGGCCTCGTCATCCTGGACAACGTGTTTCTCGGCGGCCGGGTCCTCGACCCGGCCTACCAGGAGGAACACCACCAGGTGATCCGCCGCCTGAACGATCTCATCACCGCGGACGAGCGGATGGATTCGGTCATGCTGCCACTACGCGACGGCATCACCATCGCCCGCAAACGGTAAGAACCCGCATCCACCGAGGGTTTTCAAGCAGGCTCTAAGAGCCGACCCGAGGCTGGCGTTGGCTTCTTCGATGACGTTGATGTACGGTCGGCGGACGCTGAGATCCAGCTTGCGAACGGCCTTCTTGCATGAGAGTACAGCAGCCACATCTTGGCGCAGTAGAGCTTCGAGGGTGAACTCCGGGCAGTCCTCACCCACCGCTCTACGGAGGTACTGTGCCAGTCGGCTGGGCCGCGGGCCGTAGAAGTTGAATTCGATCCCCGCGATACCGTCCGGAAAGATGCAGAGATGCGAGACTTCGTAGATGCCAGCCTCATCGGCCAAATTCAGGTCGGTCAACTGCCCGCCGACCTCCGCTAGGGGCAAGGCGTTGCGTCTGACGTTGGCGAAGCGGAACTTGCAGATCTCGCCGACCTCATCGATCCAGACACACTGGTCGGCATCGCCACTGGTCACATAGCGACCGCCATCACCCGCAGGGCGGAATGGCAGACCATCGAGCTTTTGTAGTGCTGGGTGCAGATCGACGTTGATCGGTACGCCGTCCTCGCCCGCACCACCGTCGATGCGGAAGAAGTAGATGCTGCGCTTGGCCACGTCAGCCTTACGGCGACCACGTGACGGCGTTGTCACGGGCAGTCCCAGCATTGGAATCGCGCTGTCCACGCAGTCATATCATCCCCGGACAAGATCGGCTCTCATCCCGCTTCCAAAATCGGAGCACTGGGAGGAGATAGAAGCTACCAAGCGTCAGACCTAGTACGCTCACGTGCTGAAACCCTGGTGAGGTCTTCACGTTTGGGGCTGGCCTGGGCAGACGCGGCCTGGGTGGAGGGCTGCCCACAGGTTAAGCGGGCGCTGCCCACGCGATCTGGATGATGCTGTTCCGTTTCCGCGG
>Ga0302325_10023433_pt1 | contig 12864 bp, 12 predicted proteins | sample Palsa_T0_2_FD_201948 | JGI IMG/M metagenome (GOLD analysis project Ga0302325, IMG submission 201948) | Peat permafrost microbial communities from Stordalen Mire near Abisko, Sweden - Palsa_T0_2 | ecosystem: Environmental > Terrestrial > Soil > Palsa > Peat permafrost | place: Sweden: Abisko... | reverse complement strand
TACAATGGCCGCATTTACATGCAGACGACCAAGAAGATGTATTGTTTTGGCAGCGCCACGCCGGCCTCCGCTTCATTTGAGACGGCCGATGCCGCGCCCGACGACAAATGGCCCGAGCCTGGTGCGGCCAAGGCATTGCAAATCAAGCCGTCGGAGTTGCTCCTGTTGCCGGGTGACACGGTTTCGTTTCACGTCCGCGAACTGGACGGCAATGGCATGACGGTCAAAGACATAGAGGACCCGAAATCCGTTCAATGGGCGTCCTTCATTCCGCCGACGGCGAAAGTCAAAGCCAAGATGAACGCCACCTTCAACGCCGACGGACAATTGGCGGCCGCCCCGGTCAAGTCGCCCTCCGCTGGCGCCTTTGAAGCCCAGGCGGACGGCCTCAAAGGCTACATGCGCGGCCGCGTGTTGCCCGGGTTGCCGATCAGTCAGGATTTCGAAGCGAGCGTGCTGACGGAAAAGACCACCAACAATGTCGAACCACCCACCCCGTTCGCTTATCCGCCTTTGCCTTGGATCGGGGCGCGCTTCAAGTTCGACGTGCGGGAAAAGGACGGCAACAAGTGCCTGGTCAAAACGATTGACAATACTTTTTTCCAACGCGCCACCGTTTTCATGGGCACGCCGGATTTGAAGAATTACACCATTGAAGCCGATGTGATGAGCGACGGCAACAAGCGCAAGATGTCCATCGTGGGGGTCATCAACCAGCGCTACCGCATCGTGCTCAAAGGCAACGACCAAATGTTGGAGACGACCTCCAATGAGGAATTATTTCGTGTCCAAACGCCGTTTCACTGGTCGCCGAACGTATGGTATCGGTTAAAGGCGCGGGTGGACGTGGCGGCGGACGGATCGGGCGTCATCCGTGGCAAGGCCTGGAAAAAAGGCGATCCTGAACCGGAAGCCTGGACCAGCGAAGTCCCCATCGCGCACGCCAACGCCAACGGTTGTCCAGGATTGTTCGGATTTTCCCCGCAGAACATGCGAGTTTATATTGACAACGTGGCGGTGACGGCAAATTGAAATGCTTAGATTTCATGGAGGCCACAGATGAAATTTCATGACGTCCAAATGATAGACTTTGAAGGAGCGAAGATGATCCTGAAGGTGGACGGTCAAGTTTACCGAGTTGACCTGCCAGCTCTTTCAGCCCGATTGGCAATTGCCAGAGATGCTGCACGCCGATCATACAGCATTTCACCCTCTGGTTACGGCGTCCATTGGCCCGACCTCGACGAGGATTTGACGATTGATGGTTTGATCGCGGCAGCACTGCCCGCCCAACCCAAGACTAGCGAAGCGCCGCTCCTGCTCAAGGAGGAGCCGCCGCAATAATTTGTGAACTTTGTCAAATGACTTTAGACGAAAAATTGAAATAATGAAATCGAACCACACATATCTTTCCGGCGTGGTGGCCGCGACTTTGGCCGCTGGCGGCCTGACGACCCAGGCATCCGATTGGCCGCGCTGGGGCGGGCCGGACCCGGGACGCGACATGATCTCCCCGGAAACCGGTTTGCCTGATCATTTCACCACCAAGACCAACGGCCAGATCAGTCTCAAACCGGGCAGCGAAGACGTCGATATCAACGGCGTGCCCAACGTCAAATGGGTCTCCAAGGTCGGCTCGCAAAGCTACGGCAACGTCGTGGTCGCGGGGGGCAAGGTGTTCATCGGCACCAACAACGAGAACCCGCGCGACCCGCAGCATCAGGGCGACCGCAGCATCCTGATGTGTTTCGACGAGAAAACCGGCGCGTTCCTCTGGCAGTTGGTCGTTCCCAAACTGGCTTCCGGCAAAGTCAACGATTGGGAAAACCTCGGCCTGCTCTCCTCCCCCACCGTCGAAGGCAACCGCGTTTATCTCGTCACCAGCCGTTGCGAAGTCATGTGCTTGAGCACCGAGGGCATGGCCAAGGGCAACCAAGGCCCCTTCATGGATGAGGCCCAATACGTCGCCGGCCCAGGCAACCCGCCGGCCAAGATCGGCCCGCGCGACGCCGACATCATCTGGAAGTACGACATGATGGATGAACTGGGTGTTTTCCCGCACAACGCCTCCAATTGCTCGCTCTTGATCGTCGGCGACTTGATCTATGCCTGCACCTCCAACGGACAAGACTGGACGCACGTCAACATTCCTTCGCCCAATTCTCCCAGCCTGATTGCCGTCAATAAGATTACCGGCAAACTCGTGGCGGAGGACAATGCCGGCATCGGCCCGCGCATCTTTCACGGCGAATGGGGTTCGCCCTCCATGGGCGTAGTCAATGGACGCACGCTCATTTTCTTTGGCGGCGGCGACGGCGTCTGCTATGCCTTTGACGCCGAGCCAAAAAAAGGCGACGGCTCGCCCATCATCCCGGTCGTGGCCGGCCCGCCCATCAATCGCACGGAGGACCCCGACACCATGTATCTCAAGAAAGTGTGGTGGTACGATTGCAACCCTGCGGAGCGCCGGGTCAACGATGCCGCGCACAAATATCCCGCGCCGGACGGCCCCAGCGAAGTCAACGCCACGCCCGTCTTCTGGCACGACCGCGTCTATGTGGCCGTGGGCCAGGATCCGGAGCATGGAGAAGGAGTGGGGATGCTCAATTGTATTGACGCCACCAAAACGGGCGACGTCACCAAGTCGGCCAAGATTTGGAGTTTTGACAAGATTCATCGCAGCCTTTCGACCGTGTCCATCACGTCGGACGGTTTGCTCTTCGTCGGCGATTTTTCAGGTTTCCTGCATTGCGTGGACGCCAATACCGGCGAGGAGTATTGGGTGCAGGACCTCAAGGCGCACGTGTGGGGTTCGACCATGGTGGCCGACGGCAAGGTCTATGTAGGCGATGAAGACGGGGACCTTTTCGTGTTCGCCGCGAGCAAGCAAAAGAAGCTGTTGAGCGTGACCAATTTGGGCGGGCCGATTTATTCGACGCCCATAGTGGCCAACGGTGTTCTCTACGTGCATTCCAACACACATCTGTTCGCCTTTTACGATGCGGAGCACAAACGCATGGCCAGCGACGAAAAGCCCAAGCTCAATCTCGAGGCCCCCAAGCCCGCTGACAACAAGTGAAGAAACTACTCCTATTCCTCTTGATTGTAGCCGTGTACGCGGCGCACCAGGACCTCTGGAACTGGAAAAAGCCCGATCCGATGATTTTCGGATTTCTCCCGGTCGGCTTGGCCTATCAAGCGGCTTATTCCATCGCCTGCTCGGTTTTGATGGCCGTCATGGTCAAAACGGCGTGGCCCAAGCACTTGGAGGACACAGAAAACTCCTCCAAATGATTCCCGTCATCGTCATATTGGCTTATCTGGCGCTGATCGCTTTCATCGGCGGCGTTGCTTTCAAAAAAGGCCAGGAAAATACGGAGGACTTTTTCTTGGCCAACCGCTCCATCGGCCCGTTGGTTTTCTTCTTGTCGATCTTTGCCACCAATATGACGGCCTTTGCCATTCTCGGCAGTTCCGGGCTGGCTTATCGGCGGGGCATCGGCGTTTACGGGTTGATGGCTGCCTCGTCGAGTTTTGTCATTCCGCTGACGATTTTCTTCATTGGCACGCGGTTGTGGGCGCTGGGAAAAAAATTCGGGCACCAAACGCAGGTCTCCTATTTCCGCGACCGATGGGAATGCAACCACATCGGCACCGTCATTTTCGCTCTCAGCGCGGCCATGCTGGTGCCTTACATGATTATCAGTATCATGGGCGGCGGCACTGTTTTGGCTGATATTTCAACTTCCGCCGAAACACATCAGCCGCTCATCGCCTATCCCGTGGGCTGCGCGATTGTCGCGTTGGTGGTGACACTAAATGTATTCCTCGGCGGGATGCGTGGGACGGTCTGGGTCAACATTCTGCAAACTATTATGTTCCTCTGTTTCGGCGCGGTGGCGGTGGCGTGGATCAGCCATGCACTGCCCCATGACTTCCATTATTATATGGATAAACTGGCTTCGGACCCAAAAACGCGGTTCAAGGTCACGCGTGAAAATATGGTTGCACAGGAATTCTGGAGTTACACGCTGATTCCGCTTTCATCGATCATGTTCCCGCACATGGCGATCATGTGTTTTTCCGCCCGGCGCGTCACCGCGTTCAAGCAAACGGTTATCGCTTATCCTCTGGCCATCCTTGCCATCTGGCTGCCCTGCGTGTTTCTCGGAGTGCTCGGGTTCGCTGCTTTGGGCCCAATTCACGACCCCGATGGCGTACTGCTGCAGATGTTGCAAAAGTTCGCTCCGGCTTGGCTGGCAGGACTTTTGGGCGCTGGCATCATCTCAGCGGTCATGGGTTCTGACGCGCACCAGGTGCTGGCGTTGAGCACCATGTTCACCAAGGACATATTTGTTCATTACGGCGGGCGGGAAAAATTCGGCGAAAAGCGCTCCGTTCATTTCGCGCGCGGTTTTATTGTAGTCGTCACAGTCATCGCCTATTTGGTTGCACTCGAGTTGAAGGATAAGCAGGGGATATTCGAGATTGCCATCCGCTACGCTTTTTCCGGTTTTGCGGCCATGTCTCCTGTGATGGTGGCGGCGATGTTCTGGCGGCGCAGCACCAAATGGGGCGCGTTGGCGGCGACTCTTTTTGTCGCCGGCAGCCTTATTGCCACGGGGTTCCTACAGGGAAAACCCGCCCCTCCACCTGCACCGCCATCAGCCATCACCAAGCCTTCGACGAACACCGTTGCCAACTCCGCAACCCTCACCAACGCAGCGCCTAATATTGTCGCCTCCAACACCCCTGCGGGCAAACCCGCCACCGCGAAGCCGAAGGAAGACATCATTTGGCAAGTTGGCCAGGGAACCAATGCGGTCACCATTCTTTCTCGCGCGGCCGCCACAGGCGATGTCCGCTTTCTCGACGGTTACATGACGGTTTTTCCAATGGTTCTTGGTTCGATCCTCTGCGTGTTTATCTTCTCACTTGCCACGCCTCCGCCAAGCCAGGAGACGATTGCGAAATATTTCGACAAAGGCCCAAAAACAATCCCAACCGCTGAACCATAATGTCCGAAATTGAAACAAGCGCCGCGGCCGCCGCCCAGCAAAAGCTCGACGCCCACGTGCGCGACATCGTGCAATGGCATTTTTCCCCGGAGACCGGGTCCCCGTTCTGGCTGGACTGGGCCAAAAAAGCCGGCTGGAATCCTGCCGCCGAAGTCAAATCCTTTAGCTGCCTGGAAAAATTTCCGCACTTTCAAGATGAATGGCTGCGGGACCTCCAGCCCGAAGTCTGGGTGCCCAGGAAATTCCAGGGCCGTCCATTCAACATATTTGAAACCGGCGGAACCACCGGCATGCCCAAGCAACGGATAGGCTGGGAGGATTACAAAGTCGATTACGAGGAGTTTTCCGCCAAGCTTTCCGATTCCCATTTTCCGCCCGGCCTGGCTTGGTTAATGGTTGGGCCGACGGGGCCGCGCCGCCTGCGCCTGGCCATCGAGCACTTGGCCAATTTCCGCGGCAGTTCCTGTTATTTCATCGACCTCGATCCGCGCTTCGTCAAACGCGTCTTGGCCGCCAAGCAATTCGAAGTCGCGCGCGACTACATGGAACACGTCGTCCATCAGGCGGTGAATATTCTCAAACACCGGAGAGTCGGCGGCCTTTTCACCACGCCCAAATTGCTGGAGGCGCTGGGGGAGAAGATTGATCTTTGGGAGGCTGGCATTCGCGGCGTCTTTTGCGGCGGCACGACCATGGCCCCGCAATACGTGCGTTACATCGTGGAGGAAGTTTTGGAAGGGCGCATCGGTTTTTATCCCACTTACGGCAACACATTGATGGGCTTGGCCGCCAGTGTGCCGTTGCGGCCTGAGGATAATTTCTCGATCACCTACTATGCCCCTCAACCGCGCGCCGTCCTGCGCGTGGTCGATCCGAACAGCACCACGAAATTGGTCGAATACGGCCAATGGGGCCGCGTCGAACTGACAACGTTGACGCGCGAATTTTTCATGCCGCGCTTCCTGGAACGCGACGAAGCCATCCGTCGCGAACCACGCGGGCCTTACGCGTGGGACGGCGTGGCCGAGGTGCGTCCTTTCGGCGCCATGGAAAAGAACATTGTCGAGGGAGTTTATTAGCGCCGCACGGCGTTTACGAAATCCCGCAATTGCGCGAGTCCCCTTCGCAACATCGAAGGACACCCCTCCGGCAATCGAGTATGGTCCAATGTGTGGAGAAACTCGCCAGCCGGCCGACAATCCCTGTTATCGATACGCGCAACGCCCGCTGGCGGCTGCCTTTTGAAATCCGTTGTTTCGTCAATGGAAACAACTGATCCAACCTGGTGAGATTTCAGCCAATAGAGCCAAGTTTCCAGGTTTCGCGTAGGAACGAGAAGGCAGCGGCCCTCGGTTGCCGAACAAGATCCAAGATTTCGCTTTCTCAACACATCGGCAACTTCATTCTCTCTCTCTGAAGCGCGTTGACCATCTTCGTCGAGCAATCCCAACACTCCACGTCCTTCAGAAAACCGCGTCAGGTTGGCCACTTCTTCAACAAACTGAGTCCGGACCCAGTCGTGGCCGCAGCCGCTGCCACGCGGATTCGTCCTATCGAGGATTTTCAGATTGCCAGCCATCCGAAGAAAACCACGCGCAAAGGCGGAATCTTGCCAACCTTCGCACACAAGGACGATGTTGCAAGTCCGAGGCATTATTGAGCGGCGGTAGCAGAACCAGTTTCTTGGGCGACGACTGTCCGAGAAATCCCTAATGCCGAAACCCATCCACGTGCTACTAGGTCGGAAACTCGCATAGCAGAATTCTCATCGGTTGTAGATTCGGCCATTTGCACACGATACGCTCGGCTGGGGCCAGTCGGTTCTCTTTCCAACCACAGGCCGTAACTGGCGGCAAGAAGATCGACCGCTATCGGATGATGAACCGTCAACACTACTTGAAAGCGGCCTTCCAAAGCAGCATCCTGAAGTCGAACAAGAAGCGGTTGAATTTCTTGCAAACCAAGAAAATTGCTCGGTTCATCCAATAGAAGCACTCCGCCGCGCTCAGCGGAGGCTGCCATCGCAACCTCCAAAATGATCAAAGCGATTTGACCTGAAGAAAGCTCGTCCAGCCGAAATTTCAGCGGTTTAGGCTTCGATTCAAAAAAACATTCAAGTATATCAGTGTCTCCGGAATGTGTTGCTTGGAAGGCGCGAAAACCGGGAAGGGATCCCTGTGCCAGACTTTGTTCAGCCTGTTGTCGGACAATTACATCTGCCGCCGAAATGTGTCGCAACCATCCGGCAAAATCCGAACAATCTGGCCGAGGGATTTCAACTAACTGTTTCGCAGTGGCGACAGCGCTAACCAGCCCCGGATTCAATTGCAAGACAAGCATATTCTCGAATGACTTTCGAAACGCGATTAATTTCTGATTATCATTGCGTTCATAAACACGCGAGATGCCAGATACATGCCAATCCGCCTGCATACCGACAGGGTTGCCGCTCTGCAAGTCGTTATGAAGTCGGATTTCCTTATCATTGCCCTCAAACAAAGGCTTTCCATTCAAAGTAAGGGTTTCCTCGACAACCTTATTCAGCGCCCGCTCCTTTGCTTCGTGCCGAATGCGAAGACGATAGATATATTCGCCATGTTCCTCCAGTCTTAGGCCTACTTCAATAGTCTGCTCAATCCGCTTGTCCCATCGGCAAAGAGTCTCCGGCGGAAATAAGTCGAGAGATTTCTCTCGACCTGTAACAAAGTCCCGCAACTTCGCAAACAATTCCATGACTGTAGATTTTCCGCTTCCGTTGGACCCCAAAAGCACAGAAAGCGAACTAAGTTCCAGCGTAAAAGCTGAAAAACACCGGTAATTGTCCGCGTATAAACGCACAAACATAATTTATTGACGATACTCTGGTTGCCTCTCCAAATCAAGCGCGAACGGGCCAGGCCATTCCACCAAAAATTCCCGCTGGAAATGCGAGGTTTTCGCTATATTATGTGTTGAATGGATTTGCGAATGACTGTTCCTCACATTCCTGCTCTGCGACGCGGACGGGCTTACGAAAGCCTCGAGCAAAACAACATTGTGGATTGCCGCACGGGCGAGGTCCTGGCCACTCTTAGCCAGGTCAATGGCGGCATCATCCGCAAGGATTTGTCCCGCATTTCCGAGGGACGGGCGGCGCTCAAAAAAATACCGGTTGCGCGCCTGCTGGAAATTTGCGCGCAGGCGGGCGCGCAATTTCTCGAGGGCACGTTGCCGTTGAGCGGCGGCGCGACGCAAACGCCCCATCAATATTTGGATTCGCTCTCCGCCAGCAGCGGCCTGCCGCGCGTCATGGTGCGGCGCAATATGGCCAAAATCCATGCGGCCCTGACCAATATGCCGGCCATCCTGAACGGCCTGACAAGGGGACTGGACCTGGCGATCCTGGACAAAGGATATGGTGACCGCCTGTGTTTTTATCCGACCACGCAGAGCCTTGGTTTGGTCATGCCGAGCAATTCACCGGCGGTCAATTCGCTTTGGCTGCCAGCCATTCCGTTGAAAATTCCCGTGGTCATCAAGCCGGGACGCGAGGAGCCGTGGACGCCGTTTCGCTTGATCCAGTCTTTTATCGCGGCGGGTTGTCCGGCGGAGGCGTTCGGATTTTATCCGGCGGATCATGAGGGCGCGGGCGAGATATTGCGCGGATGCGCGCGCGCGCTCATCTTCGGCGATAAAAACACGACTTCGGCCTATGCCAATAATCCGGGTATCCAAATTCACGGCCCCGGCTACAGCAAAATTCTCATTGGCGAAGACCAAATCGAACGCTGGCCGGAATTCATCGACTTGTTGGTTTCCTCCATTTCGGACAATGGAGGACGCAGTTGCATCAACGCCTCCGCCGTCGTCGTGCCGAAATACGCGGAAGAAATCGCCGACGCTCTCGCCCGCAAACTGGGACCACTCGCGCCTTTGCCTGCGGCGGATGAAAACGCCCGGCTGGCCGGTTTCGCCAACGCCAAGATGGCCGATTTCATCGACGGCGCCATCGACGAGGGCCTCAAAACCCCGGGCGCGCGCGACGTGACGGCCGCCTTCCGCGACGGCCCTCGCAAAATCCGGTTTGAAGGCGGTCTTTATCTGCGGCCCACGATTGTGCTGTGCGAGTCCTTCGCGCACCCTTTGGCCAACCGCGAGTTTCTTTGCCCTTACGCCAGTGTGGTCACCGTGCCGCAAGTCGCCATGCTCGAAAAAATCGGGCCTTCCCTGGCGGTCACCGCCATCACGCGCGACGAGTCATTCGTCGCGCGACTGGTGGAGTCGCCGCTGATCGAACGCCTCAACATCGGCCCCATTTCCACCATGACTGTTTCCTGGGACCAGCCCCACGAAGGCAATATGTTTGAATTCCTCTACAAACGGCGCGCCCTTGAGATTGCAAAATGAACACGCCCACTCCGCCCGCCGGCCCGTTCGACCACCAGCCGCGCACGCGCATCGTTTTCGGAATTGACGCTGCCGCGCGCGTTGGGGAATTGGCCCGCGAGACGGGCCTCAAACGCGTCCTCCTGGTCACTGACCCGGGCGTCATGTCCGCGGGCCACGCCGACCGGATCCGCCAATCCTTGGAGAAAGCAGGTGTCGAAACGACTGTGTTCAACAAAGTGCGAGAGAACCCGACCACGGCTGACGTGGATGCGTGCCTGGCGGCCGCGAGGGAGGCCGGCATCGACGGCATCGTCGGCCTGGGCGGCGGGAGCAGCATGGACACGGCGAAGGGCTGCAACTTTTTGTTGACCAACGGTGGAAAGATGCAGGATTACTGGGGCGTGGGCAAGGCCGCACGGCCCATGTTGCCCCTCATCGCCATTCCTACGACCGCCGGGACCGGCAGCGAATGTCAATCCTTCGCCCTGATCGCCGATGTCGCGACGCATCAGAAAATGGCCTGCGGCGATCCAAAGGCTGCCGCGCGCATCGCCTTGCTTGACCCGGCGCTGACCCTTTCCCAACCACCCCGCGTAGCCGCCTGCACGGGCCTCGACGCCCTTTCGCACGCGCTGGAAACAGCCGTGACCAAGAAACGCAACGCGCTTTCGCTGGCCTATTCTAGGGAGGCCCTGCGCCTTTGTTTGACAGCCTTGCCGAAGGTGCTGCAAAAGGGCGGGGACGTCGATGCGCGTTCAGGCATGTTGCTGGGCGCGGCGCTGGGAGGACTGGCCATCGAGAACAGCATGCTTGGCGCGGCCCACGCCGCCGCCAATCCGTTGACCGCCCATTTTCACCTCGTGCATGGCCAGGCGGTTGGGATGATGCTGCCGGCCGTCATCCGTTTCAACGCCGCCCATCCCGAGACCGCCCTGCTCTACGAGGAGTTGGGCGAAACCAAAGCCGCCGCGTTGGCCGCAAAAGTGGAATGGCTCCTGAATCTGGCGGGCATGCCGCGTTCGCTGGCCGAGTGTTCGATCACACCCTCGTCCATCCCGATGCTGGCGGCTGAAGCAGCCCGACAATGGACGGCCGGTTTCAATCCGCGCCCCGTCGGTGAGAAGGACTTCGTCCAAATGTTCGAAGCGGCCTTCACGCCGCGCCGCCTAGATGCGTCCTGACGCATGCGCTCATCGCTCCTTTGCATACGAGTCTTACCGTTTGCATTTGGATTGAATTGCCGTAAAATTCCCGCATGAAACGCAAATCAAAGTTTTCATTGACTGCCGTCATCCAACGTTCAGAAAAGTGTTTCGTCGCGCTGTGCCCTGAACTGGACGTCGTCAGTCAGGGCAAAACCGTTGAGGAAGCACGCCACAATATCGCCGAGGCGGCCGAGTTGTTTCTGGAAACAGCTAGTCCCGCGGAACTTAAGCAGCGAATGCATAAGGAAATTTACATTTCACCTTTGGAAGTTGCCGTCGGCTAACCTCTCAGATTGGTTGCGCGGCATCATCCGTCAGTCAGGGTTTGACCGCGTACTGTTTGAAACGGATTAATTCGAGCCTATGAATAAACGAAGATCGGTGAACTCCCGGGCGGCGCCGGATTTAACGCTTCTTCGCAAGAAGCTGTTTGGCTTGGCGCGGGCCACGATGAAGCACGCTTACGCGCCTTATTCCAATTTCCGTGTGGGTGCCGCCATCCTGCTGGACGACGGCCGTATTTTCGCAGGTTGCAACGTCGAGAACGCCTCCTATGGCCTGACCAGCTGCGCCGAACGCAATGCCATCTTTGCCGCCGTCGCCGCCAGCGCCCGCAAGCCCCAAATTCTGGCGGTGGCGGTGGTGAATCATCGTGGCGTTCCCTGTTCGCCTTGCGGGGCGTGCCGACAGGTCCTGGCTGAATTTGGGCCGCGGGCCACGGTCTGGTACTTGGGGTCCAACGGCGTCGTGCAACGAACGATGCAAGAATTGCTGGTGGATGGCTTCAGTTTGTGTCCAAATGAATAGGACAATGGCTGAAGCAATGGAATAAACAGAGGCGGGCCGCTTCTGTCACTCTGAAAGCCATTTGTATTTCGTAGCCATGCGACCTGTTGACTTGATCCGCAAAAAACGCGACGGCGGCGAACATTCCGCCAAGGAAATTTCGTCCCTGGTCGAAGCCTTCACCCGCGGCGATGTGCCTGATTACCAAATGTCGGCCTGGATGATGGCCGTCCTATTGCGCGGCATGTCCAGCGCAGAGACCGCCTTCTTGACAGATGCCATGATGCGCTCGGGCAGCGTCATGGACCTGGGAGAGTTGCCGGGCGTCAAAGTGGACAAGCACTCGACCGGCGGCGTGGGCGACAAAACGTCTCTGATTCTGGCTCCAATTGTCGCGGTGGGTGGATTGATCGTTCCGATGATCAGCGGACGCGGCCTTGGCCACACTGGCGGCACCTTGGACAAGCTGGAATCAATCCCCGGTTTCAATGTGAATCTTTCGCCTGGCGAGTTCTTGCGCGTATTGCGCGAAACAAGTTGCGCGCTGGCCGGCCAGACGGCGGAGTTGGTCCCCGCAGACAAGAAAATGTACGCGTTGCGCGATGTGACTGGAACCGTCGAAAGCGCTCCGTTGATCTGCGCCAGCATCATGAGCAAAAAGCTGGCTGAAGGCATCGACGCCCTGGTGCTGGATGTCAAAACCGGTTCCGGCGCGTTCATGAAGCGACAGGAAGACGCGGAACATCTGGCCCAAATGATGGTCGATACCGGCCGCCGCATGGGCAAGAAAGTGGCCGCCCTCATCACCGACATGGACCAACCGTTGGGCCGCACCGTCGGGAACAGCCTGGAGGTCGCCGAGTGTCTGGAAATTCTCGGAGGCACGCGCCATGCGATGAGCGAAGACCTTCGTTATCTCTCGATCGAACTTGCCGCCTGGATGTTCCACCTGGGCGGGCGCGTGAGCGATGTTGAGAGCGGCCGCCAACTGGCGGAAGAAATAATTGCCCAAGGCGCGGCGCTGGGCAAATTCCGCGAACTTTGCCGTTTGCAAGGCGCGGCGGAAGCGGCGCGACTGCCGTTGGCGAAATTCACAGCGGAGTTCAAGGCCGCCACAGACGGTTTCATCGCACGCATCCAATGCGAGCAAGTTGGTTTGGCCAGTCTTGTTTTGGGCGGGGGACGGAACAAACAGGACGATGCGATCGACCATGCGGTTGGCCTGGAGTTGCATAAGAAATTGGGCGACGCCGTCAAGGCGGGCGAGCGTATCGCAACCGTGCATTACAACGATCCGGCCCGGTTGCCGGAGGCTTTGCGGCTTTTGCAGGAGGCCTATGATATTGGGCCGAAGCCGCTGAACGCGCAACGGATATTAGTCAAGAATATCATTGGAGGAGAACCAAGTGCGTTTTCTTCTTCCTAATCGTAATCGTAATCATAATCCTAGCCAAAGATATTTGAAATTTTCTGAACTGCTGCCGGGA
>Ga0302325_10023432_pt1 | contig 12864 bp, 14 predicted proteins | sample Palsa_T0_2_FD_201948 | JGI IMG/M metagenome (GOLD analysis project Ga0302325, IMG submission 201948) | Peat permafrost microbial communities from Stordalen Mire near Abisko, Sweden - Palsa_T0_2 | ecosystem: Environmental > Terrestrial > Soil > Palsa > Peat permafrost | place: Sweden: Abisko... | reverse complement strand
CGGCGGTCGAACGACGCCGCAAGGCCAACTCGGCCACACCGTGCCATAGCGGATCTGGCAGCGGACACATCGGGCTTCGCTGCCGGGCAGGCGCCATGGCGGTCGGCGAACCGACCGCGGCAGAGCGGTGCGCACGAGCATGCCCACGGGTAGCAGCGGAACGGGGCTTGGCCGCCGCTTCAGAAGTCATCGTCGAAGGTGACGTCCCCGGTGACGCCGACCTGGTAGGCGGAGACCCGGCGCTCGAAGAAGTTCGACAGCTCCTGGACGTCCTGCAGCTCCATGAACGCGAACGGGTTCGCAGCCGGTCCCAGTCCACGCCGCCGTCGGCGTGACGGCAGCAGAATGCCCGGTTACGTTTACCTCAAGGCCGGTCACTGGCCGCGCGTGCTCGGCAGGGAGGCAATCGGATGGACCAGGCGGCCGGATGCCGGCTCCTGGCCGTCATCGGCTCGGGGGAGACCAGCCCGACGATGGTGACCGTGCACAAGGCGCTCGCGGCACGGCTGCGCCCGAGCCGCCGCCGTGCGGTCCTGCTGGAGACCCCGTACGGCTTCCAGGAGAACGCCGCCGACGTCTCCGCCCGCGCGCAGGCGTACTTTGCCCGCAGTGTCGGCCTGGCGGTGACCGTGGCGCGGGCCATCACGGCCGACGGCGACCCGCATGACGGCAGCGCCACGGCGATCCGGGCCGCTGACTGGGTCTTCGCCGGCCCCGGGAGCCCGTCCTACGCCCTTGCCCGGTGGCGGGACAGCCCCGTGGCGGAAGCACTGCGGGACCGGGTCGGGGCCGGGGAAGGCGTGACGGTCCTGGCTTCCGCAGCGGCAGCCACCATGGGATTCGTCACGGTGCCGGTTTACGAGATCTATAAGGCGGGCGCGGTGCCGCACTGGCTGGACGGCCTTGACCTGCTGGGCGTCCTGGGACTGAAGGTCGCTGTCATTCCCCACTACGACAACGCCGAAGGCCGCAGGCACGACACCCGCTACTGCTACCTCGGCGAGCGGAGGCTGTCGCTGCTGGAGCGGGACCTGCCCGCGGATGCCGCCGTCCTCGGTGTGGACGAGCACACCGCCGCGGTCTTCGACCTGCAGACCGGGAACCTGGAGGTATCCGGCCGCGGATGCGTCACCGTCCGCCGGGCCGGTGCCAGCACCGTGCTGCCTGCCGGCACGGTCCTGACGCTGGCGAGGCTGCGCGAGCTTGTCCGCCGCGGCCGGGCCGCCCAAAGTGGCCAGGCCCGCAGGCCCGCTTCCCCCGACGCCGGGGACCAGCCGCCTGCCCTGGCCGACGTCGTCCGTGCTGCGGAGCGCCGCTTCGGACTTGCGGCCGACGAGTGCCAGGCGTCCGGCATGGTGCAGGCCATCCTTGAGCTGGAGGCCGCGATTCACGCCTGGGCCGCGGATACCGATGAGGATCAGGGAACCGAACAGGCCAGGACGGTGCTGCGTCACCTCGTGACGCGGCTCGGCAGCGCCGCGCACGGGGGCCTGAGCGATCCGCGCGACCGGCTTCTCCCCATGGTGGAGCCGCTGATAGCGGCGCGGGACGCGCTACGCGACGGCGGCTGCTACGCGGCCGCTGACACGATCCGGGATGCCCTGACCGCGGCGGGACTGGTGGTCCATGACACCCCCGAAGGCACCCGGTGGGTACCGCCCGCGCACGGCTCATCAATGCACCGTTGAACGCAACACGGGGCACTAGCTGCGCCGACGAGGGCCAGCGTGACGTGAAGCGCTCGGGTCGGGGAGGATGAGCGCATGCCAACGCAGTCGGATCCGCCCTCAGCTGACCGCGGTCTCGCAGCGGCGCGGTCAGCGCACGCCCCCGCGGCGAACACGCATTTCATCGATCATGACACCTGGTTCACGCAGCTGCCCGGCGTCGTGGTCGCGGCCGGCGCGCTGATCACGGACCCGGCCGGGCGGGTGCTCATGGTCAAGCCGAACTACCGCGACCACTGGACGATTCCCGGCGGCATCTGCGAGCAGGGCGAGCCGCCGCACGCCGGGTGCGCCCGTGAGGTCACCGAGGAGGTTGGCCTCGTGCTGCCGGCGGGCGCACTGCTCGCGGTGGACTGGTCACAGCCGTACGGCCTGGACTCCCGGCCGATCATGCATTTCGTGTTCGATGGCGGCACCGTCAGCGATACCGTGCACATCGTCGTGCAGCAGGAGGAGCTCGACGGCTACCAGTTCGCCGATCCTGGCCAGCTGGCCGACTATGCGCCGCGTTACGTAGCGGACCGGATCGCGGCCGCCTTCGCGGGGCGTGCCGCCGGCGCCACGATATACCAGCCGCAGCGGCTCAGCTGACGGCGGCGGCGGGCGGGACGAGCTCGGCCAGCCCGTCAGCTCGCCGCCAGCTGCTGGCGCCGAGCGCGTCGGCGAGATGGCGCTCGACCACGTCAACCGCGGCCAGCACGGGGACGCTGCGGCCTACCTCCGCGGACAGCGTCGACACCGCCGCGTCGCTGATCCCGCAGGGCACGATGCGGTCGAACCAGGCCAGGTCACAGTCGCAGTTGAGCGCGAAGCCGTGCATCGTCACCCCGCGGGAGACCCGGATGCCGATCTGGCCGACCTTCCGGTCGGGACTGCCGGGACTGCCGGGCCGGCCGGGACTGCCGGCGCCCGGCCCGTTTGGCCCGCGCGTCCCGTCCCGCTCGCCGGTCACCCAGACGCCGCGCCGCCCGTCCACCCGCGTCGCAGCCACGCCGAATTCGGCGCAGGTCCTGATCAGGGCATCCTCGAGAGCCCGGACGTAGGCGATGACGTCGATCGGCTCGCCGAGCGCGACGATCGGGTAGCCGACCAGCTGACCCGGGCCGTGCCAGGTGATGTTCCCGCCCCTGTCGACGTCGATCACCGGCGCGCCGGGATCGCCGGCCGGGCGGTCCGCCGGGGTTGTCCGCTTACCGGCGGTGTACACCGGCTGATGCTCAAGGAGCAGGCAGGTGTCGGGTATCTCGTCGCGGCAGCGCTGCTCGTGCAGGCGCCGCTGCAGGTCCCAGCCAGCCAGGTAACCGATCGCCTGCGCGCCGAACCCGGCGCGCGCGAAGACAAGCTCACCGTCCACACCGACAGCGTACGTGGCGTGGCCTCGCACCCGGCGTGGCCCCGCACCCGGCATCGCCCCGCATCGGCATCGCCCCGCATCGGCATCGCCCCGCATCGGCATCGCCCCGCATCGGCATCGCCCCGCATCGGCATCGGCCCGATTCCCCGCTGATGGGCGGTAGCCACCGGCAGTCGTTGGGCATATATCACCCATTCGAGCCGAGTCCTGCGTGGCAGGCGGGGTCAGCGTGGCAGGGGAGGTAACTTTCGTGTTCGAGGAGGAAGAGCTGCGGGCAATGAGCCCGCAGGACCGGGTCCGGCTGCTGCACACCCTCGCCGAGATTGACGGGACCGGCACGGCCCGCCGGCCGGCCAGCTTGCCGCGGCGCAGCGCGCGCCGGCGGCAGGTCGTCCTGGTCGTCATCATCGCCTGCTGCATAATCCTCGCGATCTGGACCGGGTTCCTCGCCGTGACCCTGCCGCGCTTCTACCGCTCAGGCGGCTGGCGCGGAGCCTGGGTCGGCTTCGACATCGTGCTGCTCGCCACCCTCTCCGCCACCGGGTGGGCTGCCTGGCGCGGCAGGCAGGTGCTGATCATCTGCCTTATCGTGCTGGCGACGCTGCTGCTCTGCGACGCCTGGTTCGATGTCGTCCTTGACCTGCGAACCCCCGGGATCCAGCTGAGCCTGCTGACAGCGGTGGCGGTCGAGCTACCGCTCGCGGGGCTCGCGATCGCGGGTGCCAGGCGGTTGCTCCGGCTGACCATCGCCATGGTGACCGAGCGCCAGGGGCAGCAGGCCCCCGTGCCGCCGCTCTGGCGGATCCCCCTGTTCGGCGACAGCCCGTCCGACAACTTCCGCGACATGTTCCCGCAGATCAGACACGGTTCGGGCGAGGCAGGCGATCGCCCGATCCCGGAACCCGCGGAACGAGATGGTTGACGCCCGGTCCCTGGCTGAGCCAAGGACCGGTCCCTGGCTCAGCCGGTCCCTGGCCCAGCCGGGCCGAGTTCGGCCGCGAGCGCACTGCCGATGGGGCCGCCACCGAGCCAGAGTTCCTTTCCGCCGGCGTCGAGCAGGCGCCGGGGCATCACCCGGGCGCTGGACAGGAGCTCGCCGGCGACCTCGCCGAGCCCGAGCCGCAGCGCGGCGGCCGGCAGCCCCAGCCGGGCACGGTGGCCGGCCGCCGAGGCCAGCGCAGCGGTGAACTCGGCATTGGTGGCCGGCTGCGGCGCGGTCAGGTTGACCGGGCCCTCGATGTCAGCGCGATCAAGCAGGAACCGGATGATCCGCACCACGTCGGTCAGCATGATCCAGCTCATGACCTGACTGCCCGATCCGATCCGCGCGCCGAGGCCGAGCCGAAAGAGCGGCAGCAGCCGGCCGAGCACCCCGCCGCGCCGGGACAGCACGATGCCGGTGCGCAGGTTGACCACGCGGATCCCGGCGTCGTCGGCGGGTGCCGCGGTCGCCTCCCACTCCCCGACCACGTCGGCGAGAAAGCCGGTGCCGGCCGGCGCCGACTCGTCGACCTCGCGGCCGCCGGTGTCCCCGTAAAACCCGATGGCAGATCCGGAAAGCAGCACGGACGGCGGGTGGGCCATCGCCGTAAGGGCCGAAACGAGCCCGCGGGTGCCGCTGATCCTGCTGTCCCTGATCTCCTGCTTGCGCACCGCGGTCCAGCGGCCGGAAGCGATCGGGGCGCCGGCCAGGTGCACGACGGCATCGGCGCCGTCCAGCGCCCCGCGGCCGATTCCGCCGTCGGCGGCCTGCGGATCCCAGCTGATCTCTCCGGATGACGCCGGCGGGCGGCGGACCAGCCGGATCACGTCGTCGCCGGCCGCGGCCAGGCTGGCGCAGGCCGCCGTGCCGATGAGCCCGGATGATCCACTCACAACGACTCTCATAATGTCCCCCCCGATGGACTTGCGCCGCTCATGTCCCCCCGATGGACGTGCGCCGCGGGAGCATGCCGACCGGCGGCGCCGGCCGCTAGAGCCCGAGCTCGGCCTCGAACGCCCCCTCTTCGAGCCGGGTCTTCATCGTCACCAGGAACCGGGCGGCGTCCGCGCCGTCTACCAGCCGGTGGTCGTAGGTGAGTGCCAGGTAGACCATGGACCGAACCGCGATCACCTCGCCAAGCGCGGGATCCTCCACCACCACCGGGCGTTTGACCACGGTACCGGTGCCGAGGATCGCGACCTGCGGCTGGTTGATGATCGGCGTGTCGAAGAGCGCTCCGCGGCTGCCGGTGTTCGTCAGCGTGAACGTCCCGCCGGAAAGATCGTCGGGGTTCACCCGGCCAGCGCGGGTGCGCTGCGCCAGATCAGCGATCTTGCGGGCAAGCCCGCCGATGTTGAGATCACCGGCCTTCCTGATCACGGGCACCATCAGCCCGCGGTCAGTGTCCACGGCGATGCCGAGGTGCTCGGCGTCGTGGTAGGTCACCTGGGCGCTCGCCGTGTCGATGACGGCGTTGAGCTTGGGGTGGACCTTGAGCGCCTCCACCGCGGCGAGCGCGAAGAAGGGCAGGAAGGACAGCTTGACGCCCTCTCTTGCCTCGAAGTCCGCCTTGGCGAGGTCCCTGAGCCGGGCGATCGCCGTGACGTCGGCCTCCACCACGGTGGTCAGCTGGGCGGAGGTCTGCAGCGACTCGACCATCCGCTTGGCGATCACCTGGCGAGCCCGCGACATCTGCTCGGTCGTACCGCGCAGGCTGGAGGGCACGATCGCGGGCTTGGCGGTGGCAGCGGGTGCCTGGCCGTTTTCTTGTTCCTGGCGGGAAGCCGGGCCGACGGGCGCCTGCCCGGCCGTGACGCCGGCCGCAGGCGGTGCGGCTGCAGGCGGCCCGGCTGCCGCGGCCGGCGCCTGGCCTGCCGGGGCGCCATGCGCTGCGGCACCGGGCTCGCGGAGCTCACGGGCGGCGTCGATGACGTCCTGCTTGCGGATGCGCCCGCCGACACCCGTGCCCGCCACCGCGGCAAGGTCGACGCCGTGCTCGGTGGCGAGCTTGCGCACCAGGGGGGTGACGTACGGGCCGTCGGTTCCTGAGGTGAGCGCGGGGCCGCTATCGGCCCCCTGGCCAGATCCCTCGGCGCCGGCCGGGAAAGCGGGCGCCTGCGGCGGCACGGCCGGTGACGGTCCATCCTGGGGCGGCGGCGCTGCAGGCTGCCAGGGACCGCGAGCCTGCTGCGGCGGAGCCTGCGCGGCCGGTGCCTGCCGTGGCACGTCCTGCTCCTCGGGCCGCTGGTACGACAGCGGCTCGGGAACGGGCTCCGCGGCGCCGGGCGGCTGGTAAGCAGGCGGCTGGTAGGAGGGCGGCACGGAAACGGGCTCCGCGGCGCTGGGCGGCTGGTAGGGAGGCGGCTGCAACGGGGGGCCATCCTGAGCCGGGGTGACCGCGGCCGGCCCGGCAACGGATTGTCCGCCGTCCTGCGCGGCCGGGCCGCCAGACGCCGCTGGTGGTACGGCAGCGGAGCCGCCAGCAACGCCAGCGACGCCGCCGGCGGATCCCTCCTCGTCGATCACGGCCAGCTCCGCGCCGACCGCCACTGTCTCGTCCTCCGCGACGGTGATGCCGCGCAGGATCCCGGACACCGGGGACGGGATCTCGGTGTCGACCTTGTCGGTGGAGACCTCGAGCAGCGGCTCGTCGGCCTCGACGCGCTCGCCCTCCTTCTTCAGCCAGCGCGTGACGGTACCCTCGGTGACGCTCTCGCCGAGCTGTGGCATGGATACGGAGACCGACATGGCTTTGCGTGACTCCTTCGTTAAGTCGACTCTAGCTGCTGCGCGTGGCCGGACGCGGTTCCCGCTGGCGGCGGGACATTTCCCGGGTCATGAATGCAGGGTCATGAGATGGACGGTCATGAATGGAAGTGCAGTGGCTTGCCGGCCAGCGCGAGGTGCGCCTCGCCGATCGCCTCGGACTGGGTCGGGTGCGGATGGATGAGCTGGGCGACCTCGGACGGCAACGCCTCCCAGTTGTAGATCAGCTGGCCCTCGGCGATCAGCTCGCCGGCCCGCGCGCCCACCAGGTGGATGCCGAGCACGGGCCCGCCGCCGGCGGTGGCGATCACCTTCGCGGCACCCTGGGTCTGCAGGATCTGGCTCTTGCCGTTGCCCGCCAGGTCGTAGGTGACCTCCACGGTCTCGATGCCGCGCTGCGCCGCCGTCGCGGAGGTGATGCCCACCGAGGCCACTTCCGGGTGGCTGTAGGCGACCCTTGGGACGCCGTCGTAGTCGATGGGGGTCACCGGGAGCCCGGCAAGCCGCTCGGCGACCATGATTCCCTCCCCGAAGCCGGCGTGCGCCAGCTGCGGACCGGGGATGAGGTCGCCGACGGCTGAGATCGTCGGGACGTTGGTCTGGCAGTACTCGTCCACGACGACGAAGTCGCGCTCTACGGCGACGCCGGCCTCCTCGTAGCCGAGCCCGGCCGAGACCGGCCCGCGGCCGACGGCCACCAGCAGCAGCTCGGCCTCGATGGTCGCGCCGCCCTCGAGCGTCACGGTCACGCCTGAGCCGGTGTTCTTGACGCCCTCGAACCTCGTCCCGAGCCTGAAGCCGATGCCGCGCCGCCGGAACGCGCGCTCCAGCAGCTTCGAGCTCGACTCCTCCTCGGGCGGCAGCAGGTGCGGCAGCATCTCCACGATGGTGACCTCGGCGCCGAACGACCGCCAGGCGCTGGCGAACTCCACCCCGATCACCCCGCCGCCGAGGATCACCACCGACGCCGGCACCCGCTCCAGCGTGAGCGCCTGATCGCTGGTGATCACGCGCTCACCGTCGATGGCGAGACCGGGCAGGCTGCGGGCCTGTGATCCGGTGGCGAGCACGACGTGCGCGCCCTCGACGACGCCGTCGCCGACCGTGACCTGGGTCGGCGAGACGAGCCGCCCCTGGCCCGCGACGACGTCGATGTGCCGCGAGGAGATCAGCCCCTGCAGGCCCTTCCACAGCCGGGTCACCACCTTGTCCTTGTAGGCGTTGACCCCGGCCATGTCGATGCCCTGCAGCGTGGCGAGCACGCCGAACGACCCGCTCTCCCTTGTCAGGTCGGCGATCTCGGCGGCGTGCAGCAGAGCCTTCGTCGGGATGCAGCCCCGGTGCAGGCAGGTGCCGCCGACCTTGTCCTTCTCGACCAGCGCGACGCGCTTGCCAAGCTCGGCCGCGCGCAGCGCGCAGGCGTAGCCGCCGCTGCCGCCGCCGAGGATGACGATGTCGTAGCCGCTGCCTTCCGCCACCGTGAGCTCCTTATCTGCTCTGCCAGCCTTATCTGCTCCGCCAGGCCTGCCTGATCTGCCTACAGCCGTCCGTCGGCGACGTCCAGCGCGATCTGCACCAGGGCCCGCACCGCGGCGCCGGTCCCGCCGTTGGCGACATACCCATACGGCTCACCCTCATGAAACGAGGGCCCGGCGATGTCCAGGTGTGCCCAGCGGACCCCGGGCGGCACGAACTCTCGCAGGAAGAGGCCGGCCACCAGCATGCCGCCTGCGCGCTCGCCAGTCACGTTGGCAAGGTCGGCGACAGTCGAGTCCAGGCCCTTCCGCAGCTCGTCGGGCAGCGGCATCGGCCAGGCCTCCTCGCCTGCCCGCCGGAAGGCGTCCACCACGCCGTCGCGGACGGCATCGTCGTTGGCCATCACGCCGCTCAGCCGCGGCCCGAGCGCGACGACCTGCGCGCCGGTCAGGGTGGCGACGTCGACGAGCAGGTCAGGAGAGTCCTCCGCCGACCTGGCGAGCGCGTCGGCCAGCACGAGGCGTCCCTCGGCGTCGGTGTTCAGCACCTCGACGGTGGTGCCGCCGAAGATCGTGATGACGTCGGAGGGGCGCTGCGCCGTGCCACTGGGCATGTTCTCAGCCAGCGGCAGGTACCCGACGACGTTCACCTCCGGCCCGAGCGCAGCCAGCGCCTGCAGGGCGGCCAGCACGGCCGCGGCGCCGGCCATGTCGCACTTCATGGTCTCCATGGCCTTGGACGGCTTCAGCGACAGGCCGCCCGAGTCGAACGTAATGCCCTTGCCGGCGAAGACGACGGTCCTGGTGGCGCCGGGGCGGGAGTAAGCGAGCCGGACCAGCCGCGGCGGGTGCACCGAGCCCTGGCCGACGCCGAGTATGCCGCCGTAGCCGCCCTCGGCCAGCGCCTTCTCGTCCAGCACGTCGACGTCGAGCCCGCTGGCGCTGGCAACTCTTTCCGCCTCGGCCGCGAAGGTCGAGGGAAACAGGTCCGAGGGGCCGGTGTTCACCAGATCGCGAACGAGCATGACCGCCTCAGCGAGCGTGCTGGCGCGCCGCGCCGCGGCGGGATCGACGTGCCCCAGGAGCGTGAGCACCGTCTCCGGCCGCCGCCCGTCGGCGCGGTAACGGCCGAACACGTAACCGCCGAGCAGGGCGCCGAGCCCGACGGCCTCGGCCTCCGCGTCGCTGCTGGCCGGCAGGGCCAGCGCTACCCGCCGCGGCTTCACCGCGGCCAGCGCCCGCACGGCCGCGCCGGCCCCGCGGCGCAGCGTCTCAGCTTGCAGCGGCGCGTCGCCACGGACCGGACCGAGCCCGACCGCGACGACCAGCGGGGCGGCCAGCCGGCCGGCCGTGGCTATCTTGGTCACTTCCTCGGCCTTGCCGGTGGCGCCGAGCACGGCAAGCGTCGCCGCGAGGCCGCCGTCCAGGGCCTGGTCGACGTCCTGCGCCCCGGCAGCGGGCAGCGGGCCGTCGGGTCCCTGCACCACTCCGATGATGATGGCGTCGGCCTGTGCGTCGCGCGCGGGCGTCTGGCTAGTCAGCAAGGTCACGGTCACGGGTCCGATGTTAGTGCCTGACCGGCGGCGCCGATCACGCTCGCTCATGGTTGCAGGCCATAGCCGGCCGGCCCTGGCCGCGTATCGTGGAACGATCGTCAGTGCCGACCGGCCCGGTACCCAGGAGGCCAGGTGAACGCGCTCCCGCTGTTCCTGACCGTCTTCGCGGCCTGCCTGGTCGAGGCGGTCGAGGCGCTGACCATCGTGCTCGCCGCAGGCCTGACCAGGCAGTGGCGATCGACGCTGCAGGGCATGGCCGTCGCGCTCGTCGTGCTGGCCGGGATCACGGCGGGGATCGGGCCCGCCCTCACCCAGGTCCCGCTCGGCGCGCTGCGCCTGGTCGTCGGGGGGCTGCTGGCCGCGTTCGGGCTGCAGTGGCTGCGCAAGGCGATCCTGCGCTTCTCTGGACACAAGGACCGCCACGACGAGGCGAGCGCCTACGCGCGCGAGGTCGCGGCCGCCCAGGCGGTGGCGGCCGGCCGCCGGGGCGTGGTCAGCGACTGGTACGCCTTTACGCTCGCCTTCAAGGGCGTGCTGCTGGAGGGCCTTGAGGTGGTGTTCATCGTGATCACGTTCGGGGACACCCAGCGCGACCTGGGCGTCGCGGCCCTCGCCGCCGCGGTGGCCGTGGCCGTCGTCACCGTGACCGGTGTCGCGGTCCGGGCGCCGCTGGCCCGCGTTCCGGAGAACGCGATGAAGTTCTCGGTCGGCGTCATGCTGACGGCGTTCGGCACGTTCTGGGGCAGCCAGGGCGCGGGCGCGCGCTGGCCGGGCGGCGACGCGGCGCTGCTGGTGCTCGTGCCGGTGATCGCGCTGGTGTCGCTCGGCTACGGAGTCACGCTGCGCCGCTCCAGGGCGGCGGCGGATGCCGCCAGCCCGGTCCCCGCCGTCGCGCCTGGCTCGGTGCCGTCCGCCGCCGCGCCGTCCGCCGCCGTGCCGCCCGGCTCGGTGCCGTCCGCCGCCGCGCCTGGCTCGGTGCCGTCCGCCGCCGTGCCGCCCGGGGAGGCAGTGCGTTGATGGCCCGGCTGAGGTCGTTCGGCGCGTTCTGGTACGACTTCGTGATCGGCGACGACTGGCGCGGCGGCGCAGCCGTGGCGGCGGCGCTGGTGCTGACCGCAGTGCTTGTGCACAGTCAGGGGATCAACGCGTGGTGGCTGCTGCCCGCCTCCGTCCTCGCGGCGCTTGGCTGGTCGCTGCGCCACGCCACCGCGCGGAAACCCTGACCCGGCCTGCCGGGTTCCCTGCGGTAGCCGTTGCCGCCGACCCGAGCAACCGCGCCGAGATGCATGCGACCATCACCAGGCTGGATCCGCCTCACCTGCTGGAGACGACGGGCGACCCGCACGCCGTGCTTCGCTGGGAACTGCGGCCGGACGGATCAGGGACGCTGCTTACTTTCTCCAGCACCGTGGAACTGCCGGAGGCGTATCGAAGCAGGGTGCTGGCGGGCTGGCACTGGCACCTGGACGCGCTGGCCGGCTTCCCTGGCGGGACGCGCGCCGACCCGGAGAACGTCAGCGGCTGGGAACCGGTGCATCAGCGCTACGCCTGACCGCGCGCCCGGACGAATCCGTTCTCGTCAGCGAAGACCACCGCCGGTCGTGGCGGCTGCTGACCGCTACCGCAGCAGCCGGGTGGCCAGCGTCGTCTGCGCGGCACCGCCCGCGCCGTCCGGCTCGACCCGGTAGCCGAACGCGCCCGGTCCGTCGGCCACGACCTCGGCCAGCGCGTCGTCGGCGAAATGCGCGGCGGTCCCGTCGTCGCAGGCGATTCCGGCCGGCAGGCTGCCGTCGGCCACCAGCGACTCGTACAGCGGGCGCCTGGCCGGCTCGGCGCTGTAGTGCGGGCAGTAGCTGCCGGGCAGCATCGCCAGGCCGGCCGTGAACGGCCGCAGCACCGTGCCGAACGAGTCCGTCGTGCCGCCCTCGAACCAGCACAGCGCACCCGCGCTCACGCCCGCCAGCACGACGCCGTCGCGCCACGCCTGCCGCATCACCCGGTCAAGGCCGTGCGCGCGCCAGACCGCGACCAGGTTGGCGACGCTGCCGCCGCCCACGAAGACCACGTCCTGGGAGAGCAGCAGGTCGCCGGGGTCGGCGACGTTGGGCATCGGGAAAAGCTGCAGGTGGCTGGCCCGCGCGGACGTCCCGGACAGCCACGCGTACATGCGCAGGAAGCTGCCGGGATCATCGCCCATCGCCGTGTTCAGCACGCAGGTGCGCGGCGCCGGCCGGCCCGATAGCTCGATCGCGTACTGGACCAGCCTGGGCAGCGCCGGCCCGGTCGTCCCGAATCCGCCGATGGCGAGCACGTGCCGCCGGCCGTCCGCTGCCATGCCGGGCACGTTACCGTGCCGGGGTGACCGACTGCCTGTTCTGCGGCATCGTGGCCGGCGCGGTGCCCGCGCAGATCGTGCTGGACGACGACGTGGCGGTGGCGTTCCTCGACGCCAGGCCGGTGTTCAAGGGGCACGTGCTGGTGGTGCCGAGGCAGCACTTCCCGACCCTGCCCGACCTGCCCGCCGACCTGGTCGGCCCGCTGTTCATCCGGGTACGGCGGCTGAGCGCGGCGGTGCTGCCCGCGTTCGGCGCGCAGGGCAGCTTCGTCGCGCTGAACAACATCGTCAGCCAGAGCGTCCCGCACCTGCACGTGCACGTCGTGCCCCGCACTCGCGGCGACGGGCTGCGCGGCTTCTTCTGGCCGCGCGGCAAGTACGCGAGCGACGAGGAGGCCGCCGACTACGCCCGCCGCCTCCGCGACGCCCTGGGCTCCGCCTGACCGGCCTGCCCCGCCTGCCCGGTCTGCCCCGCCTGCCCGGTCTACCCCGCCTACCCCGCCTACCCCGCTTGCCCCGGCCTACCCCGCCTGCCCGGCCTGCCCCGGCCTGCCCGGCCTGACCGGCTGGCCGGCTGGCCGCTCGCGTCCCGCTAGTCACTCTGGTCTCAGCGGCCCCGTACTCCGGGACAGTGGTTAACATTTGTCCGGGCCCAGCCGGACAAATGTT
>Ga0302325_10023430_pt1 | contig 12866 bp, 10 predicted proteins | sample Palsa_T0_2_FD_201948 | JGI IMG/M metagenome (GOLD analysis project Ga0302325, IMG submission 201948) | Peat permafrost microbial communities from Stordalen Mire near Abisko, Sweden - Palsa_T0_2 | ecosystem: Environmental > Terrestrial > Soil > Palsa > Peat permafrost | place: Sweden: Abisko... | reverse complement strand
GTTTGCAAACGACGTCGACGACGTGAACCAATACGCGCCCACGATGTAGGCCGCGACGGCGAACGGCGTCGACGCGGGCTTCGATCGAGCGCAGCCCCAAATCACGGCCAATAATCCGAAGGTCGCAGGCTGGAACGTCGCGCCAAGCAATGCCCCGCTGCCAGGCATCGGCGATCGTCACCGCGGGGTTCAGGTGCGCGCCGGAAACCGGCCCAAACGCGAGGATGATCGCGACGAGCGCACCGCCGGTCGCTATAGCATTTGCGAGCAGCGCGATCGCGACGTCCCCGCCGGCGAGCCGTTCGGCCATGATGCCCGAGCCGACCACCGCGGCGAGCAGTAGCGCCGTTCCGACCGCTTCCGCTGTCGCGCGGCGCGCGAGGTTCACGCTAGGACCGCGGATTCTTTTCCAGCCGTGTTCGACCCGCATCCGCAACCGGACTCGCCGGCGGCCTTCGCGTCTGCATCCTTCACGCAACAAGTGTCTGCTTCCGCGGGCGCCGGTCCGCCGCAGCAAGTCGTCGCCTCATTATCGCGTTCTTCCGTTTCCGCGAGAACGTAGTACGTCTCCCAACGGCGGCCGTCGGGATCGGTCGCCCAAACCTTGTTTTGGACGGCGTAACAGCACGTCTCGTCCATTTCAACGTCGACCGGGTAACCGGCGCCTTTGAACCGCGCGATCGTCGCGTCAACCTCTGCTGGCGTCTCGACGACGACGCCGTAGTGAGCGCCTTCGCGAACGTTCGTTTCCGGATCGAGGTCGAGGGCTAGCTCGAGGCCGGGCTGCTCCGTGACGAAGAGCGCGTAGTCGTCGTAATGCTTCGCCGGTTCCGCAACGAGCAAAATGCGATAGAACGCGATGCTCTCATTGAGGTCGCGCGTCGCGAGGTTGAGATGCATCTTCATGCGAGGACCTTCTCGGGAAGCAACGACGCGAGCGCTCGCTCCAAACGAACGCGCGAATCCGGTGCGAGGGAGTAGTAGCCCCAGGTGCCGCGACGCACGGACTCGACCAGGCCGGCGTCTTTGAGCAGCTTGAGGTGGTGCGAAATCGTCGATTGATTGAGTTCGAGCCCCGAGGTAAAATCGCAGACGCAGACCTCGTGGTCAGTCCGAGCGAGCGTTGCGAGGATCGTGAGACGCGCCGGATCGGCGAGCGCCTTGAATAGCGTTGCTTCATCGGTCAGGTCCCCGTCATAAACCGCCGCTTCAGGGCAGCATCGTTGAATCGGCACATTTCGATATTAGCGCCTGCATTGAAAGTTGTCAATCCAAGCAGCGACGCAAAACTCTCTTTAGGGGGCATTTGGTTCGGCCTCTGCCTCCGCAAAGCGCCGCCGCTTTTAAGGTTTCCGAAGGCGGAAGTTTCGCGCTCGTAGGCCGCCATAATCGGCGACGGCTTACCGGTAAAACGCATTACCGTCAGGAGGAAGTCGCGCCCGGCGCGATGGCGCGAATCGCACCGAGTAAGGCTTCTGCTGCAGACAGGGCGATGTCGATGCTAAGTGAGCTAGTCCCGTCTGGAGTCATCTTCACTGATCCACGTGAACTCATCTTTGCTGGGGCTACCTGTCTCGACTGGCGACGACCCACGTTCTCATGGTGGCCTGCGTCTACGCCGTAGTCTTCCATGTGCATCAGCACGTCACGCATCACATGAAGACGCGGAATGAACGGACGCGACGTGCACGGGCCGCGCATCGGGGTCGAATGACCCAGATTGCGCGGGCGCGCTCACCCGGCCCGCTCCAGCGAGGGTACGCTTTGGGGGACGGCGCCGTCTGTACGAAGTGGCACGATCCTCGGTCACACGAGCGCCGCGACGACGCTCGGAACGTACGCCCATCTAATCGCCGACGTTCAGCGCGACGCCAACGAGAAGCTCGCGATCGGATCGATCCGCGTACAAAACGCGCCTAAGCTGCAGCGAAGCCCCGTATCCGCGCTGGCGGATACGGGGCTTGAACGTTCCGAGTCGTTTACCGGGTCAGACGAGTCTAGGGATTCGTTGCCGTCTGTGGGTTGCCGGCCGGTACATCGCTTGGGTCGAAGAACAGGTTCAGGGCATCCGGCGTTCCGAGGCCGATGATCTGGTTGTAGCCCAACTTACCGCTCGGGTTGCTGACGACGCCGTTAAAGCCCGGGATGCCCTGGTGGTACGGACCACCGGAGCTCGTCGGCACCCCTAGGCTATCGGACGCGACGCCGTAGAGGTAGTCGTTGATGTTGCCGACGCGGCCGCTGCCGGGCGTACCGTTGCCGATTGATTGCTCGAGCACCGCGAGCAGGCCCGCGAATTCGGGCGCCGATGCGCTCGTGCCGATCAGCCCGGCTTCTTGACCGCCGATGACCGCGATGTCAAAACTGTCATCGGGGTGGCATTTCTCCGCTACCTGACGGCCGGTGAGCGCGTTGAAGTACAACGGGCAGCCCCCCATGTGCATCGAGATGTCGGGGTCGTAGCGCTGTCCGGTGCTCGGAACGAGACCGGATTCGGCTTGGTACGCGGGCTCGCCGAAGATTACGCTCGGACCGCCGCCCGAACCCCAGAACACGTTTGTTAGGTAATTACCCTCGCCGTAGAGATCGACCGGGCCGAGAACCGTGTCGGCGTCCGCTTCCTCCGAGACGTAGGCCGACGACGTCACCGCGAGCGGCGTCGCGCTCGGATTCGGGTTCGGGACGGTAACGAGGTTCGTGCCGCCGACGCTCGTGACGTTCGGATCGTCGGACCAAATCGACGTACCAGGGAACATCTTATACGATGCACCGGCGCCCGCATTGTAGAAGTAGTTGGGGTCGGGGCAGGGCAGCCCGGCGTTGTCGCCCGACGAGAAGATGAACGTTATGCCTTGCGAGCTTCCCTGCGCGAACATGTCGTCGTACGAATACAGAATGTCGACAAAGTTCTCGCCGTTGTTGTACTGCGGCAGATAGAACAGCTCGCACTCGCCGTACGACGTCGAAACGATGTCGGCCGCGTTGCTGTCGACGATGTAGGAATACGCGTACAGGAAGCCTTCGGCGTCCGTCGCCGGAGCCGCGATGCCGATGACGGTCGCTCCCGGGGCGCTACCGGCCGACATTTGCACGTCGAGATCGGCTTCGTCCGACGTACCTGCGTTCGGGTCGAACGGGAGCGATTGCGGAAACACCAGGTGCGTCGGAACCGGTGCCGGCGCGAGTGACCCCGCCGCCGAACCCAGGAGTTCGTGGCCGAAATATTGCGCCGCGTCGGCGCTGTTGAAGTCGCTATAACCGACGGTGGCGATCGTCGCGCCGGCGCCATTGAACAGGCCGTACGACGGATAGTTGTACGCCTGCTTGAGATCGTCGAACCAATACGGTCCGGTCGCCGAATAGCGGTTCAGCGGCTTCACGACGCGTGAATCCGGTTGCGGGAGGAGCCGGTAGCCGAGGCTGACGATCGTGGCGCCGGCACCACTGGAAAGCGCTGCCGGTACGGTCAGTTGCTCGCGGGTACCCAAGATCGTCCGGCCCGAGACGCGGACGTTGCCAAGGTGCACCTTAAACGCACGCTGCACGGTTGCGACGCTGCCGCGAACGTGGATCAGTTGCGTCTCAACTTTCGTGACGCTAAAGCCCTGCGAGCGTAGGAATGCGGAGACCCGCGCGATCGTCGCCGGTGTTGGGCCGAAGCTTGCCCGGAACTGCGCGGGCGTCAGCCAGTGATGGTACAGCGGCGATTTTTTCGTCGTTTGAAGGGCCAGCAGCTGGTTGAGTTGGGCCCTATTGCGAAGCGCGAGATGCACCCCGAAGTCGACCGCCGTCGTCGGCGCCGGAAGCGAGACGAAGCGTGGGGCGATCGTAAGCGGGGCGTGGGGGGCCCCGATGACCGCCGCGGCGGAGACGGAAAGGGCGCAGGGGAGGGCGACCAGCGCTGCGAGCGCCGCTCGCTTGAGAAGGCGGCCAAGAGCCATGAAGTTCCCCTTTCGGGAGAGAGCAAAGCGCGGAAATGCGACCGCCGACACCTATCGAAAACGGATAGCGACGTGGGGTCGTAAATACGCCACGGTGCGGATTTTGCGAGCCGTCCGGGCCGCACCTGTCGCGGCCCGCCGCCTCGTAATCGTGCTAGGCTACTCGCGCTAGGCTACGTCGTTGCGACCGATTCGTGGTCGCCGTCGCTGCCGGTTACACGTACTTTCGGCGCGGGCGGTTTGCCCGTCGGCGGTACGAGTTGGAACTCGACGACTTTCACGCCCGACTCAGGGATTGCGACCTTGACTTTAAACGGCGCGCACACCCGATCGCTGCAAAACGATGCGACCCAACCCTTCGGGACGTCGCTCGCCACGAGCGAGACGTCACGTCCCGCGGCATCGGCGACGACCAGGCGGTACTTAATCGTGTTGGGGATGCTGCCCGGGGCCTCCGGGCCGGTCCACGGCGCGAGTGAGACGAGCGCACCACTACCCGGTGCGCCGAGCCCGAGTGCGACGATCGCTTCCTGAGATTCCTCCAGATACATGTCGTGACGCTCGTCGTCGGCCGGAAGCTTCTCGGTGAGAGCGATCGTCTGATCGAATTCGGCGCGTGCGCGGGCCGGATCGCCCGCCGCGGCGAAGTTGCGCCCGGCGTAGAGATGCGCCCACGCGAGCAGACGGACATCCTTTGCCTTCCCGGGGTGGGCAGCGATGTTCCGCCGGCCGGTCTCGAACGCTTTCTGGAAGGTGGCGACCGCGTCCGCGGGCTTGCCGTCTTTGGCTTGCGCGCGCGCCAGGTCGACGAGGTTCGCGACGTCGTTCGGCTCGAGCGCGGCGAGCTTCGTATCGGCATCGACGACGAGCTTGTAGTTATGCTCGCTCGCTGCGGCAATCGCGGTACCGGAGAGGGCGTCCTCGTTCTTCGGATCGATTGCGAGCGCCGCGGCATATGCCGTCAGCGCGTCGTTCCATTGTTCGCGATCGTTTGCGGCGTCGCCGCGCAGGCGCGGCAACAGAGCTTGATCGGCGACCGCCGGGCCGGCGCTCGCAAGCGCGGCGATCGCCGCATCGCGCAGGGTCGCTTCTTCGGCTCGCGTCCGCAGAATATCCGTCGAGTTCCCTTTGGCGGCATCGGAATCGTCGAGCATTTTCTCGGCCGCCGCAATCGCCGCGTCGGCCTTCTTCGCGTTCGCCTCGATCGTCGCCGGATCGGTTCCGAAATCGAGCGGAACCGCGGCGAGGGTCGCATCGATCTTCCCTTGGAGCGGCGAAACGATCGCGACGGTGCGGCCCTGTCTTGCGCCGTCGACGAGCTCCGTCAACTGTGCGGGTGCGATCACGTCAATGTAGCGCGCGCGCAGAACGCCTTGCGGATCGATGACGTAGGTCGTGGGAAAATACTGGACGTCGTAGGCGGTCGAAAAGCTCTTGTCGGGGTCGAGCGCTTGATCGTACGGAACGCCCTTTGCGGCCACGTAGGCCCGCACGATCGGCGCCTCCTCCGTCGCGTCGACGCCTAAGAACGCGACCCCGGTCTTCATCAGTTTCGGCGCCGACGAGATCAGGTCGGGCATCTCTTGGCGGCATGGCGGACACCAGGTCGCCCAGACGTTAATGACGAGCGTCTTGCCCCGGAAGCTATCGAGCGAGACCGCCTTGCCGTCGATGGTCGTCAGACGAAAATCCGGCGCGGGCGCGCCGATGAGCGGGCCCGTAAGGGGTGCCGGTTCGGGCGGCGGGGCCGCGAGAGCCGGGAGCGGCGACGCAAGCGCGGCGAGGGCGAGCAGGATGAGAAAACGCGACATGCGCGACCCTTCGGCGCGTTCCGGCTGCTTACATCCGCAGCTTGACGCCCAAGGCCGTCATCCGGAGCGCGGTTCCCAACGCGGCGGCGGTGAGAGCCGTGACGATTGCGACCGAAATTGGAACCGATACGTCGCTGCGCCCGGTGAACGAGTAGCGAAACGCGTCGATCATGTAGAACATCGGATTGAAGAGTGAGACTTGGCGCACGAACGGCGGCAAAAACTGCGCCGACGTGAATACGCCACCCACGAAGACGAGCGGCGTAATGACGAACGTCGTGAAAACGGCGATGTGGTCGAACTTCTCCGCGAGCAGGCCGAAGATGATGCCGATCGAGCCGAACAGCGTCGCAACGAGCACCGTCATCGCGAAGTACAACGCCCAATCGCGCGGCAGCGTGTGGACCATCACGTAGCCGACGCCCAGGATCAAGAACGCGATCAAGAGAGCCCGCAGCACGGCCGCAAGGACGAAACCCGTAACCATCTCGACGGCCGACAGCGGCGCGACGAGCAACTCTTGTATCGAATTCATGAAGCGGCCCTGAAAGAGCGAACTCGACGACTCACCGTACGTTTGATCGATCACCTGCAGCATGATGAGGCCGGGGATCAGGAACGCCGCATAGGAAACGCCCTGGACGTTCTGCACGCGGCTCCCCAGGCCCAGGCCAAAGACGAGCACGTAAAGGATCGTCGTGATGATCGGCGGCCAGATAACCTGGTTGATGACCTTGTACGTGCGAAAGAGCTCGCGTTTAACGAGCGTCCACAGGCCGACCGGATTGCGAAAGCCCCAGACATCCGTTCTTATCACGCTGATCGCACTTCGCGGTTCATTAGTGGCCAACTAAATCGAGGAAGACGTCCTGCAAGCTCGAGCGCTTGAAATCGACGTTCTCGATCGCGTAGCCGTGGGCGTCCAGTTCGGCCAGGGCCGGTGCGATCGCCGATGGTTCGATGCCTTCGAAACGCAAGGTTCGGGTCTCGGGGTCGTAGCGAGCACCGCGGGCGAGCAGCACCGGCGGAATCGGATCGAGGGGCCGCTCGACCGTGACGCTGAGGGTCGTCGAGCCGCGCCGTGCCAGGAGTTTCTCGGTCGGCTCGAGGGCCACGAGCCGTCCGCTCTCGATGATCGCGACGTTGCGGCAAAGCGACTCGGCTTCTTCCAAGTAGTGTGTCGTCAAGATGATCGTCGTCCCGCCAAGATTGAGTTCGCGCAACATCGACCACAGCTCGATGCGCAACTCGACATCGACCCCGGCGGTCGGCTCGTCCAAGATCAGCAATTGCGGTTCGTGAATCAGCGCGCGGGCCAGGGTCAAGCGCCGCTTCATGCCACCTGAAAGCTTCACGAAGGTGTCGTTTGCTTTCGAACTGAGGCCGAAGCGCTCGAGCAGGTCGCTCGCGCGCTTGCGCACGGCCGGGCCCCGGAGGCCATAGTAGCCAGCCTGATAGATCAGCACGTCGCGGATCGAGAGGTAGCGATCGAAGTTATACTCCTGCGGCGAGAGGCCGATGAGACGGCGCGCCTCGCGCCAGTGGCGGACGTTGTCGTGGCCGAAGACTTCGATCGTCCCCGAGGTAATGGTCGCAAGGCCGACGACGGCGTTGATCGTGGTCGTCTTGCCGGCGCCGTTCGGGCCGAGAAAACCGAAGAAATCGCCGCGCTCGACGTCGAGCGAGATGCCGTCGACGGCCGTTAGGTCCTCATAGCGTTTGCAGAGATCGCGAACGCGCAGCGCCGGCGTCACGGAATGCATTCGGCGAGCTGCTTGTAGCGCCGGCGGCGCAGGACTTTGATGCGTTTCTCGGCATCGGGCATGCCGCTTTTTTCGATGTCGCGCGCGACCTTGTCGACGTCGAAGGGGACGCGCCGGTGCTTGACCTGCCAGCCGCCGGAACGCTGCGTGAGGATCGCATAACCGGCGCGCTCGTCGCCGTCCTTGGGCAAGCCGGCCGAGGCGACGTTGACGAACAGCTTGTCACGCCACACCCGCGCGTACGGGAGGTGCAGGTGCCCGAAGGCGATCGTGCGCTCGACCACGCGCGCGGTGACGCGGGTCAGGAACGCATCGTCTGCGTCGGGCCAGATGTGTTCGTCGTCCGTCTTCGGGTTTGCGTGCACGACGAGCAGGCCGTCGGGACCCTCGCCGAAGTGCAAAGCGAAGGGCAGTTCCGCAAGCCACCCGAGCCACGTGTCGCCGAGCCGGTCGCGTTGCCACGCGAGGCCCCGTCCCTCCTCGTCGGCGGCGGCCGGAAACGTCGCGACGTCCGAAAGATAACGGTCGGTATTGCCGCGCAAGCAGACCGCACCGATCTCTTCGAGCCGTTCGAGCACTTCGCGCGGACGCGGGCCGTCCATGCAGTAGTCACCCGCTCCGACGATCACGTCGGCGTAACCTTGCGAACGCAGGTCGTCGAGGCACGCGTCGAGCCCGCGGATGTTGCCGTGGATGTCCGAGAACAGTGCGATGCGCATCGTCAACCGCGCTTGATTGCGAGCGCAAGGCTCGCCGGCGTCACGCCGATCTTCCCAAACTCCCACAGATCGATCGCGTCGACCGCGAACTTCGCCTTGCGCAAGAGCGGTATCGTTTGGCGAAAGCGCAGGTTGGCAATGACGCGCCGGTTTCCAAGCGCGAGGACGCCCGCGCCGAAATCCTCGCCGCGCGGGACCTCGATCGTCTGGAGATCCGAGAAGGCGCCGGCGTCGACAAGCCCCGGCGCGAACAGCAAGGTCCCTTCATCGACCAGCGACGCAACCGAGCGTAGCCGCGGGACCTCGCCCGCGATCGCCACCTCGACGACCGCGAGCTGCTTCGAGCGCGCGTAGTCGGCGAGCTGTGCGCGACCCAGCGCATTGCCGTGCAGCCCCGCCGGGATCCCGATTTCGGCTTGCCGCGGCTTGGAGCGGGCGACGTACAGGGTCTTGCTCGCCAAAAGAACGTCGCCGCCGTCGAGCAGGCCGGGCGCCTCAATCCGCCCGACGACGGGGATGTTCGCTCGCTCGAGCACCTCCTCGAGCATTGCGACCTCAGCACGGCGCCGCACGTCGCTCGGGCGCATCAGGAAGGCGCCGTCAGCGAAGAGCACTGCGCAGTCGGCGCACGCCCAGGAAAGGGGGGTGGCCGGATTCGGCTCTACCCGCACGACCTTCACTCCTGCCGCGCCGAGCCGCCCGACGAGGATCTCAAATTGGTCGGCGGCTCGCGCCGCGATCGCGTGCGCTTCGCCATGCGTCGGCGCCACCGTCTCGATCGTGCGCGTCGGAGGCGCGACGACGACGCCCGAGAGCGGCGCGAAATCCGCTCGAACGTACGGCGCTTCAAAGGTCGGCGATGCGATGGTCACGCTCGGGTCCTTCGCTACCGGTGGGCGCGGGCACTACTCGCTCGGAACCCGCGCGCGGACGAGCGACTCTAACGCCGTTTTCACGATTGTCGAAAGGCTCGCGGGAGGACGTCGTGAAGGCAACGATACCCGGGAGGTCCGATGCTCGCCCCCTTCTTGTTTGCTACGCTGCTGGACGACGCGCGTCCGACGATGCAGGAACTGCGCTCGACCGTCACCGTAACCGGGCCCTGCGTGCGCGACTGCGTTGGCGGCGGCCAGATGACGCTCGGCGCGGGCGAGATCGTCGGCCGGCAACCCGATGGCGGCCTCGTTGTGCTGACCGCGCGCCACGTCGTCGAAAGCATCGCAACACCGCGGGTCTACGTTCGCAACGGAGCGAGGTCGGGAATCGATTTTGCAGCGTTCGCGCGCGAAAGCTCCGCACGCAGCGCAACCGTGCTCGCATACGCGAACAACGTCGACCTGGCGCTCGTCGTATTCCGGCCGCAAGGGAGCGACGACTATGACTTCGCACCGCTCGCGGCCGTAGGCGCGCAGGGCGAGCCGGGGGTGGTGGTCGGCGATCCTTACGGGTTGCTTTGGACGGTCTCGCGCTTCACGTATCTCCAAACCACGCCCGACGCGCTTCTGCTCGAGTGCGTCACCTGCGGACCCGGCGACTCGGGCGGCGGGGTCTTTGATACCGGCGGACGGCTGATTGGAATCCTCGTGCAACAGCGCGTTGAAGGTAACGACGGCGAACAGGCGCGCCGCACGTCGCAATACCTCGCCGTTTCACTTTCGGAGTTGCGCCTCTTTCTCGATACAACGCAAGCGAAACAGCCCGGCCCACCGCGCCTATCCGACGCTTGGATCCGCTTCGAATCGATGCGCGCCGTCCGCTAGAAGCTCTGCGGGCCGGCGTCGATGTGTTGGTAGGGTGCTGCGTCGGGGATCGGGGTGAAGAAGTCGCGCATGTCGCTTGCGAGCGCGTCGCCGAGCGAGAGTGCGGGTAATCCGAGCAACTCCTCTTCGGTTTTCAGCACGCTCGCGGTGGAGAGGTGCTTCGTTCCGATGTAGCGATGCTTGGCAAACGGCGAGACGACCAGCGCGAACGAACGATCGACATTGATGTGATCGCGGCTCGCGAGGGCGTCGGCGGGCATGATGAAGATCGCGGTCGACGTCCACTGCGGGATCCGCGTTAAGTATTCGACGATCCGTCCGAGCGCGCGGTCGCCGTCGGCGACTTGCTCGGCCGGCGGCGGGAGGCCCTTGCCGACGACCGCACGATCGGCCGGCAACCAGATCGCAGTGAAGGCCGGTACGCGATCGGCCCGGACGAGCGGGTCGAAGTCGCGCAGGAATTCTTGCGCGCGGCGGAGGTCGCGAATGCGCGGGTTCCAGCCGGGGTAGTACGGATCGACGTGGCCCGAAAGAGCGAGCAGCGCCGGCACGTCGAAGGCGTAGAGGCCGCCGAGCGACTGCGTCGGTGCGGTCGTGTCGTCGGCGCCCGCATAGGCCGGGTCGTCGGTCCGCGCATCGGGCGCCGCGCCCTCGTCGTAACCTGCGACGCCGAGCAGCTCGCCGTAGTCGCGATAGCTCTTGCCGCGCTGCGCGAGCGAATTGAAGATGTAGCCGGCGCGCGGATAGTCCTCAGGATCTTGGTTTTCGCCCGCGACCGGCCGGCGGCCCTTTCGTAGGCGCGCCGTTTTCTCGGTGTACGCGGTTGCGATGCCGCCGGTTGCAAATTGGTGACCGGTGCCGGGCCCCTCGCCATCTGCATAGAAGTTGCCCGCCAGCGCGAAATTGCGCGCCAAGGTGTGCAAATTCGGCGTGACCGAAGCACCGAACGAAACGAAATTCGGATCGCCCGGCCCGTACGATTGGCCGTACGGATCCGTCAGGTCGCCGAGCACCGCATCGTACGATTTGCTTTCCTCGAGAATGAACACAACGTGTTTGACGAGCGTGCTGCCGCCCGTCCCGAAGCGCTGCGGAACGAGCGGATCGTTGCGCGCCGGCCCGATCGTGCGCAGGTACGAAAGCGCTTGCGGCGTCGTGCGCCGCAGGTCGACGCGCAATAAATCGATGCGTTCGAGCGTCGACCACACCGCGCTGCTGTCGGCCACGACCGATAGGACACGCCCGCGGGAATCGACGATGCCGGGTTGGTCGCCGAAAGAGCCGCGGTCGTGCCCGAGCCCCTTGCCGTTGACCACGAAGAGATAACGGCCGTCCGCGGACAGCGCGAGTGCGGTCGGATACCAGCCGGTCGGGATAAGGCCGATGCGATGAGGCCGGCGCGGATCGCTCGTGTCGAGGACGGCAACCGCATCGATCCCGGCGAGCGCCACGTAGAGCCGGCGCTCGTTGCGCGCGAGCGCGAGCGCGACCGGTTGCGTTCCATATGGGCCGCGATTGTAGAGGCGCAGCTCCGTTCCACCCGCGACCTTCGGCTGCGATCCGGCAAGCGAGATCGTCGCGATCCGGTCGACGTTGCTCATCGAGACAAACGCGTAGCGTTTTGAATGCATCGCGACGATGGCCGCGGGATGCGCCCCGCCGACGTCGAGCACGCCCTGCGGCGGCCGGTCGAGCGGAACGTAGGCGCGCACGGCCCCGCCGAGCGACCCGTCGGGATCCGAAGCGACGACCGATAGCGACGAAGCGCGCGCGAGATCGGCGGGCGGAGTGCCGAAAGGCGGCGCAATCGCAGGCGTCGGAAAAAGACCGTACGACATCATTCCTTCGTTCGCCACCAGCAACCCGGCGCTCGACAGCGCGGCGCCGAAGGGGAAGTAGCCGACGGGGACGGACGGACCGGCAAGCGTTCGCGTCGCCGTATCGATCTGCGCGACGTCGTTGCCAAGGTTGTCGACGACAAACGCGCGCGTCCCGTGCGGGCCGAGTACGAGCGTGCTCGGATACGAGCGCCCGTCGTTCGCGAGTTGTGCGTCACTCGGCCCCGGAATGGCAATCGTGTGATGTGCGTCCGGCGTCAGCATTCCGCTTTGATCGAGATCGAAGGCGTACACCGCGTTGCTCGCGCCGCCGCTCGCGAGGACGAGCGTGTTCGCCGGCGCCGCCGGGTCGGGCAACGTAACGACGCCGGCGAAATACGACTCGTTCGGATCGCGATAGCGAGAAACCACAGACATCGTCTGCGTGTCGACGACGCACAGCGAGTAGCCGCCGGTGGTCGCGCCATCGAGCTGGCTCGTCACGCCGGCCCCGAGCTCATCGTCGTTCGAGACAATTGCATAACGGCCCGATGGCGAGAGCGCGAGCCCGAGTGCGTTCATGCCGACGACGACGCTCGTTCCGGTGGGATGAACGACGCGTCCCGACGGCAGGATCCGGCCGAACGGATCGCCGGGCGACGTTGGTCCGGCCGGGCTATTCGCGGCCGGCGCGTCGAAGACGACCGGCGCGGTTACCGTCGCTGCGTACGATCCCGATGCGTTGACGACGAATCCAAGCAGCGCGCCGAGCGCGACGGTGCGAGAGAGCGTGAACATGCGACGCTTCGCTTACTGCGGCGGTTCCGTTATCTCCGCTTCGTCGTCGACGGTCGACAGACCAAAGTCCAACGTTTCGTTCGGATCGGCGCCGATGTCGGTGAATTGCACCGCTACGTGTGCGTACCAGCCGTCTGGTCCTTCCACCGGGCCGTTCGAGACCTCGCTCGTCAGGTACCAGCTGCCGTCGATGAGCGAGTAGGCTACCGTCCAAAGTCCGGAACCGGTTTCTTTGGCGGTAAAGTTTCCGTACGTGC
>Ga0302325_10023429_pt1 | contig 12866 bp, 8 predicted proteins | sample Palsa_T0_2_FD_201948 | JGI IMG/M metagenome (GOLD analysis project Ga0302325, IMG submission 201948) | Peat permafrost microbial communities from Stordalen Mire near Abisko, Sweden - Palsa_T0_2 | ecosystem: Environmental > Terrestrial > Soil > Palsa > Peat permafrost | place: Sweden: Abisko... | reverse complement strand
TGGCCTGCGCGCTCATGGGAGGCTGGCTGTTCCTCGGTGCCGCGCCCGGAGGTGCGGCAAACCCAACGGTGCCGGCCACCGTCACCGCGTCCACCTGGACGGCCGCCACGAGCACGCCGGCGGTGACCGACGGTTCCTTCGGCGGGGTCTCCTGTGCCAACGCCGACTTCTGCGTGGGCGTGGGCAACCAGACCGTGGCCGGTCTCCCCGAGCCGCTGGTTGAGCAGTGGACAGGCTCGGCATGGACGTTGGTCACGACACCCTCCCTCAGTGGAGAAGGTGGTCTCTCCGCAGTGAGCTGCGCCACCGCGACGCTGTGCATGGCGGTTGGCTTCGTGGGTTCGAACACGCTGATCGAGCAGTGGAACGGGTCCTCGTGGACCGTCGTGACCAGTCCCAACTTGGCCGGCTTCACCGACAACGGCCTGACCGGGGTGTCGTGCCCCAGCACCACCTTCTGCACGGCGGTCGGTGCTGCCATCGACACCGCCATCACGTACGCCCCGACCGCAGCGAGCTGGAACGGGACTGCCTGGACGGCCCAGACCGTCCCGACCACTGGTCTCGGCAGCGGCGCGCAGTTCAACGCCGTTTCCTGCACGTCGTCGACGATGTGCATGGGCGTCGGCAACTCGGACGGGGGCGGCTCGAGCATGGCCGAGCTATGGAACGGCACCGCATGGTCCGTCGTTTCGACCCCGAACCCCGCCGGACAGACCACCGTCGACCTCACCGGCGTCTCGTGCGTCGGCACCGCCTGGTGCACGGCAGTCGGCTATGACTCCGGCAGCACCGCGGATAAGACCCTGGTCGAGCAGTGGAACGGCTCCAGCTGGTCGATCGCCGCGAGCCCGGATGCGGGCACGGTGAACAACCAGCTTTACGGCATCGACTGCTTCAGCATGACTTCATGCTCGGCCGTGGGGTCAACGGGCAACGCCACGGAGGCACTCGCCTGGGACGGCACGACGTGGACCATCCCGACGACGCCGAACCAGCCCGGCGCGGACAGCACCGCCCTGGCTACGGTCTCGTGCGTCACTGACTGGGCCTGCGTCGGACTCGGCACGAGCACGCTCGGCATCACCAGCACCCCGTACGCGGCCAGCGCACCGATCGCCCGTTCGGGCTACCGCTTCGTGGCCTCCGACGGCGGCGTCTTCGCCTACGGGAACGGCGCACCGTTCCTGGGCTCCATGGGCGGCACGCCGCTCAACCAACCGATCGTGGGCATGGCCGTCATGCCCGCCGGCGACGGCTACTACCTCGTGGCCGCGGACGGCGGGATCTTCAGCTTCGGCTCCGCCACGTTCTACGGCTCGACCGGCGGCATGCACCTGAACGCGCCGATCGTCGGCATGGCACTGACCGCCGATGGCGCGGGTTACTGGCTCGTGGCCTCCGACGGCGGCATCTTCAGCTACGGCGACGCCCAGTTCTACGGGTCGACCGGATCGATCCACTTGAACAAGCCGATCGTGGGCATAGCCGCCACGCCGGATGGCCGGGGCTACTACCTGGTGGCCTCCGACGGGGGCATCTTCACCTACGGCGACGCCACGTTCCAGGGCTCGGCCGGATCATTGACCCTCAACAAGCCGGTGGTCGGCATGGCCGCCCCCGTGAGCGGCGGGTATTACCTGGTCGCCTCCGACGGCGGCATCTTCACCTACCCGACGACGGGGGGCCCGACCTTCTACGGCTCGACGGGCTCGATCAAGCTCAACAAGCCGATCGTTGGGATGACCGCGGTCGCCGGCGGCTACTACCTGAGCGGTTCGGACGGGGGGGTCTTCACCTACCCCACGACGAACGGCCCGACCTTCTACGGCTCGACAGGGTCGATCGTGCTCAACAAGCCGATCGTGGGGATCTCCGGGTAGCGGATTCCCCGCGGAACGAGAACGTGTTCTAATCTCGGGCGGATGGAGTTCAACCTCGCCGACCTGTTCGAGGCAGCCGTCGATGCCTATCCCGAGCGGGAGTATCTGGTAGCCGACGGCAAGCGACGGACCTACGCCGAAATGGAGGCCCGGGCCAACCAGCTCGCGCACCATTTGGCTGCTCAGGGGATCGGTCCGGGAGATCACGTCGGGATTTACGCCTACAACTCGGTCGAGTGGGTCGAGACCGCCTGGGCCGTGTTCAAGCTGAGGGCGATCTGGATCAACATCAACTACCGCTACGTCAAGGACGAGCTCCGCTACCTGCTGACGAACGCCAACCTGCAGGCGCTCGTCTACCAGCGTGAGTTCTCCCCCCTGGTGGCGGCGCTGCTCTCGGAGCTCCCGCTGTTACGACACGTGATCGTGATAGAGGACGGCAGCGACGCGGAACCGGCACCGGGTGCCGTCGCCTACGAGGACGTGCTCGTCGGCCAATCGACCGAGCGGGACTTCGGCCCACGCTCGGCGGATGACCTCTACATCCTCTACACCGGCGGCACGACCGGCATGCCCAAGGGCGTGGTGTGGCGGCACGAGGACGTCTTCTACGCGCTGGGCGGCGGGACCGACCCCGTCACGAACGTCCGGGCCACCGATCCCGCCGCAATGGTCGCCAAGGGCGCCAACGGCGGCCTCGTGCATCTGCCGGTGGCGCCACTCATGCACGGCGCCACCCAGTGGTGCGTCATGGGGCAGAGTTTCGTCGGCTCCAAAATCGTCCTGATGGCCAAGTTCGATCCGCACGAGGTCTGGCGGCTGGTCGGTGACGAGAGGGTCAACTCGGTCATGATCACCGGCGACGCCATGGGCAAGCCCCTCATCGAGTCACTCGACGACGAGGGGACCGAGCACGACCTCTCGTCGCTCGTGGCCGTGGTGTCGTCGGCCGCGCTCTTCTCCGCGCCGGTCAAGGACCAGTTCTTCGAGCACCTGCCGAACCTCGTGATCACCGACGCCATCGGCTCCTCGGAGGGCGGCAACAACGGCATGACGATGGTGACGGCCGGCAATACGGCCATGAAGAGCGGGCCCACCGTGCACCTCCTCGGCGAGACAGTCGTGTTCGACGAGGACCTCAATCCGGTGGAGCCAGGCTCGGGCGTCATCGGCAAGATCGGTCGCTCGGGCGACATCCCCCTCGGGTACTACAACGACCCGAAGAAGACGGCAGAGGTGTTCATCCAAGTGCGCGGCACCCGCTTCGTCATGCCGGGGGACTACGCCACGGTCGAAGCGGACGGGTCGATCACCCTGCTCGGGCGCGGGTCGATCGTCATCAACTCCGGCGGCGAGAAGATCTTCCCCGAAGAGGTCGAGTCCGCCGTGCGTTCCCACCCCGACGTCATGGACGCCATTGTGTGCGGGGCGCCGGACGAGCGCTGGGGACAGACGGTGGCAGCCATCATTCAGCCGAGGGTGGGACACGAGGCCCCGTCCCTGGAGTCTCTGCAGGAGCATTGCCGGGAGTCGATCGCGGGCTACAAGCTGCCCCGCCGGCTCTACGTCGTCGATGCCGTGGAGCGCTCGCCGTCCGGCAAGCCGGACTACACGTGGGCCGCTGCCATTGTGAACGCGGACGGGCAAAACTAGTTTGACACCGGAATCACAACTCTCGTCGACGCCCGTGACGCAGCGGGCTACGGTGACGTCATTCCACGGACTTCGAAGGCTCCATCCCCCGTCGGGCCCGTGAACGGACTGGCGCAGTGCAAGCGGCGCAGGGGACTCACGATGTGCTCGGTGACCAGCCTGCTCATTCTCGCCATGTCTGCGACGGGAGCGCTTGGCGCCCTTGGCTCATCCGGTGCCGGCGCGGCCAAGCCGCACGTCGATCCCACGACGTCATGGACCGTCTACCACGGCGACCCGCTCGGATCTGGGGTCGACACATCGGGCGTCTCTTTCTCCTCGGCGACCACTGCATGGTCCTCGCCTGTGCTCGACGGGCAGGTCTACGGCGAGCCACTCGAGGCCACCGGTCGCGTGTACGTCGCAACCGAGAACGACACGATTTATGCTCTGGCCGCCAACACCGGAGCCGTCCTCTGGTCCAGCCACGTCGGGACACCGGTCCCTTCCAGCGATCTGCCTTGTGGCGACATCAGCCCGACGGTCGGCATTACGGGGACGCCCGTGCTCGACGTCGACCGGGGGGAGATCTTCGCGGTCGCTGACGAACTCAGCGGAAGCGCCCCGGCCCACGTCTTGGTGGGATTGAACATGTACACCGGCACGACACTGCTGGACGAAGACGTGGACCCCCCCGGACAGCCCACGTCGGCAATCCTGCAGCGGACCGGCTTGAATCTCAGCGACGGGAACGTGGTGTTCGGGTACGGGGGCAACGACGGCGACTGCTCGACGTACAGCGGCTGGGTCGCCTCAGCGCCCGAGGGCGGTGGGTCGCCGGGTTACTACCAGGCCGTGCCGATCGGTAACGACGGGGCCGTGTGGATGGGAGGCGCCGCACCGGAGGTCGATGGGGCCGGGAACATCTGGGTCGCGACGGGGAACGGGTCGTCGTCGACTCCCTACGACTTCAGCGACTCGGTTCTGCAACTGTCATCGGGTCTGGTCCGCACCCAGTACTTCGCCCCGAGCAACTGGTCCTTCATGAACTCACACGACCAGGATCTCGGGTCGACCGCTCCGGCGCTGCTGTCGAACGGGACGGTGTTACAGGTCGGCAAGAACCAGCTGGCGTACCTCATGAACCAGTCGAACCTAGGCGGCAACGCCGGCACGGGCATCGCGACGGCGTCGGTCTGCCCCGGGGCCATCGCCGGGGGTGGCGATGCCGTCGTCGGAAGCGTGGTCTACGTGCCGTGCGAGAACGGGCTGCAGGCCCTCCAGACCAGCGCATCGCCTGCGTCCGTCTCCGTGCTCTGGACCAACGGCAACGCTCATGGCCCTCCCATCAGTGCCGGCGGACTGGTCTGGTCGATCGGCGGAACATCCCTCTACGGAATCAATCCTTCGACCGGCGCCACAGTCGAGCAGCTCTCGGTAGGGAGCCAGGCCAACCACTTTCCGACGCCGTCGGTTGGTGACGGCCTTCTCCTCGCTCCGGCGAGCAACCAGATCATCGCATTCGCCGGCTCAGCGGGTGTTCCGGGCCCACCATCACCTCCGCCAGCGGCGCCACCCAATTCGTCGTATTGGCTCGTCGCTTCTGACGGAGGGATCTTCACCTTCGGCAATGCTGGCTTCTACGGCTCGACCGGAGGCAGTCGGCTGAACCAGCCGATCGTCGCGATGGCGCCGACACCATCGAGAGGCGGCTACTGGCTGGTGGCGTCGGACGGCGGGATCTTCAGCTTCGGGGACGCCGCCTTCTTCGGATCGATGGGTGGCAAGCCACTGAACAAGCCCATCGTCGGCATGGCGGCGACCCCGGATGGTGGCGGTTATTGGCTCGTGGCGTCGGACGGCGGGATCTTCAGCTTCGGGGACGCCGCCTTCTTCGGATCGATGGGTGGCAAGCCACTGAACAAGCCCATCGTCGGCATCGCGGCGACCCATGACGGTCTCGGGTACTGGCTGGTGGCGTCGGACGGCGGCATCTTCAGCTTCGGAGACGCCGCCTTCCACGGATCGATGGGCGGCCAGCCGCTCAACAAGCCGATTGTCGGCATGGCGTCGTCTCCGGACGGGCTCGGCTACTGGCTCGTCGCCTCGGACGCGGGCATTTTCAACTTTGGCGATGCCGGGTTCTTCGGATCAGGGGGTGGCCTGCCACTACGCAAGGCGGCCGTCGGCATGACGACGACGCCAGACGGTCGCGGGTATTGGATCGCGGCGTCTGACGGGGGTGTCTTCAACTATGGGGACTCCAACTTCAGTGGATCCGAAGGCAGTATCGTGTTGAACAAGCCGGTGGTCGGAGTCGCGGCGCAAGGCTGACTCGCTGACTCGGCAGGAGTCTCATCGGCAGGCCTTTGTGACTGACCTACGCGAAAATGCATGCGCGCCGAACACGGCGCCCCTCCTTCTGCTCACCGGTTCCCCCGGTTGCGGCAAGACCACGGTGGCGCCGCTGGTGGCCGACCGCCACGAACGCTCGGTCTGCCTCGATCTCGACTGGTTCTTCGCCAAGCTCCGGAGCGGGGCGATCAGCCCGTGGCGGGAGGAGGCACACGCGCAGAATCGGATCGTGCTGCACGCCGCCGCCGAGGCGGTGGCCGCCTTCGCTGCCGGAGGGTACGTCACCGTCGCCGAGGGCATCCTCTACCCGTTCATGCTCGACCTGTTTGCGGCCGCCTGCGCCCGCAACGCAGTCACACTCCATTACGCGGTGCTGGGAGCCCCGATTGCGGTCGTGCAGCAGCGGGTCCGGGACCGCACGATCGAGCCCGAGCACGCCGGAGCGCTGGCCGATGCCGTGGTCGTCGAGGACCTCTGGGCTCAGTTCGAGAACCTTGGTGTCGACGTGCGCCACCGGGTCGAGGTGGGCCGGCATGGCCCTCACGAGGTGGCCGTGGAGATCGACCGCCGGCTGCGGGCCGGCGGGTTCCGGCTCGAGACCGAGGGTTAGGAGCCGCCGGCGGCGAGCCGCTGCTTGGTCGTGCTGTGCACCGGGTCCTTGTCGAAGGTCGGCAGCAGGTACTTGCCGAACGTCTCGACTGCCTCCTCGCACGACTCGATCGGCATGGAGCTCGACAGCATGCCGAAGGAAACCTGGTCGGCGCCGGTCGCGGTGTAGCGCTCGATCGCCTTGCTGACTTCGTCGGGCGTGCCCACGGCGACGTCGCCCGAGGCGATGACCGAGTCGAGCGAGGCGGCATCCATGGCCGGGACGATGGCGGGCCACTCGGGCACCCCGGGGGGCTTCGGGAACGTGTCGAGGTAGCGGAACACCAGGCTGAGGTGGTAGTTGGAGTCCGCCTCGAGGAAGGTCTTGCGCGCCTTGGCCCCGTCCTCCATGCAGATCATCGTTGTCGTGATCATGACGTTGTCGTTGACGAAGCCGCCCACCGGGTTGGTGCAGTCGCCGATCTTCTCCTTGTACCGGGCGACCAGCGGCGTCAGCTGGTCGGGCGTCGAGAAGCCGAAGCAGAGGACGCCCACACCGAGCTCGGCCGCCAGGTCGAACGTCGAGGGGCTCCCGGCCGCCATCCAGATCGCCGGGTGGGGCTTGGAGTAGGGCTTGGGCAACACGTTGCGCGACGGCATGGAGAAGAACTTGCCGTCGTAGCTGTAGTCCTCGTCCTTCCACATCCGGACGATCTGCGGGAGGGTCTCGGCCACCATCTCGCGGGTGAGCTCGGAGTCCTGAATGCCGAAGCCCTTCTGCTCGGTCGTGGAGGAGCCGCGGCCGGTCCCGAACTCGAAGCGGCCCTCGGAGAGGTGGTCGAGCATGGCCACCCGCTCGGCTATGCGGGCGGGGTGGTTCACCGGCGGCGTGATGTTGAAGATACCCGAGCCGATGTGAATGTTGTTCGTCTTGGCGGCGCAGAAGGCCAGGAACGACTCGGACGCCGAAAGGTGGGAGTACTCGGTGAGGAAGTGGTGCTCCGAGGCCCAGGTGTACTTGAAGCCGGCCTTGTCCGCCGCCACGATGAACGCGACCTCGTCCATGATGCGATCGTGCTCCGCCGATGCTCCGTGCTGCTCGACGTACCGGGGCAGCAGGCACGCGGCGTTGAAGATGCCGAATTCCATGGGGATCCACGTCCTCGTCTACGGTGCCGCGGTCCGTTCCGCCGGCGCTCCAGCGACGGTAACACGGGTCTGATTAAAATGCAACGTGTTCCAGTAATGGGACTCCCACCCCTGGTCAGAGAAGTTTGGAGATGCAGTGAGCCCTGCTGAGGCGCAACCTTCCGCACCCGGCGCCCCACCGGCGCCGCCCGCGGAAACCATCACCGGCGCGGTACTGGCCCGAGCCGACGACGCGGGGCTCGGCCTGGTGGCGAACGATCTCCGCCTGAGCCACGCGGAGGTGGTGGCCCGGGCCGCGGCGCGGGCGGCCTGGTTGCAGGTCACCCGCCACGACGGCCCCTTGCACGTCGCCCTCCTGCTCGACAACGTGCCCGAGTTCGTCTTCTGGCTCGAGGCGGCCGCCCTGGCCGGCGCCGTGGTGGTGGGGGCCAATCCGACGCACCGCGGCGACGAGTTGGTGCGGGACCTCTCGCACACCGAGAGCCAGTTCCTCATCACCGACTCGACGTACTTGCCACTGGTGGAGGGCTCCCGCATCGGCGAGGCGCTCGGGGAGGTTGGGCGCGACAACGAGCGGGTGCTCGTGGTCGACACCACGGTCGGACAAGGCACCCTGGCGCCGTACGCGTCGGCCAAGGCGGCGGAGCTGGCCGACCGCTCGGTGATCCCCGAGACGCTCGGCTATCTCCTCTTCACATCGGGGACGTCGGGCGCGCCGAAGGCCTGCCTGTGCAGCCAGGGCCGGCTGGCCCGCATCGGGGCGATCGTGGCGCAGATGTATGCACTCGTGCCGGCGGACGTCTGCTACCTCTCCATGCCGCTGTTCCACTCCAACGCGCTGATGGCCGGTTGGGGCCCGGCGCTGATGGCGGGCTCGGCCGTCGCGCTCCCCTCGTCGGGCCGGTTCTCCGCCTCGGGCTTCCTTCCCGATGTGCGCAAGGCCGGTGCGACCTACTTCAACTACGTGGGAAAGCCGCTCTCCTTCATTCTGGCCACGCCCGAGCGGCCCGACGATGCGGACAACCCGCTGGTGCGCGCCTTCGGCAACGAGGGCACCACCGATGACGTCGCCCGCTTCGCGGAGCGCTTCGGCGTTGCCGTCACCGATGCCTACGGCTCGACCGAAGGGGGCGCCACGGTGCAACGGACGCCCGACACGCCACCGGGCGCGCTGGGGCGGGCGCCCGAGGGCACAGTCGTGCTCGACCCCGCGACCGGGACAGAATGCCCGCCAGCCCGCTTCGACGAACGCGGCCGGCTACTCAACGCGGAGGAGGCCATCGGCGAGCTCGTGTCCAAGACGGGCGGCGCCGGCTTCGAGGGCTACTGGCGCAATGGTGAGGCCGAGACGGCCCGGCTGCGGGAGGGCTGGTACTGGACGGGCGACCTGGCCTACCGGGACGACGCAGGCTTCTTCTACTTCGCCGGCCGGGACCACGACTGGCTCCGCGTCGACGGGGAGAACTTCGCCTCGGCCCCGATCGAGCGCATCCTGCAGCGCCACCGCGACATCGTGCTGGCCTCGGTCTACGCCGTGCCCGACCCGTTGGTGGGTGACCAGGTCATGGCCGCCGTGCAACTGCGGCCCGGGGCAGACGCGCTCGACCCGGACGAGCTGGCCGCGTTCTTGGCCGCACAGGGCGACCTCGGCACGAAATGGTCGCCCCGCTTCGTCCGCATGAGCGCGGCGCTGCCCGCGACGGCTACCAACAAGGTGCTCAAGCGCTCGCTGCGCGCCGAGCGCTGGAACTGTGCCGAACCGGTGCTGTGGCAGTCCCAGAGGGATGGGGTCTACCGCCGCTTGACCGACGCAGACGCGGCCGCTCTCGAGGAGTCCGTGGGCGATCGTCCCATCTGACCGCTCTGCTCCGCCGGGGACTTCCGCCAGGATTCTGCCCATGGAGCCAGCACATCGCACACGTCCATCATGTTTACTTTGACGACGGTGTGAACGCGCGCAGTGTCCCGTCTTGGTTCGCCACGATGATGGTGTTGCCAGAGACGGTGGGTGGAGCCCAGAACCAGTATGTGGGTGCACCGAAAATGCCGGAGTTCCGTCTTTTCAGTGGTGGTTCCGTATAGGAGAAGAGTGTCTTTCCGGTGGTGCTGGACAGCACTGCGAAGTCTCGGCCCGCTCCGACAGCCACCAATCCGGGTATTTGGGTGACCGCGCCCTCCACCCCTCCCGCGAGAGGCGTCTGCCAGAGCACTTGACCCGTGGCCGGGTTGAGTGCCGTCATCGTCCCGATACAGCCCTTGCCGGAGGCGTTCAACGAGACGCCCGCCACCATGATCGGTGACCCGTTGCCCGCCCACGACGAAGTCGAGACGGTGTTGTTGCAATTCTGGCTGAAGACAGACAGGCCCACCGAGAACGTCGCCTGTGACTCGACTTGGTATTGCCACAACGGTCCGGCGGCGAGGTTGTTCCGATCGAGCACGTAGTAGACACCGTTCTTGTTCTCCGCGCCGACCAGTTGGCGTTGGACCCCGCCAATCGTTGCAGTGAAGAGCATCGGCGAGGCACCCATGTCCGAATCGGCCGGATGCTGGTTTTCTGGCACCTGCCAGATCGACTGCATGCCCAAGGTCGAAGGATCCAGCTTCAAAATGGCGTCTTGATACTGAGATTCGCAAAGGTCATTGGAGGTGTCGATGTAGATCGAGTTCTGCGTAGGGTCGACCGAGGCCGACGACCACGCGCCCGGTCCCTTGCACTTGGACGGCAAGATGGAAGCGAAGTTGATGGCCTTCTGAACGGCACCCGTGGCGGCATTGACCCGTACGATTCGGCCAAACTGGTCGGGACAACCCTGGAATGACGCGACCCCCACGTAAATGCTCCCCTTGTAGAGCGCTGGTGAACTCCAAATCGAGTCTCCGGCTTCCGTACGAAGTTGCGTCCGCCAGATGATGCTGCCATCCGAGGCGTTGAGGGCAACGAGTTGCCCCGCACCCCCGCCGACCCACAAGACCTTCCGGCCGTTGAGGGTGCCCACCGTGGCGGAGCTCGCAACTCCGAGTGTCGCGAGGCCGTAGACGCAGGCCGGTGGTTTCGGCGTTCTGCCCAGCGACGTCGACCACAGCGCCTTGCCGGACGACAGCCTGACCGCATGCATGATGCCGTTCCAATCGCCCCAGTACACGACCCCGTCATCGACGATCGGCTGACCTGAAATGGGAGCACTTACCGCTGTGCGCCATTTCTGCGTGAGCCCCCCCACATTGGCCGGAGTGATCGACGTGGTGGTCGTGTAGCCGGTGCGCGAGTTGTTTCCGTCGTAGGTCGCTGCGGGAGTACTGCCTACGGACGCGGGCTTCGGCGTCGCTGACGCGGCGCCGTCGGCGACGACGAGAACGATCAGGGCCGCGAGCAATGCGATCGAAGATCGTTTGAGATGTCTCTGCATGACTCCTTCTCCTCTGCGACCGCGGATCATCAGTTGTCGATCGACGTGAAGGGCGAGGATCGTAGCTCGCGTCCAAGGCATCCGACCGGCGGGCATGCGAGTGTGATGACGTGGTGCGTCATGCGTCCGCCGGTACCGGCGTGAATTGGTCGAGGTCATAGATGCCGAGGCTCTGCTCAATGGCGGCCACCTTGGCCACGTACTCGGTGAACCCGTTCGGCCCGAACTGCTGACGCTGAAGGTCAGCAAACGTGACACCGAGCTGGTTGAGTTCGTCGGGAGTCGAGATCGCGCGAAACCTGGGGAACACAACGGTGTCCTCTCGGGCCTCGTGTGGCTCGTACATCCGCACGAACGCAGCCAGGTCGGCGCTGATCTGCTCGGCATTGTTGGCGTGCGCGTTGCTCGAACCGGCGAGAATGAGCTGGGTGAGTTGTCGACCTCGTGCGTGTTGGATCAACAGGGTGTCCACCGTGCTGGCCAGTTGACCCGCCTTTCGCAGCATTGGGAAGACGTAGCCCTCTTCCATGGCCTCGTGGAAACCTTCGATGAAGTCGTGGATGATGACGGCTCCGTCGTGGATGGCGGCCATGGGCGCCGGCTGCCCGCTGGCTATGAGATCGATGCCCTCCCGGTAGATGAGAAGCACCCGTTTGAGAACCCCGTGCTCCTGCATCAGGTCCACATCCGGCGGGGTGGTGTTCGATGGGGCGGGCGAGGATTGCGCCACAAGATTGCCGACCTCGGTGCCAACCACGCCAATGGCGAGTCCGATCCCACCTGCGGCAAGGAGCCGCCTCCGACTGAGCGAATGTGCCTGAGCTGGATCGTCTGGCATAACCGTCGTGTGCGTGCCGGCGGTCGAATCTACGAGGTGGGATCGCCGGCCGGCACGAGCGGCGTCCCATCGGGACTCATGAGATACCAAAACCCGCCGTCGTTGTCGATACCTTGCCCCGTCACCATGCCCGGACTCACGTCGTCTTGATAGGTGTACAGCGGCCACCGGTTATAGGTGACAACTCGAAATCCGGACGAAAGAGGCACTGTGCCCAGAAGACCCTCCTTGACTCCGGAGCCAGCCTCGGGGTGATTGCCCGGGGTGATCGTCATGGGGGGCCAGCTCGCAATACAGGTCACGTTGCAGGTGACTGACCGTTGATGGTCAGGAAGGAACATGTACAACGCATAGCCAGACGCGTTGACGAGCACCGTTGCCTTGGCCTCCGACAGATATTTCGCGTCGACGCGCACGGGCTTGGTTCTCGTCGTATTCGACGTGCTGGACGATTGGGGCGACGATCCACACGCTGCGATCACGATGGACAGGCCGGCAAGGACGAGCAGGGTGCACAGCCTCGTCGTGTTCCGACGGGCGAGTCTCCTCATGCCTCTGAGACGGAAAGACGGCTTCATTTCCTCGCCGGAATAGCCAAGAGGGTCCCGGGCGGCAAGTTGGTGCGGCACGTCGCTCCCCAATTCCTTCCAACGTTTTGACCTTCGTCGACGACCCGAGAAGTTTGCCATTCCGCCTTCCCTGGACCGCCCCGCCTCGAAGAACTCTTTCCGACGAATGTTATGCGGGCCTAACCTATCTTCGATTTCAACGGCTTGCAGCGCGGGGGTCGGCGCCCACGGAGGTTGATGCCGCCTCGTTGCTCACGATCTGCGGACGGTCCAGGAGCTGACGCGGCGCCCGTTCAGCGATCGACACCGAGCACCAGCCCGCTGGTCGGCACACCGGTTCCCGCGGTCACCACCACGTTCTCCAGCCCGGGAACCTGGTTCACCGAGGTGCCGCGCACGAGCCGGGCGCCCTCGGCGATCCCGTTCATGCCGTGGAGGTAGG
>Ga0302325_10023427_pt1 | contig 12866 bp, 7 predicted proteins | sample Palsa_T0_2_FD_201948 | JGI IMG/M metagenome (GOLD analysis project Ga0302325, IMG submission 201948) | Peat permafrost microbial communities from Stordalen Mire near Abisko, Sweden - Palsa_T0_2 | ecosystem: Environmental > Terrestrial > Soil > Palsa > Peat permafrost | place: Sweden: Abisko... | reverse complement strand
TCCGGCAGCTTGACCACCTGGGTAATGAACAAGAGGGTGAGCGGAGTGAGCGTGCCGAGGAAGATCTGGATGACGATGTGCGGGATGTAGAGCTGGGTGTGGACCAGGAAGTTGAGGCTGCGGAAGGATTCGTCGGCCTCGTAAACGCGATGGACCAGGTCGAGCATCTCCAGGCTGAAGTCGATGACGAAGATGTAGAAGAGATACATGGCGATGGAGTCCACGCAATGCACGTCGATCTTCTGCTTGCGCAGCTTGGTGACGGCCATGTAGAGCAGCATGACCGCGGCGATGCCGGAGACCATGGCGGAAAAGATGAAGACCACGGGCATGAGCGGCGACGACCACCAGGGATTGGCCTTGATGGAGCCGAAGATGAATCCGACGTAGCCGTGCAGCAGGAAGGCGGAGGGAATGCCGATGAGTGTGACGATCCAGCCGACGCGGTCGTCAATGGCCAAGGAGCGCGGACTGATGTTGCTGGAGCCGAGGGTCATGATGCGGTAGATCACGCGCAGCAGGCCTTTGCTGGATTGCGAGAGGAGGACGATTTCGCGGCGGTAGTCGAGCCAGATTTCTAATACAAGGACGGCCATCAGGTACCAGAGGTAAATGTAGCCGAACATGGCCATGGCCGAGGTGCTGTGCGGGGTGAAGTACATCTCCGGCGAGCGCTCGGGGTGGCCGAGGTGCAGTTGCAGCGGCAGGGGCGCGACGAGAAGGAAAGACAGAGCCGTGAGCAGAGCCAGGCGATAGGTGGGCTCGATGGCCTTGACGCGGAAGATGCGCACCAGCGAGGCGAGAATGAATGCGCCGGCGACGAGGCCCGTGATGTAGGGATACAGGACAATCAGCACGCTCCATTGGAGGCCGATTTCGTTGGGATACATGAAGCCTTCAACACCGTTCATAAGCCCTCACTAAAACAGCTATCAGCTATCAGCTATCAGCTGCATTTCCTATCGCACCGAGCCGTCCAGGCCGTTGTAGAGGACCTTGGCACCGGTGGCCATCTGGGGTTTCAATACCTGTACGTTGTGGGTCTTCAGGAACTCGTGGATGGGATCCTTGGGATTCTTCAAGTCAACCAACTGGCGCGCGCCGGTGGGGCAGGCTTCGCAGCAGGCGGTGGTCAGTCCCTTGGTGATGCGGTGATAACAAAGCGTGCACTTGTCGGCGACCCGCTTTTCGGGATGAATGTAGCGGCAGCCGTAGGGGCAGGCCTGCACGCAATAGGCGCAACCGAGGCAGTACTTCTGGTCCACGAGGACCACGCCGTCCGGGGCTACGAAGGTTGCGCCAACGGGGCAGACCTGGGTGCAGGGCGAATCGGCGCAGTGGTTGCACATTTTAGGGACGAAAAAGTATTTGCCCGATGTATCGGTCTCGACGGGAAAGCCTTCCTTGCCGCCGTCGGGAGAGATGACGTGCGGCTCGGTCATGGGGTTGGTCATGATGTCCTGAGGGTTCTTCATCTCCCAGTCGTCGACGTGGTAACGCTCGACCCAGGTGCGGAAGTAGCCGTCGGGGACATCGTTTTCAGTTTGGCAGGCGCGCACGCAGTTGCCGCAACCGATGCACTTGGGGATGTCGATGAGCATGCCCCACCAATGATCGGACATTTTGTAGTTGGGCGAGTCTTGCGGTGTTCCGGCGAGCACGGATTTCCAGGCGATGGCGGCGGCGGGCAGCAGGATCAGCATTTGACGGCGGTTGATGTTCATTTTGCGCCTCCCACGGGCTTGGCGGGTACGTCGGCAGCCGCCGCGTCCATGCTCGGATTGTGTGGCTGGTGGCAGGTGTCGCAGGGCATTCCGTTGGAGTGATCTGCGGGTACAACCTGCGGAAAGTCCTTGGGCTTGGCGGCGCTGGCGGTGTGGCAGCGGGCGCAGAGCACAGTGGTGTCAGGCAGAACGGGCTTGACGGTCGAAGGGTCGTCGGCAGAGGCGTGTTTGGCTTGCGCGCCGTGGCAGGCTTCGCAGTTGACGTGCGCGTGCTTGCCTTTGCTCTTCTTGTCGGCGACATCGGAGTGGCAGGCTTCGCAGGTGTCGTGGCCGGCGAACTTCACCGGGCGAGAAGCAATTTCAGCGATGGCGGCGGCCCGATAGTGACCGTACTGGCCAAAGCTCGGCGGGACCACGAAGTGACGGACCACCAGGAACACGATGAATGCGAGGACAAACAGCCCCGCAAACCGGAATAGATGGCCTGCATCTTTGAAGACACTCATCAAGGCCTCTCCACAACGGACCAATCATGGGCTGCGGACCCCTTTCAGGTGATCTGCAACACTCAACTCAGCTTTGGCCCGATTGCAACTGTGACCGTATGGAGTTGATGACAGGGGTGTATGTGAGAAGGATCACAAGGAGATGTGATTGAGGAAGCTTCGGTTTAAATTGACCAAGCCATGGTCATCGCCTTCCTGGGCCGGGACTCAAGCCCAGCAAATTGAGGGCAGCAAGCGGCAGGGCGCTATTGAGTTGACGCTCGGGGAGACAAGAAGCAACACTTGCTCCACCATTGAACAGGCTCCCCACGACCGGGTGGTCACTGAACATCGCGGAGAAGCACGGCCTGGGATTGCGGGGTGTCAACGATCAGTCCCAGATTTGCCCCGTCCGGGGAGGAGCGGATCCATCGCACAGTTTTCCCTGGAAGCGTCGCGACCTTGACCGGGGTGGCGTTCTCCAGCGATTGCCGCCAGACGGTGGAATCGGGCCCAGTTTTGGTCGTGAAGAAGACAGTCTTGTCATCGGCCGAGAATGCGGCGAAAAAGAAGAAATCGGCAGGCAGCGCGAGGCTCTGAATCTTCTTGACCGGATCGGTAGAAAAAATCTGGAGATTGGGAGTGCCTCCAAGATGAATGCCGGCGAGGAATTTTCCATCGGGTGAGAAGCTGTACCGCATGCCGATTGCGACCGGTTCCGCATTTCCGCCGTCCATGAGAATGCGCTTGATCTGGGGATGATCGTGATCGTGATTATCCGCATAGAAAAGCCACTTGCCGTCGGGCGTGCAGGACGGGTAAACATCGTAGGGGCCGGCGGTCAACGGCGTCGCCGAGCTGCCGTCGCGGTTCATCTTGTAAATCTGCATGGAACTTTTGTCCAGGGTGCCCCCGACGGCGACGATCGTATCCTGACCGCAAGGAGCCGGTTCCAGGAACCAGTGCTGCCTGGCTACATTGAGCGTGGTGGTCTCATCTTTGCCAAGGTCGACCATCTTGAGGGCGCTCTCTTCATCCGATGCCAGGATCGAGCTATTATCCAGCCAGGAGAAAAACCTGAGCCCGCGCGGCCCGTAGTCCTGCAGGCGGGAGGGATCTGCCAGGTTGAGGATCTGCAGCCGTGCATTGCTGTCCGTTTGCCGCGTTGCGATGATCTTCCCATTTGCATTCAGGCTGATGCCGCCATAGGAACTCAGGTCATTCGTAACCTGGCGGAGCGTTCCGGCCGGATAAGGGAGGAAACTCACCTGTCCAAGAAAGTTGGGAACTTTGCGGCTGATGGCGAACAGGCCCTTGCCGCCGGGCTCCCAGCGAAGGTCGGTCAAGTATCCGCCGAGTGTGGACATCGAAATGAGAGGTTTTCTCGATCCGGAAGCGAAGTCAAGAGATTCGACGTTGCCTCGTTCGTCTTCCACGACCGCGCGTTTGGCGGTGGGATCGCAAGGCGCGTCGACGAATCCGGTTGTCTTGCCGCTTGCAAGCACCCGCTCGTCGCCCCCTTCCGCGCTGGCGCTCAGAAACTGGAAGGTGTTGTTCGCGGCGTTCTCGCGGTAGAAGCATACTCGCTGGCCGTCTTCGATAAAAACAGGGGCCGCATCCACGGCCTGAAGGACGCGCTCCGGCGAGCCGCCGACAACCGAAATCCGGTACATATCCGTTCGATCAGGCGGAGGATTGCCCAAAGCGGAGACGCGGAAATAGATGTAGCCGCCGTCGGGCGAAAACATGACGCTCACGTAGCCATTGAAAGCAGGGTCTTTCAGGACGACCTTCTCGGTGTTGGTTGAGATTTGACGGTAAGTCAGGCTTTCCGAGCGGTTGGGATCTTCCACCACGGAGGCGAGATACATCCCGTCCGGCGAAATGGCAGTCATGCTCACGTGATCGCTGTCCATGGCCTTCTGGATGGAAAAGTGTTCAAACGGCGCCTTGGTCTGCTTTTTTTCAAACCAGTAAGCGAAAGCCGCCAGCAAGACGAGAATCAAAACGGCTGCCGACCAGGCTGAAATTCTCCCGATGTTGGCTCTGCCGAGTTTTCCGAAATCGAGAGCCGGCTTGCTTCCAGAATCCGACAGCGCCTCCAGCGCAAACGCAAGGTCCGACGCAGATTGAAAACGCTGCTCCGGTTTCTTCTCCAGACAGCGATGAACCACGCGCTGCATCCCCGGAGCAACGACGGGCACAATCTGCGATATCCCAGGCGGATCCTCGTTCAGGATTGCGGTCATGGTTTCCGCGGCGGTGGGATGCTGGAACGCTCGTTTGCCGGCCAGCATTTCATACAAGACCGCACCGAAGGCGAAGATATCGGTCCGGGGGTCGATGCTGCCGCCGCGCACCTGCTCGGGCGCCATGTAGCCGACGGTGCCCATCACCATGCCGGGCTCGGTACTCCCGGTGACCGTCGTCGCGTCGCCGTCGGGGCCCGGCTGTCGCTGTGTCAACTTGGCGAGGCCGAAGTCCAGAATCTTGATCTTGTCGTCGCTGGAGACGAACAAATTCTCCGGCTTCAGATCGCGGTGAACAATGCCCTTCCCGTGCGCCGCAGCCAGGCCATGCGCGATCTGGATCCCATAATCGATGATTTTGCGCGAGGGCAAGCGGCCGCGCTGCAGCAGTTGCCGCAACGTTTCACCCTCGAGCAGTTCGGATACCAGATAGGGGGCGCCCTCAAAAACGCCGAAGCGGTAAACGGCGAGGATGTTGGGATGATTGAGAGCCGCGGCGGCCTGCGCCTCCTGCTCGAAACGCCGCAGCTTTTCCGGGTCGCGGGAGACAACGGGCGGGAGGACTTTGATCGCGACATCCCTTTTCAGGACCAGGTCGCGGGCGCGATAAACCTCGCCCATCCCGCCCGCGCCCAACAGGCCGAGAACTTCATAGTCATCGATTTTCGCGCCTGCGGCCAGCGGCATGGTGAACCAGATTATATCTCGCAAACGCTCCCGGCAGACCCTTCATTCGCAGTTGCTTCGGCGATCAATATGCAGGTGGCAGCGTGGGATCGCGGAAGACGGAGGTGGAGCGGCGGATGTCGCCGACGGAGCCGAAGTTGGCCAGGGTGAAGCTATAGAGATATTGGGTTTCGTCGCGGATGCTGCCCAGCTCGAAGCGGCGGTAGCCGAAGGTGAGGCCGCAGCAGTTCCAGTTGTAGACGGCTTGCACGCCGGCGTACTGGAGCGAGTTCTGCACGAAGTCGTAGCCGGCGTTGGCGGCCATGTTAAAGCCGACATTGGTCTGCTTGCCGATGGAGACGAAGGGCTGCACCTGCTGGCTCTGGATGGTGGAGGCCGCGCCGCGGTTCTCATCGACGGCGTTGAGCATGGCGTGACCGATGCCGACGGTGGTGTTGCCCCAACTGTACCCAGCGAAGACGTTGTCGGAGTCAATGCGGCCGGTCTTGGGATCGAAGTCCATGTCCCACTCGATGCGCAGGTTGTTAACGGCCTCAAAGCGCATGCGCGAGATGAGTGGGGAGAAGTTGCGCGGGGCGGTGAGGAAGGCAACGCCGGTGAGGTCGAGAGTGGAGTCGAACACGTTGCGGCGGTTGGGGATGATGGCGCCGCCGAAGCTGGGATCGAAGAAGAACTTCTGCGCAAGCTGCCAACTGGCCCACTCGCGCGGCCTGGCGGGGCACTCGCCGGAGGGGCTTTTCTGCTCGGGCGCACATGGTTTCTCGTCCATGGGGCGGAGGTAAAAACGCTGCGTGAGCGAGAAGCCCAATTCGTTGGTGTCGGTGGCGATGTCCGTGGTGTCGGCGAGAAGCACGTTCTGAGCCTGTTCGCCGATGCCGCCAACGAAGCGGTAGGAAAGTTCGGGCTCGATGACGTGGCGCAGTTCGCGGTTCCAGCCTTTGAGGGAGAAGTCGCGCTCCAGCGCGGGCGGGCGAAGGTCGAGCGCGGCTTCGATGTCGGTGCGATTGAGCCCTTTGTGGTCGATAGTGGGCGTGCCGTCGCGCGCACCGGTGAGGTCGGGATCCTGGCTGATGGAGTAGCCCGTTTCGCGCAGCGCAACTTCGGGAACGATGCTCCATCCGCCCGCGGAGAGCGGCAGGGAAAGATGCGGATAGAAGTCGACGCGGCCCACGTTGCGGGCGTGAAACTGGGGCTCGGAGCGGCTGAGGTAATCGAGCGACGAGCCGAGGCTCCAGTAGAGCGGGGAAGCGCCGAGCGGGCGGTCGAGCACGTCATAACGCAGGTTGGGCAGGTGGATGATGCGAGCCTCATCGCCGTTGGTGGCGCTGGCGAAGGTCTGAAAACGGTCGAGCGATACGGAAGGGATGAAGCCATTATTGCCGTGCGTCAGCGAAACATTGCTGGAGACTTCGGAACTGATGGCCTGCGCGTAGTTGTCATTGAAGACCAGGCGGTAAACGTAGCTGGAGAGAAATTCAACATTGCCGGCGACGCGGGTTTCCGGGGAGAGATCCTTGCGGCCGTCGGCGGCCACATCGACGCCGCCCTGGTTGACCAGTTCCATTGCGACGGGAGCGGGCACAAGGGCGGAGGGTTGCGGGTTTGCGGGGGCTAAAGCCCCAGGTGATTTGGCGGCGCTTTCGGCACGACTGAAGTCGTGCCCTTTCAAAGCGAGGAGTTCCTCGTCGGCTTGTCTTGATGCGGAGGCGGCGGCCAGCGTTGAGCCAACCGGCTGCTCGACGCCGCGGTCCAGCAGCGCATTCCAGCGGACGGTAAGGTGGTCGAGGCCGGGGCCTTTGTAGCGGAAGTCGCCGTTGGGGGCCCAGCCGCGCTTGGAGTAGTACTCCGCGCCGACGACCGCGTCCATGCTGCGGCTGATGACCCAGTAGATTTGTTCGCCTACGACGAAACCCTTGATGGAGGAGTTGCTGAGCACGGGGATGAGAATGCCGCTCTCGCGGCCGGTGTCCTCTGCGGGATGGCGTAGATAGGGCAGATAGAAGAGCGGGATGCCGAGAAACTCGAAGATGGAGTTGCGGGTGGAGGCTTCTCCGTTGGTGAGTTCGATGGAGCGGGAGAGCAATTGCCAGTCGGGCTTGGGCAGGCGGCAGTTGGTCATGGTACCGTCAACGATGCGGTAGCTGCCTTCGCCGGTCTGGATGAGGACGCGGCCCGAAAACAGGAATGGATTGGCGGTGGAATAGACGATGGAGCGGCCCGCGGAGCGCACGCCCTGGGAGCCGTTGACCTTGTAGAAGCGGGCGGTGTGCATGTTGAGGCGCATGTCGCCGTGATCGGCGTTGATGAGCACGTCATTGGGGCCGCCGGCAACCTGAACGTTGCCCTCCGCCTGCACTTCGGTGGTGGTGCGGTCGTAGATGACTTTGTCGGCGTGCAGAATGTAATCGCGGTAATGAAACTCGCCGCGGCCGGTGAGGGTCAAGACGTTGCCTTTCCATTCCTGATTGTCGGCGGCCCACTGGACGGGGATGCCAGTTGCGGGCGGCGGTTCGGGTTGCGCGACGGGCAGCATCTCCTGGTCTGGAGCGTCGGGAAGCGATGAAGAGGGAACCGCATTGGTCAACGTCTGCCCGCTAACTTGCAGGTGACAGAGGGCCAGCAGCATGATAAACACTAAGTTACGAGGACGCATCCCGTATTCATGTACCTTTGCAAGGCTCAGGATAGCAAAAGCAAGCCGTCATGATTGGGACGCGGGCCACCGAGCTGTGGCAGCAGGTGAATATCGAATTGAATTTACAGTTCACGGCTTCGAACCTCCGGGCAACGACTGCAATCTTCCGCGGAACCTCCCTTCTTTTGAGAGCAATGCACGTGACGCCCCTGACCGGGTTGTGCGGAGCGCAACAGCGGCGATGGATTTGCGCACGGGAACGACTGGCCGCGCGGGAAGGAATGGAGAAACTTTGAGACAATCAGCACAGCAGGTTGACAGCACCGCGGAATGGAAGCAGGAAGTGAACCGCCGCTTGGCCGAGCACAATGAACGCAAGATTGCCGGGGCGAATGCGCCACAGGCCAATGCCGATGCGCCGCCCGAGCCGGGCAGCCGCGCCGCAGCTGCCGCCGCGCGGGTAGCCGCGCGTTATGCCAAGGCTCCCAGCTATAGCGACATGCTGGCTGAAGAGGCACGCGCAGCGGTACGCGCCGCTGAGGCTGCGTCAAAGGCCGCGCTTGAAGCGCAGGCCAAAGCCGAGCAAGTGCTTGCCGGCCTCGAGGCTGCATCCTCGGAAACAACGGTATGGGAAGTTGAGTTTTTCACGCCTGCCGATGCGGACCCCGTAACGACAGCATCGGCAGATCCGGTTCCGGTTTCCGCGAAGGCCTCTGCTCAGCCGGCCGCGCAGCCTGCGGTCGCATCGCCGGCGGGGCAATCGTTTGAAATTCGCTGGGATGCCGACTTGCCGATACGCGAGGCTGGACCGGCGGCTGGCCGTGCCTCTCATGGGAAGGCCGGGGCCGACATTGTCGTCGAGAGCTTACGCCGAGGAGCGCCGGATGGTCATGGATCGCTGGAGGCCGAGGGATTTGAGGTGGTGGAAGCAGCCCAGCCCATCCACGCCAACCTGATCGCCTTCCCGCGGGAACTGGTGGCCACGCGCAAGGTGCGTCCGCGCCGCGAGGAAGGGCCATACGCCGCATCGATGGAGGCTCTGGGTCAGTTGAGCATCTTCGAAGTGGACCCGCGCAGCGTCTCGACAGAGCCGGAGGCAGCGGGCGCCACGGCCGAAGCGGGAACGGCGGCCTGGGTTGGCCCGAAGTGGTCAGGCATTGAACTGGACGAAGAGCCGCTGGAAGAGATGGCCATCCCTGCGCGGGTACCGGCGCCCATGGAAAGGGAAGAGCCGGCTGCGGCGGGCGCGACGCTGCAATTGGCGTCCATGAATCGGCGTATGCTGGCCGCCGCGGTGGATTTTTCCTTGATCGCAGGCGCTTTTGTTGCAGCGGCGCTGTTGGCTTCAATCAATGCGAAGGCGCTGCCCTCGATTCGATCAATGGAAGTGGGATCGGCGGCGGCCCTGGCGCTGACGGGCGCGTTCTATCTGGCTTTGTTTTTCATCCTGGCCAAGGCGACGCCGGGCATGAAGTACGCACAACTGGAGATCTGCACGCTGGCCGGAACGCGGCCCACGCGGGCGCAGCGGTGCGGCCGTCTGGCGGCTTTGCTGCTGTCGCTTCTGCCCGCAGGGCTGGGTGTGGCTTTGGCCGTGTTCGACGAACAGAACCTGTGCTGGCACGACCGGATGTCGGGGACTTATCTGCGCAGGGCGTAACGGCAGATTACAGATGACAGGTTACAGATTGCAGATGACAGGTTACAGATGACAGATTGGCGGCTGTTGAACGCCGTGCCTAAAGGCTCTTTATATATGCCGCGTCTTTCAGGGGCATGAATGCCCCTGGTCCCTCCGGAAAGCCCTGTAAATTCAAGCGCCGCGCCAAGGACTGCTGGCGCGGCATCGATTTCTGCACGAAAGACCCGCGGAACCTTATCGACATCCGTTGCGTATTCTGCTTTGGGTTGACATTCTACCCGAAAGAGCGAATACTTGGGTCGAATGGCTACCCAAGAGAACAACGACGACCGCATTGCCTTGCTGCAGGGGACGCTGGACCTGCTGATCCTGAAGACACTGCTGCTGGGGCCTTGCCATGGGCAGGGCGTGGCGCGGATGATCCAGCGCCAGAGTGAGGACGTGTTTCTTGTGGATCACGGCTCGCTCTACGTGGCGCTGCAAAGGCTGGAAGACAGGAAGTGGATCAGCGCCAAATGGGGCGTGAGCGAGAACAACCGCAAGGCGCGTTTCTACGCGCTTACGCCGAAGGGGCGCGAGCAACTGGCGGAGAAGGCCGGCGAGTGGCGGCGGCTGACGCGGGCGATGGGATTGATTCTGGACGCGAGCGGCGGGCTGGGCGAGGAGGCGTGAACATGTTCAGGCAGAAGCGCAGTGCGAAGGACTTTGCGGAAGAGATCAAGGCGCATCTTGAGTTGGAAGCCGATGAGTTGCGCGGCGAAGGCCTGGGCGCGGACGAGGCGCGGTGGAAGGCGCGGCGCGCGTTCGGCAATGTGCGCGCTGCTGGGGAGCGATTCTATTTGCGAGGGCGGTGGGTAGCGCTCGACAAGCTGTGGCGCGACCTGCGCTTCGGGCTGCGGTCGCTGCGGCAGACCCCGGGGTTTGCGGTTACCGCGATTCTGACGCTGGCGCTGGGGATCGGGGCCAATACGGCGGTGTTCAGCGTGATGAATGCGGTGCTGCTGAAGTCGCTGCCGGTGAGCGACCCGGACCGGCTGGTGTATTTGCGCACTTCGAATCCGCCGCGGGGAACGGGCACCATCGATTCCAATGAGACATTCTCGTATTCCGTGTATGACGTGCTGCGCCACGAGGGGCGCGGGCTTTCGCCGGTGATGGCGTATGTGCCGCTGTCGGGCAGCAAGGTCGCGGTGCGCTACGGCGCGCAGCCGGAAGAGGCGGAAGGGGACATGGTAAGCGGGACGTTCTTCTCCGGGCTGGGCGTGAATCTGCCGCTGGGTCGCGGCTTCAGCGAGGACGATGAGACGAACCATGCGCCGCTTGCGGTGCTCAGCTACAACTACTGGACGCGGAGGTTTGCGCGCGACCCGGAGGTGCTGGGAAAGACGCTGTATGTGAGCGGCGTGCCGATGACGATTGTGGGCGTGGCGGCGGAGGGATTTGAGGGCGTGGAAGGCGGCGGTTCGACGGATTTCTGGATTCCGCTGCAGAACCGGCGGGAACTGAATGCGTGGGGCAATCCGCCGCAGGACGGCAAGCTGTACATTGCGGATTCGACCTGGTGGTGCCTGCGGTTGATTGGGCGTCTTGCGCCGGGTGCGTCCAGGGCGCAGGCGCTGGCACAGTTGCAGCCGGTGTTTCAGACCGCGGCGTATGTGGGCATGGGTGGCGCGCCGATGTTGGGCGAGAAGCCGCCGGTGCTGAGCCTGGCGGATGCGAAGAGCTTTCCCGGCTATGAAATGGACTACGGCAGGCCGCTGCGCATGTTGATGGCCATGGTGGGCCTGGTGCTGCTGATTGCGCTGGCCAACGTGGCGATGCTGCTGATGGCGCGGAACGCGGCGCGGCAAAGGGAGTTCAGTTTGCGCCAGGCGCTGGGCGCGGGGCGCGGCGAGCTGCTGCGGCAACTGCTGACGGAGAGCTTGATTCTGGTGACGGCGGGCGGCACGCTGGCGTGGGGCTTTGCGCAGATGGCGACGCGGCTGCTGGGGCAATGGGCGCAGATCGAGACCAGCCTGGCTCCGGACCGGACGGTGATGTTGTTTACGCTGGGCGTGCTGGTGCTGGCGGCATTGCTGTTTGGGCTGGCGCCGCTGCGCGTGGCGCTGGCGGGCAAGGCGGAACTGGCGCTGAAGACTTCGGCGGCGACTTCGAACATGGATGCGGGCAAATCGCGAACCGGCAGGATCATTGTGGCGCTGCAGATGGCGCTGTGCGTGGTGCTGCTGGTGGGCGGAGGGCTGTTGATTCGCACGCTGCAAAATCTGAAGAATACGCCGCTGGGCATGGATGTGGATGGGTTGGTGGTGTTTGGCGTAAAGCCGAATATTCCTTCGCTTGCCGAGGGACGGGCGTTCTATCTGAACCTGCTGGGCAAGCTGCGCGCGCTGCCGGGGGTGGAGTCGGTGACGGTGATGGAGGAGCGGCCGGGGTCGTGGTGGTCAGACAACAGCGACATGCGGGTGGATGGCAAGCTGCCGGATGTGGCCAATGGCGCGTCCAGAACAGTGCGGAGCAATGTGGTGGGACCGGGCGTCTTCAGCACGCTGGGCGTGCCGGTGCTGGCGGGTCGGGATTTTGCCGATTCCGATACGGCGACGTCGCCGTATGTGGGGATAATCAATGAGGAGTTCGCAAAGCGGTTCCTGCCGGGAGTGAATCCGCTGGGGCACACGATGGGGACGGACGACGGGCGCTACACCATGACGATCGTGGGCGTGGTGAAGAACCACAAGTATCGCAGCATCGACGAAGAGCCGATCCCGATGGCGTGGTATGAGTATGCGCAGATTCCCATGGTGGGGGCGATGAGTGTGGAGATGCGGGTGCACGGCGATCCGCTGGCGATTCTGCCGGCGGCGCGCAAGGCGGTGCAGGGGCTGGACCCGAACCTGCCGCTGATTCGGCCGATGACGCAGCGCCAACAGTTTGATACGACCATTGCCCACCAGGTGCTGTTTGCGCGGCTGGCGGGGTTCTTCGGGTTTCTGGCGGTGGTGCTGGTGGCGACGGGGCTGTATGGAACGCTGGCCTACCGAGTGAGCCTGCGGACGGCGGAGATTGGCGTGCGCATGGCGGTAGGGGCGCGCCGCGGTCAGGTGGTGTGGATGATTTTGAAAGACAGCCTGGCGCTGACGGTTGCCGGGGTTTGCCTGGGGGTTCCGTTGGCCCTGCTGGTGGGGCGGGCGTTGACTTCGTCGCTCTACGGGGTGAAGGCAATGGATGGGACGAGCTATGCGCTGGCGGTGGCGGGGCTGGCCGTGGTGGCGCTGGTGGCGAGCGCGGTGCCTGCGGGGCGCGCGGCGAGCGTGGACCCGATGCGTGCCTTGCGTACGGAATGACGATTCGCAATCTGGATTGGGACTGATCGCGAAATCTCCAACGAGGTCGGGTCGGAAGCGATGGCGCGCCCGATACAGCACGAAGGGGCCTGTCCGCAAATAG
>Ga0302325_10023424_pt1 | contig 12868 bp, 19 predicted proteins | sample Palsa_T0_2_FD_201948 | JGI IMG/M metagenome (GOLD analysis project Ga0302325, IMG submission 201948) | Peat permafrost microbial communities from Stordalen Mire near Abisko, Sweden - Palsa_T0_2 | ecosystem: Environmental > Terrestrial > Soil > Palsa > Peat permafrost | place: Sweden: Abisko... | reverse complement strand
GGAGATGGTCAAGGTGGATAATAGTGGAGGACAGGAAAGCGGTGTCGTTGGCAATGATGTCACGATATGGTCCACAGATGGGAATGATGGGCAGGACCCTCAAGAATCACCTCATGAAAGAAAACGGGCAGAAAATGTACCCGTCGTTTTAGATACGAGAGTCGCTAAGGGGACGTGGATTTCAGAGGAGAGTTTCTTGCTTTCGTCGTTGAGCGGATTGATGACTATTCTGCACAAGATTCCAAAGGCTAGAGAGGCCCTCCTCCTTGCATCTCCGAGAGCCTCGGGGGATGAAGTCCAACCTGCAGATGGATGGTGGTGTGGTAATCAACCTCCGCTGCCAGAAAGTACGACCAATGACGATACTACCGACACCACAGGGGAGAATCTATTGAGAGAAGCTGCTCGAGCGATGGCATTTCTCGACAGCAGTGACAGAGCATATGGACAGTACATCCAATCCTCTATAAGTGTGTAACGATAGGCTTACAGAATACTTTAAGAAGGCCCTTCAAGCTGACCTCGCCAAAATTCCCGATCGAGGAGGAATACGAGATACAAACATCTCTGGACCAACGTTCCTCCAAAGGTGGACCTTCATCGTCGAATCTATTTTCTGCAAAACTTATCTCACTTCCCCCCTTCCGCAACTTTTCCAGGCGCAAGTCTTGCAACCTAGCTCAGACGCCGAACCTGCCCTAGAATCCTTCCTTACAGAAATTCTCTGCTCTGTCCCCCGTGAACTCTCCGACGCCGGAACATATACGATCCTGGACGCATTAGAATTGACTATCTGGTGGGGACAACAACCCGCATGTATCAAAGAATTTTCAGATATCCTCGTGGTTCGTCTCAAGAGAGATGACCATGAGGGCGGAGCGGGCGTAGAGATCCTTTCTAAATTACCCATGGGACGATTTGCGTATGACTTCTACGAGGAGACAAAGAAGAAAATCCTCTTACGAAAAGGATTGAGAGAGACAATCGATCAATTAAGTAGGAGGGAGGAGGAATTGCTCTATATTACCAAGACGGGCCAGAAGTATGATGCTGTGGACGTTCTTCAAGCAACCATTCGGTACATAACTGAGATGGAGGGGAAGAAGGCTATGACTGAGCAAAGCTTGGAGGTCGATGACATTGGAAACAGAATGGACATTGATACGGACACGAGGCTTCCCACATTGTCGGCACATTTAAAAGCATCGTTGGATTTACTGAATGAGCGTGTGCAAGGTAAATGCTTTACAGAGACTTGTTGACCTAGAAATCCAAACAAACAAGCAAAACATGAAGGAAAAATTGAATTCAATCATGGAATTTCCCACATCTACGACCCGGCCACTCCCTCAACAAGCCGACACAGAACCCGCACAAAACAGAACAATTTCTCTGGTGTATACACTTCGCGGAGTCGTTGTGGATCAACATTTGACATTCTTCAGTGAATGGGAGAACTACACAAACCCCTATAAACGCAAACTATCCTGGTTCAAATCGGACTTCTCTAACAGATCTGAGATCTGTCCCGTGGATGAAAGCGATGTCCTGACAATTGCAAGAGATCGAGGATCGAATGGTGTACTGACGGTGTATGTGAAAGATGATGTCCCGGAAGTCCTGGACAAAGTTCTTCCTCCAGATTACTTACGTGTAATATCCTCGTGTAGTTTATCTGATCCGAAGGATTTCATTCAACTGGATGACGAGCTATTCCAGAAAGAGCTTAATCCGCCAGTCATCGAAATTACTCAGCCAGTTCCGGACGAGGCCATAATGGATACGGAAGAAGCATTGGCTCCTTCTGTTACTCCCCATAAGGATGGAGTGCAGCGGAGTCTGAATCCATTTTTGAATATGCAGGAGCACGCAGGTCCGCCAGATCAGGCCGAGCAGGCAAACGAGCCGCAATTAGCGCAGACTAGAGAGGACGAGGAAATGGCGGTTGACAAAGATGACAGAGATAATGTCGTTCCTTTGGTTAGCGGGGATAAAAATCCTTTCAGAGGACAGGTTTTGGAGAAAGAGGATAGTGACCGTCAGGTCGAGCAGGAAAAGGAATGAGTGATTACTGGGCGCAAGGTGCATCATTAGGAGTTACTTTTGTTGAGAAAGTCAAGTATTTATTCTCTGGCGAATGGATTATATACCCCTGAAGGAGTGCCTTCCAATTTTTCAACTGATCCACGTTTGGTTTTAATTACTGACCCCCCTTGAAGTGAAAGTAGAAAAAGGAATAAAACTGAATTGGTTCAAACCATACAGCGCGGTTATCTTGCGATAAATCCAAGCCCCTTCTCAATCGGATAATGCGGTCTCACATCAACGGGTATTCCACCCTGCTTAATCCTCCCCAGAACATCCTCAGCTTCTTTGCCTAACTTAGCCCATCGATCCACAAATCCTTTCGCCGCCTCTTTATCGCCGTTTCCCTGTATCACAAGCACATCATGCGTCAACTCTCCCACGACCTGCTGGATATTCTCAAAATTCACTTTGAATGTTCCATCCGAGTATAACACAGCACCCTTTTCGAGGAAATAGGACAAAGCAATCGACAAACCTGTTCCATGTGCTTCTCTAACTCCAAAACGCACTGAAGTCAACAAGCATTTGAGATTCGGCTGTACCTGTCCTGAAGATTCCTGCAAGGAAGGTCACCCAGAATTCTTTCTTTGAGACATCAGTGATAACACCATTGTCCACCAGAAGCGGGGCAGCGTAAAGAGCAGTGATGTCTGCTTTTCCCTCCTCCAAGCCGGAATGTAACTCTTGCAATCGCGTTTTCACAGCGATATCAGCGTGGCCAAGGACATGATGCGGTCCATTAGAATGACATACTTCATGCAAAATAGTGTGTGTATTGAACGCCTCCGCGCTATCATCAATCACCGTCTTAAAGGAAGTTATACGTGATATATTTGAGTTGTGATTTATCGATTGCAATGTTTGCAATTTTCTGGAGAATAGTGTTGAACTTAGCTTCATGAACATTCTTCATCATGACCAATTTCGATCCAGCGGCTCTTATAGCATGGATATCATTCGGTAAATTGTACGCCAACGTCATTGGCACAGATTCTGTAGCACGTCAACTCAATGTCCAACAAAAGGCAGATACGCATCCCGCCAGCCCATATCTGGTTGACGACCACGATAACAGGAGCCTTCAATTCGGTGTTGCGGTACTCTTCTGGAATAGGGAGTCGACTTTCGATCCAATCGAGACTGGAAGTGAACTTTTGGAGTTGATTCGTTGCAGAAAAATCTCGGACGTGAATTAGGATTTCGTAAGCTGCTTTATACCCGTAAAGCTCATCATCGTATACTTCGTAGGGTCCTGCAGTGATTTCCAATGGTGATGACGAAGAGACGTTATACCATGCTATATCCGACTTGATGTAATCGTTCGAGTGGAATGCCTCGGCCCGTTGAAGTAGGAAAGTCTTGAGAGAGGAATCAGAAACTAAGCCCGCAGCGGTTTTGAATTCTTTAGAGGCGATTTCGAGGAGAGGTTTGTATTCAGTTGAGAAGGGGACGCTGGTTAACTTGTCGTCCACACGGCGGATGACTGTGTAATATCCTTCCGCCTGTTCTTTCTCGTCCTTTGATAATGTGGATAACCATTCCTCGAATTCGCCTTTCGACATATCTTCGGGATAGAAGTTTGCGCTGTGAGGATGATCCGGAACGTCTTTAATGAATGGTTTGTTGTCCTCATTGCGGGCTTCATCAGTAGTGTTCATATAAAAAAAGAGGTTACCGAATGGTCCCTTGTACATGTCAAATACCTCGAGAATCTTTGTATCTCCATTTGCGATCAGCTTGTTTCGGATTGCGACGTTTCCTTGCCACCATTGACTGAGGTACAGCTCATCAAGAGCTTTCCCGGCCTTGAGCAGGTGTGGCAGTGCTGCACGGTCGCCATCGGGGAGTACAGACAGGTCTGCGGTGAGCGAATACGCCGGGAATTGAGCAAGGCGCTCGTCCGGCGAAAGGTCTCCGGTCCACATCACAGGTGCTCAGCCGTTGCGGTCGCCTATCACAAAGTGCTACAGAGACTCTGATATCGGTGCTGTGACACAGATTGAGTAGCTGAGAAGGGGAAACAATCGAAGATCGGCATAGCGGCCCGAGCGTCACCATCATTGGACGCCCATCGCACTACAAAGCTTCAACCAATTTGATTTGACATAACAAAAGACACCCAGCACATAAGACAAGCACATCACAACTCTCACATGCGCGCACAAATACCACAGCCGGCTGCACAATGTCTTCGCCACTTATGAGAGACGAGATACACGTCTTGCGCGAGATCGAAGTCCTCAGGGGGACCCCGCCAACGAGCACGCCCGAGAAACACGTTACGCCCGCCGTTAGCGACAGCAGTGGCACCGAGGGAGAGGATAAGTGGGAGTGGTGGCAAGGATACAGGAAAGACAGAAAGGTCTTGGGATTTGAAGGAACACCGGGGAAGAATGTTACGCTGATAAAAAAACCACATAAACGGAAGAAAAGGGATGATGATTGAGTCGGATGGGGATTTTATGTACAGAGGAATAGACTTTCAGAGTGCATTGTACAGTGAATAACAGATTTTGGTTTCGTATGGCTAAATAATGCTGGGAGTCTAAGTACTCTTTCAACTGTGAACCGAATGAAGTCCAAGCTCGAAAAGGTGGTTTCAAATTGCTTTCAGGTCGAATTTGCCACTACCTTTTGAATTTCGGTCAAACCGAGTGATCCATTTTACCCACCTTTCTGTCCTAAAAGCCCTTAAAAATATGGAACTTAAGGCGAGATATGACCCGCATATGGGAGCTTGAAATAATGTTACATGGGAAAAGGATATCGAGACCCCGCGCAAATTTCATTGCGGCAGGAAAGCCGAAAGTGCCCAAGCCTCTGAAATTGAAAGCTCCAAAAGACAACCTGTTGGAGGTCCCCTGAAAAGGTATAGACAGAGGGTCGAAGGACGGCAATTCAGGTACGTTGCTGCGAAGCTGACGTATGAGGGAAGACCAAGGACGGAAATTTGACTCGAAATTGCAATTGTGAGACCCTCCGATGATATAGATATATCGACCTTCGCACGTTTTTGCATTCGAACCGACAGTAAAATGCCTCTACCAATACGTTGAACTTCCGGTTTGTAGGCTGTATTGCAAGCTTGTGTGGTGCGGAGATAGGTGCGGATTAAAACGGATGGATCTGGTTAAAGGCTAATAAGGGAGAGAAAAAGATGGAACGGGGGAATACTTTTTTCAAGATAAACAAGGTACAGAGTCCTAGAGGCGTTTTTAGTCCTCAACTCGTGTAGTCTACCTTATACATCAAGGGAAATGATGATTAGGGTCGTGTCGGCTTTTTACCAAAAAATGAGGTTACAAGTAGATATGATCTGTGCGGAAAGAAAGCTCAGCACAGATCATTTCGCAACCCGTCCTTATTTGGGAAAATACCTCGGTGCTTTTGTTGTACGGCGGTGTTTGTCTTTCTGTGGGTCCTTCGAAAACTTTCAAAAGTTTAAGGCCTCATTCTCCAACTTCAAGGTCAGTGCCGTCCATATATGCCTCAGTCCGCGAACATGGCAGTTGTACGTATCCATTGCCGTTTGTGGCCTAGAACTGCCCTGCCTCACTGTACGACCTGCCAAGAACGGTGCCTGTGCCTTTCATGACTTGCAAGCGCGTTGGCTGGTTGGAGCGTAGTCATAGGCTAAGTTATGCCAACTTTATTTTTGGTGCATCGAACGCAACCAATGGCTGCGGAAATATGTGGTTGTTACCGCATACACAGCCCCCTGGGTGCGTAGTGTGGGTGAAGGAGGTGCTTTTTGATTTCTATTGTGCCTGCTTATGACTAGCGCCGAACGCCACAGTAGCCAATGGCAATTACCGTGTGACCGTCTCTCCCTTTGCTCGGCGCTGGCCCTAAATTCAAATTGAGGGGCTATGAAAGGCTGCCCCAGTGGCATGTCTGAGCAAACGAGGCATTTAAGAGACGTGGACACCATTGACCGAGAACACCTTCTGGCGGCTTCATTCATGGATCAGCGAGCACTCTCCGATCCACAGCGCCATTCCCTCAGAGGAAAGCCGCGCAAGCTATGGGTATCGCCTGTCTCCGTGTCTTCTGGGCTGAACTGTTAGACATATGTCCTGGACTGGGTGCTTGTAATAGGATTCATCGCTGCCTTCATTCTCATCGACAAAGTCAATGGGCACCAGCGACAGTTCTCGTTGACCGATCAATCGATCATGTACATCATGGCGGTGAAAGAGACGATCCCGCCTTGGCTGTTGGTGGTTTGTGCGGTTATTTCTCCTATCTCCATTATGTTGTTGTGGACTTTGGTTATTCCGCCATTAGGAAGCTATCAACGGGGACGATGGAGGAAGGGGGAGATCACATGGAGCGAGAAGTTGTGGGATGCGAACTTGAGTTTGTTGGGCATCGGGCTGGCTATTGCGAGCACCATCACCGTCACGAATAGTTTCAAGAATCTTGTTGGACGGCCTCGACCTGGTAATCTCCCGGCTGCGGTGTTTGTTAATTATATAGACTTCTTGGACCGTTGTCAGCCTTTGCTTACCGCGACAAATCCTTCGGTCTTTTCTCTATCTACATCTGCAGTCTGCACGAGAACAGAGTTCCTGAAAGACGGATATCGTTCCTTCCCGAGTGGTCACTCGTCAAGTATGCTGCTTTATCAATCTATTCTGATGATAGTCTCATTTGCTGGCCTGGGATTTCTCACCCTCTTCATTGCAGGAAGATTAAACGTGCTCGACACACGTGGCCAAGTATGGAAAACCGTCATCTCACTTTGTCCCCTCGTCGCAGCCGGAATAATTGCCATTTCTCGCTTGATGGACAATCGGTATTCTCCCTTATTCCGACCTCATAGAATCTCCTAACTTGCAGTCACCATCCATTTGACGTCATCTTCGGGTCCACCCTGGGCTTATTATTTGCTTGGATGGCATACCGTCAATACTTCCCACCCCTCGCTCGTGCTGAAGGCGGTCGACCCTACTCCCTCGCAGAATTTGCTACCGAAAAGGGAGAAGAGGGAAGACCTGCGTATCCGGCGGCACAGCCTTACGTATCTCCTGCCACTTATACAGATCAACCGGATTTGGAGCTAGGCAATCGTCCAAGACAGCGGAGAAAGGATTCTCCCGGGGCGGATGATTGGGATGAAGCGGAAAGGACGTCTACGGTGCCATTACGAGATGATGGGTATAAACCGGGGCCGAGCTTTGATGAGCCTACCGAGTATCGACGGCAAATTTGAGGATTATGTGGGTCAATGGGTGAATTTGATTCCTTGGTAAGAGGTGATTCTTAGTATTCCTTTTTTATTCTGAATTGGAACATCTTATAGTTCGAATAGAGATATCATTCAAATGTCAGCTATAAAAATATCGCCACCCATGGCCATAGAGGTTCAGTCGGTTAAAAACACTCAATTTAAACCAGCATTGAACCTTATTCACCAGGACCACTCAAGCGCTCAAAGTTTAACCGCTGGAATCCATTTTAAGGATTCAAAATATACTTTCGGAATTCCTAATTAATGCGACGGATATGGGCCGAACACGGAACTTGGAGGTCAAGCTCCACTTTTGCTTATCGTCAATGAACAATCATGCGGCAATATAAGTTCACTCCGCCCACATCTTGGGATAGCTGTTGACCCTGCCTCGCAACACCCTCAGCACTCGATAAACGAATTGGAGATATTGCAAAATGCTTCATTGGCTTTTAACAGGGCTACTATTCCTCGTCGCGAACGTGGACTCTCAAGGTTGTGCTTGGTCTGCATACCTCCCAGTATGTCGAATTTAATTGCGCCAGTGACTTTAGGATGCCGGCGGAATGCTCAGCGATATCGCAATTCCCAGGATGTATACGCTTGTCGCAGCATACTATTATACCAACTGTACCCAGACGGTAACAGCATCGGGAACAGCTCTCGTCGGCGGCAAAGAATTCACTGCACCGGCGATTTCTTTCGCCTTTGCTAATCCGCAAACCGCGCTATTCATCACTTATACCTATTCGAGTCTAACAATTGACTCGCTAACCGAGCTAGAAGCGTTGACTATCGTAAGAGTCCAACTGAGAGCTTAGTAATGCTTTACTAGGTCGATACACTCTTATGCACTGATCCCGCAGTCGTCGGGGGTGGAACGCACACGTATTCCCGTGCCTAAAGCGACTAAGATTAGCATCGATGTTCCATATCAGTCATACTCCAGAAGTGCGGTAACTACCTCGGAAACTAGAGCTAAGCGATAGGTTACGGTGACGGTTACTCCTGCTGTCAGTTCCACCTCGCCAACCATTACAGTGACAGCCTTTGTGACTACTACAGTCCAAACTTCGGGAGTCTCGGCCGCAACTACCGGGGGAATTGCCGGTGGAATTGCGGGCGGCTTTTTGCTTCTCGGCGCATTGGCATTTATATACATCACTCGAGGGACTCACCGTCGGGGAGTCGCGTCTAGTGGGGAAGGAGGCGGGGGAGAACTAAGCATATTTCCTCAACATGCGAAACCCCAAGAGGAAGTTGGACAAACTCAATTGAGATATCCCGATTACGATGAGAATATCGAAAGTGGAAGGACACGGGAGATTATGTAGGCTATTAGGGCAGTTAACGATGAAATGTATTCCTTATAAATCTGACATTTGGGAGGTAACGTGATATGAAGTGTTTTGATTTACGTTGACCGAGCATACTGTTCAATGACCAGACACGATCGGTCTGGCCGCCTGTAACCATTCCTGCTTCCATAAAGCCAAGTCGTTCTGGCAGCATTAGTTCAGAGCGTCGTCAAACAATAAAGGAATCCTCACTGGGAATCTAGAGCGGGGAAGTTTACACTCAAAAAGGTTGCAGCGATTAATTGATGCAGAAACATACGTCAGATAAACACTCGATCTTAAAACACATGATGACTCCGCACACTCCAACCGGTCGTCAGAAATTAAACGGCCACAGACTTCACTACGAACTACTGTTGTCTTTCTACGAGGTCGTTGCCCTTTACCCTCGATGCGCATGCTGGAAAACCGTCAGATTCACTGTGATCTGATCGGCACGAACTTTCAAAGAAAATTGTAGGGTTAGGCAGCTGATCATCAACCCTAAAAAGTGATACGGCTCGATGACACTCTCGGCGGGTCGTTCGCCTCCAACCACAATACTCCGAGCTGCAGCTCGGCAACAGCAGTACCATTACAGAAATGCTCACGGAGGCCCTCGTTGATCGAGATATTCACGGCCAGTCCCACAAAGCAAGTCGTATCGCCCCCGTTGTCCCTGGTGGCGGTTTCCGTTGCAGAACCAGTCTCCGAACTTGTGCTGATTTGGTGAAGGTCATTCATTGTATGGATCCAAAGTGTGGTTGGATAAACTCGATTTGACGTATGAATTGAACGGACATAATGGCTGTGTCAATGCGTTGTCGTACGCAATTCTCTTAATTCGTGGTTGATGTTTAGGTGGAGTCAGGAGGGCGAGTATTTGCTTTCAGGGAGTGACGACTATCGTCTATTCATCTGGGATGCGTACAATAAATTCGCGGTTCGCAAAGTCCTTGACACAGGTACCGGGTACTCTTCGTTTGTTTCTGACAGTAGGCCACCGGGGGAATATATTTTCCGCCAAGTTTATGCCTCACACGGGGAATAGGAAGATTATCTCTTGTGCAGGGGATAACTACATCAAACTCTCAGAGATAGAATACACTCCTGAACGCCAAGCTCCTGGGTCAACGAAACGGACATGGTATTGTCATCGAAACATGACAAAAAGAATTGTCACGGAAGATAATCCCAATACCTTCCTAAGCTGTTCCGAAGATGGTATTCGACCACTTTAGTATTGCGACGGTGCTGATGCCAGGGGATATTCGCCATCATGATTTACGGATCACACATCCTTGTCCTACGTCACCGCGACAATGTCCGAAGCCATTAATCTCCTATCGACCTTACGAAATCGAACTCACAACACTGACGATGGCGAAATCGAATCCAACGTATCTCATTGTAGGGGGATCTCATCCTCACGCATTTCTTCATGATCGCCGAATGATAGGTCGTGATCTGCAACAGGAATGGGGAAACCTTTCTTGGAACGCTGATGTCGCTACTCAGGTATTCCACCTCCCAGTGTGGGACATAACTTACCATGGTAGTGTGTCCGACGTTTCTCCCCTCATGGGAAGAGCCCTACATCTCGAAGAAGCGTACACATCACGGCATGCAAGTTCTCCGAAGCAAGGCCAAACGAATTCGTCGGCTCCTGGTCGGCTGACAATGTCTACAGCTTCAACATCCATGATCCAATCCACGTCGAGCGCGAAACTTCCGCAAAATCAAAATCCTCACCCAAATCCAATCCCACAGAACCCTCCACCGATAATCCATCCAACAGCAGCAACATCCACAACAAACGGAAACGGGTTCCTACGAATGCCGCGGAGGAAGCTCATCCTGGAACTTCAAGCAGTGGAAGCAGCCTCGATACATTCCGTCCCGCTCCCCGTTTACGAGAATCATCTGTTTCAGCGGAAACAAATACTAGTTTAACCGACATGAGTACGATGACCATTCCCGCTGAGTCGATCACTAGTTCTGGAGCCGATTCATTGGGCCGACAATTAACCGTTATTCGCAGGATATTTTTCACACCCACCGCAGAGTGCACTCAACAAACCTTCTTGATGGCTCATGAGTCAGTCGTATCATTACTTGCGGATATGAGATTAGCAATGTACTGTGGCTCCACGGAGTTCGCTTCCCAACGCGAGGAGTCCATTCGATTTGTTACCGCGATTGGAGTCGTTTGTCGTGTTCTTGCATTATATCTCGAATGGCCTTCTCCAGCGGACAGTACTCTATTAGTACCGATTCGGAATTGGGATCATTATATTCGACGGAGTTGGGAGGGATGGACATTACAGTTCATCAGACTTGTTTGTGGATGGTTCGACAATGTGATTTCACCCAATCATATTTTGAGAGAACTTTCCATGACGAGAGATAATGCTCCTAATCAGCCTCTGGTCGCAGTGGGAGGCGATGAGATTCTGTTTGAAGGATTAAGTGAGATGTCGGTTGCTTTTGAGCGGTTTTATTTGTCTCCGGAAAAGTCAATGGACGATAAACGATTTTGGGGACTGGAAGTCCTTAGAGCGTTGATTTTGTTACTTGGAGACGGAATAAATTATGCATTTATTGAGGGGGCATTCAGTCCTGTGGAAGAGGAAATGGAAAACGAAGATGAAGAAGGCGAGGAACATGAACCTGATACATTATTGGATCTCTTTGAAGCGGCTCAACCTCCAGGGATCCATGGCGACGAATCCGAGGAAGAGGATACTTACATGACGAGCGGAGAGGAGGGAGAAGACGAAGTTCCATTTTTCTTTTTCCCTTCTCGACGGAGAGGACGTCATGGTGAAATGGATGCTGGAAAAGACGTCCCGATTGTTAGTCATCGAAAATCATATTCCGGGCACTGTAACGTTCAAACTGTACGACCTTGGACTGAGAAGGCTCTAATTCTAGATCAAAGACGTGAATTACTTTGGCTTGGACGATGAGTATGTTATGTCCGGCTCGGACGATGGGATCCTCTTTATTTGTACTCTCCCTTTATCCAACCCATCCGGTCGTTGCCTTCAAATATCACTTTAGTTTTAGAGGGACTAACACATTTTTATAGGGGATCAGAAAACCTCCGGCATCGTCCAACTTCTCAAAGCAGATACACAAGTAGTAAATGTCATGACAGGCCATCCATACCACCCCGTCATAGCAGCCTCCGGAATCGACCACACCGTCAAAATCTTCTCCCCTGAGGGTCTTGGGAAGGGCCTCATCTCACGACAGTCATTGCATGACGAATACAAGATTCGCAGTAGAAATGAAGTGACTAGGACGAATGAGTTACACGGGACATTTATTACGAGAGACATGCTCGAGGCTTTGGCTACGAATATTCGCAGGGGGCGGGTTGTTCGTGCGGGGGGAGGGGATTTGGAAGGGCCAGGGGAGTGTCATACTCAGTGAGAGAGATGGTGCCTGGAGTAGATGGCGTGATGGATGTGGGGGAAGTGTAATTAGGTGAGAGGAATATGTATTCTATGAAGTTAAACATATTGAGAGTTGAAGGGAAATGTGCATGGATTTCAAGGGAATTATGGTTTTAATATACATCTAGCTTTGGAATGGGAAAATGAGGTCTACAGTAGCTAATAAAGTCGCTGCTATTACTTACCTGGTCTTCTAACTGCGGCGTCAGATGTATGCACAATCTATCCAAGAATAGGAGAAAGCATGATTTTGCTGAAAAAAGGGGACGAAGACTGACCCGGTGATGTCTAAAATACTTGCCGGCGTAGTGAGGTAATAATATACTAGTCTCTTTTTAGAGATTATTCCCCAGGTTTTCTGAACTTCAGTATGACAGGAACTAAAGCGAAATTTATCGGTCTTCCATACTAAATTTATGCTCGAAGAATTGCTCAACGTAATCGAGACTTGCGATCTTCATTGGCTCGAAATGTTCCTTGAAGGCGTTAGGATCCTTACTCAGGTGTCGTTGACATACTTCGGCAATGCGTATGATGAGCTCTTCCTGGATACCTTGTTTACTGAGCTGTTTGACGGTGTTCTTTGATGTGGCTCCATTTTGAATGTAACGGCAGATCATGGTCTTGAGATGCGCCGGAGAAACCCAAACAGGGCTTTCTTGCAAAACAAGTAACGCTTCGTCCCATAACTGAACATACATCGCACAGTCGACCGAGACACGAGTTGCTTTAGCCAACAATTGATAAAA
>Ga0302325_10023423_pt1 | contig 12868 bp, 9 predicted proteins | sample Palsa_T0_2_FD_201948 | JGI IMG/M metagenome (GOLD analysis project Ga0302325, IMG submission 201948) | Peat permafrost microbial communities from Stordalen Mire near Abisko, Sweden - Palsa_T0_2 | ecosystem: Environmental > Terrestrial > Soil > Palsa > Peat permafrost | place: Sweden: Abisko... | reverse complement strand
CACGCAATCGCTGCCACACCAATCATGCTGCCGATTCTGTTCACGTTTCTTCTCCTTTCTTGCTTTGCAAGTTTACGGTACAAATCTGATGGCCCGCGCCCGTCCGTCTTCTCCGATCATCAGATCGGCCGCGATCTCTTGCGGGCCGCCGGTCAGGGACGCATCGGAGACCGGCAGCATCACTCTGACCACCAGGCCCATCTGCATTGGATCCGCATCGTCGAGCGCGACAAAATTGTCCAGCGCGGGCCGCGGTTTTGGCTTAGGGATCCTCAAACGCGCCTTGACTCTCACGGATCGACGCGGTGCCGGACTTACCGGGCCGCGCGTGTCAGCCAGCGGCGTCTGTATCTTTGACACGTCCGGCCCCTTCTCGCGCGGACCCGTGTCAGCCAAAAACAACGCCACCGACGCCGCCAGCGCGCCCGCCAACGCTAACGCCGCCCAACGCCAGCGCAAGCGCCAGCGAGTTGCCCTCGTCACGATCCGTGGCGCAGCCTCGTCAAGCGCCGCCAGGTCTTCCGGCGCCAGCGCGTGCAACCACGCATTTACGCACTCCCCGGTCGCCTGCAGCCGTTCCAGCCGGTCGCGGCAATCGACGCAACCAACCAGGTGACCAGCGGCGCGGCGTATCCGCGCTTCCGGCAGTTCGTTATCCAGGTACGCCTGTAGCGTCCCTTCATCTATGCATTTCAAAGTTCGCCCCCATGCAATGAGCGATATTTTTTCTCAAACTCCGCCGCCGCCCGCGCCAGCAGCGTGCCCACCGACGCTGGCTTAATCGCCAGCGTATCCGCCAACTCGCCATACGAAAACCCGGCGTGCCGCAGCAGCAACAGCTTGGCGGAGACCGGTTTCAGCGTGGCCAGCACGGCTCTGACGCGGGCCCTTTGCTCAGATCGCAGAACGTCCGACAAGGGATCGCCCGTGCTCGCATGCCGTGCAATCTCGGCGCCGGCCGCTTGCTCGTTGCGCCGGCGGCGCGCTTCCACGCGTAGAGCATCCAATCCCAGGTTCACGGCCGTGCGATACAGCCAGCCACCCATGTTGCTTTCCGGCCGGAATAAAGCGGGCCGCGACGCCAATCTGCTGAATACCTCTGAGGCCAGTTCCTCGGCCCGGCCCCGGTCGCTTGTGATCCGCGCCAACACGCCGACCAGCCGAGGATATTGCAGCCGGAAAATATCCTCGAGGCTGGCGGCCGCCGCAGCGCGCGCCTTCGGACAGAAGCTTAACGGGATCTCTTCGCTGGCGTCCACACTGATACAAACGACGGCCGGGAAAGAATTATGACAGCGCCCGGCCAAATATAAGTACACGGAACGCCTTATTCTGTGGTAATCTTCAGATCATGCGTGGCCGCTATTGTCTAACTGCGCAGCTTAGTGCCGTGTGTATGGCGTGGCTCGTAACATGCGGTCTCACGTTACCGCTTCGCGCCGCCGATCCGCACCGCGATTTTTCCGGGAAGTGGATGCTGGACACAACCGCCAGCGACGTTGCTTCACTCGGACCGGTGGAGAACAACCTTACCGTTTCGCAAGGCGACGCCGGCATCCTCTGCTCGACCAAAACAGCGCAATGGTCGTATGCGCTCGATGGTAGCGAGACCCGTAAGCAGATCGGCGAGGAATCCAGAAGCTCCGTGGCTAAGTGGGAAGGCGCGGCGCTGCTCATCAACACACAGGTTACCGGCGCGCCGCATTACACCGTGATGGACCGCTGGGAGCTTTCCCGCAGCCACAACACCCTCACCATTACCAGGCAGGTGGTTCGCGCCAATTCGGAAGAGGAAGGCACGTTAGTGTTCCGGCGCGAAGGCGCACCGGTACCGGCTGCTCCTCCGGCCGCCCCGGTGCCGACTCCTCCTCCGGCAGCCCTTCCGGCAGGTGGCGCGGCAGCCGGTGAGGCGCCGCCGGCGGCGGGTTGGCGTCCGACCGAGCCGGGTAGTGGCGGATCGCAACCCGTGTTGGCAACCAGGCCCGCGGCGGGCGTGCCTCCGGACATCACGATCCCCACCGGCACGCGCGTCCTGCTATCCCTCATCGGTGAAGTGAACACGAAGCACGCCAAAGAGGGCGACCGCGTTTACCTTCGCACGGCGACTCCAGTGGCGGCCGGTGGACGGCTAGTCATACCTAGAGGCAGCGACGTTGAAGGCACCATCACCCGGGCGAAGGCGGCGGGCAAGGTGGTGGGCAAGGGTGAGTTGTACATCCGTTTCGACTCGCTGATTCTGCCCAATGGCGTCTCGCGCGATTTTCACGCCCGGCCACCGGGAGAAGAGGGCAAGGTGGAGGGCAACGGCAAGTCCGCCGACGGCCGTACCGTGATCGAGGGAGCCGGCGCCGGCGGCGCGATTGGAGCCATCACCCATGGACTGCCCGGCGCGGCCGTCGGCGGCGTGGGTGGCGCTCTGGCCGGAGTCCTGCTTTCCCGCAATCAGGACGTGGTGCTGCGCTCGGGCGCCCACATCGAAATGGTCCTGGATCGTGACCTGGTGTTTCATCCCGAAGAGCTTCCGTAGTTACGTTGCGTTGGCGGCGAGGATTGTGGTCCGATAACTGCCGCCAGCCGCGTCACGACTTCGGTTTTTTGCCGGCATTCCCGGGTGTCGCGATCCTGATCGGCACCGAGTTGCCCGCTCTTGCGGTATATGGCTTGGCCGTGGCGTCTGTGGGGTTTACATTTGACCCTGCTCGGAAACGCCGCGTTCACCCATTCCTGGAAACCACTTGAGGGATCGTTGCCTCTACCGAGCCGATACCAGAGAGCCAGCCGGATGCCAGCGGTCTGAAATTCTCTTTCGATCTGGGCGGCGGAATCCGCTGGCGCGTGGGCGCGGCGCAGGCAGCTTGGGTTACCGATCAGTCGCCTCCATTCTACATTCCCGAATTGCGAATGGGTTCTCCTGGTGATTCCATGGGCGGATGTCCGACCGCATAACCAAGGAAATCCTGCAGCCCGCCTCCAAAACGACTTTAATTAATTCTCGCATTGTCCGAACGACTCTGATCTGGCGCAGGATCTGGGTACGGTGGGCTTCGAGGGCGACAAAAAATCGGGCACGGCAATCTTCCTTTCTGAGTAATCAACAACACCCAGAAACATAACGCAAAAAAGAAACCATGCTGCGGATGAACCTATTTACCTATCGCGATTTGCGGACTGGCTGGACAACCCCTTTGAGACACCGCCCCTGCTCCCTGGATCCGAACAACTTGCCCTGGCGCTGGCTTGACTTGGACAGGCCGCGTCGGCACCCGTGCCGACACAGGGCCCCCAGCGTTATATTGAGAGTCATCGTGCAAACCCCAGCCGCAATCGCTCTCGGCGCCTTTCTTCTCAGCGCCGCCCTCCAGGCCGCCGATCCCTACCGCGAATGGCGCGTATACGGCGGCGGTCCCGACAGCATCCGTTATTCGGCCCTCGACCAGATCAATCGTCGCAACGTGGCCCGCCTCCAAGTGGCCTGGACCTTCGACACCGGCGACGCCTTCCAGGAATCCGAGATGGAATGCAATCCCATCGTCGTAAATGGACTGCTCTACGCCACCACTCCCAAACTGCGGCTGATTGCGCTTGATGCCGCGACCGGTAAGCTGCGCTGGTCCTTCGATCCGCGGCAGGATCTGCGGGCCAACTTCGGCAAGGCTCGCAATCGCGGAGTCGCCTATTGGGGCGATGGCGCGGACCTGCGCATCTTTTTCGTCGCCAGCCACTGGCTGTACGCCCTGGACGCGCGGAATGGCGCGCTCATCCCGGCGTTCGGAGAAGCCGGCCGCGTGGATCTGCGCCAGGGTCTCGGCCGCCCGCCCGAAGAGATGTCCATTTCCGCCACCACCCCCGGCATCGTATACAAAGACCTGCTGATCATGGGCAGCATCGTCAGCGAAACCTTGCCCGCGTCTCCCGGCGATATCCGCGCTTACGATACCCGCACGGGCAAAATCCGCTGGACCTTCCATACCATCCCGCACCCCGGCGAGCCCGGCTACGCCACCTGGACCAAGGATGCCTGGCAATACATCGGCGGGGCCAACAACTGGGCCGGCATGAGCCTCGATGAAAAGCGCGGCCTGGTTTTCGTTCCCACCGGCTCCGCGGCCTTCGATTTCTACGGCGCGAACCGCAAAGGCGACGACCTGTTCGCCAACTCGCTGCTCGCGCTGAAGGCCGAAACCGGCGAGCGCGTCTGGCATTTCCAGGCGGTACATCACGATCTTTGGGACCGCGACTTTCCCGCCCCGCCCAACCTGGTCACCGTCCGGCACGATGGCCGCGCGGTCGATGCGGTAGCCCAGATCACCAAGTCCGGCCATGTGTTCCTGTTCGATCGCGTAACCGGCGAGCCGCTGTTCCCGATCGAGGAGCGGCCCGTGCCCGGTACCGAAGTCGAGGGGGAAGCTACCGCCCCAAATCAACCCCTGCCCCTGAAGCCGCCGCCTTTCGCCCGCCAGATCTTCACCGCCGACATGATCACCAATAGGACGCCCGAGGCACACGCCGCGGTCCTCGCGCGCCTGCGGCAAGTGCGTAGCGCCGGCCAATTTGTGCCGCCCAGCCTGGAAGGCACCGTCATCTTTCCCGGCTTCGATGGCGGGGGCGAGTGGGGCGGCGCGGCCTTCGATCCCGCATCCGGGCTGCTCTACGTCAACGCCAACGAAATGCCGTGGATTCTGCGCCTGGTCGAGTCGCCGCAAAACGGCACAATCACCGGCCGCGGCTTGTATAACGCACGTTGCGCAGGCTGTCATCGCCAGGATATGAGAGGCAGCCCTCCGGAATTCCCGGCGCTCATCGAGATATCCAAGCGCCGCACGGCCGCGCAAGTCGCCGCTATCGTCCATGATGGCAGTGGCCGCATGCCGGCATTCGCCCAATTGCCGCCGGATGCCGTATCCGCCCTGGTCGCCTACCTCACAACCGGGGAAGACCTGGCCGTGGCCGGCATCGTAAGGAGCCCCTGGCCGATCGAACAGAAGTACCGGCACGACGGCTATAACAAGTTTCTCGACCCGGATGGCTACCCCGCCGTCGAGCCGCCCTGGGGAACGCTCAACGCCATCGATCTGAACAAGGGTGAGATCGCCTGGAAGATCCCCTTCGGCGAGTATCCCGAGCTGGCGGCCAAAGGCCTGCGCCACACCGGCAGCGAGAATTATGGCGGGCCTGTGGTAACCGCTGGAGGGTTGTTATTCATCGCCGCCACCAACCACGACCGCAAGTTTCATGCCTTCGATAAGGCCACCGGCGAGCTGCTTTGGGAAGCCGCGCTCCCGGCCGCGGGCAACGCCACGCCTGCGACTTATGAGATCGATGGGCGCCAGTTCGTGGTCGTCGCCGCCGGGGGAGGGAAGTCGGGTGCGCCCTCCGGCGGAAGCTACGTCGCCTTCGCGCTCCCCCACCAGTAAGTGGGGCAGGCGTCCACGCCTGCTGTGGGGCGGGCGTCCACGCCTGCAGCGGGTCTCCAGACCCGCTCTGATGCTATAATCTTGGCGCGACCTTGTCAGCTCGCAATTTCAGGGTCGAGAGGACGGACTGCTTCCCCGCGCTCTCTCGAATTCGCCCGGAAAGGGGTGTTCTCATGCTCGATTTAACCATCGTTCGCATCATATTCGTGCTCGTATTAACCGCGTCCGGCTACCTGCTGCACCCATTTCAAACTGCTCCCTCCCCGTGGGCCGCATTGGCGGGACTTGTTCTCGGCATTTCCATCATCTTTTTCGAGGTCCGGCTGGAACAAATCAGCCTTAAGCGGCTGATCGGCGCCGCTTTTGGATCGGTGCTCGGCATCGTCGGGGCGTTCTTCATGTCACTCGTGCTGCGCTGGGCGCGGCCGGATGGCGGAGATACCTCCCACATGATTCCGTTCATACAAGTCTGCCTGCTCCTCTGGATGACCTACGTCGGCCTGATCGTGGGCGGCAAGAAAGGCGACATGCTCAACCTGTCCGCCTTGGGGGGCATTTTCGGCGGCGAGAAAGTATCCAAAAAATCCTTCAAAATACTGGACACCAGCGTCATTATCGATGGCCGCATCGCCGACATCGCCGAAACCGGATTCCTGGACGGCGTGCTGGTGATCCCCCAATTCGTCCTCCGCGAGCTGCAATTGGTGGCCGATTCCGCCGATTCCATGAAGCGCAATCGCGGACGCCGCGGCCTCGACATCCTGCAGCGCATCCAGAAAATGGCCCACCTCAACATCCAGATCGTCGAGGACGATTTCCCGCATGTCCGTGAGGTGGACATGAAGCTGATCGAGCTGGCCAAGGTCTATGATTCCAAAATCGTCACCAACGACTTCAATCTGAACAAGGTCGCCCAACTACACGGCGTGCAGGTGCTCAATATCAACGAGCTGGCCAATGCGCTCAAGCCCATCGTGCTGCCGGGCGAGACCATGCGCGTATTCATCTTGAAGGAAGGCAAAGAGTATAACCAGGGCGTCGCCTATCTGGACGACGGCACTATGGTCGTGGTGGATAACGCCCGGAAGATGATCTCGAAAACCATCGACATCTCCGTCACCAGCGTGTTACAAACCACCGCGGGTAAGATGATCTTCGGCAAATTCGACGAGCGCATGCACGCCGTGGCCGCTGCCGCCGCTGCCGGCGCCGACAAGCACGACCGGCCGCCGCGCAAGGCCGATCCATTCTCCCCCGAGAAAACCACGGTAGAATCGTAGCTGTGGGGCGGGCCCTCGGCCTGCGGCGGCCTCTCAGGCCGCCCTCCCCTGCTGCTTGGATTTCCTCTATGAAAGTAGCCGTGATTCTGCCAGCCGCGGGCTTGGGTACCCGCATGGGGCGGACCTCCGCCGAGAAAGCGGGAACCAGCCGGAAGCAGTTCATGCTGCTCGATGGCGCCCCCATCCTGCTGCATTCCGTGCGCAAGTTCGCTGCGTCCGCACGCGTCGACGAAATCGTGGTGGCCGTCCGGCGCGACGATCTGGAATGGGTCGCGGAATTGCTCCAGCGCGAAGTTCACGGCAAGAAGTTGCGCGTGGTGGAAGGCGGAAACTCCCGCCAGCAATCCGTGGAGAATGCCCTGGCCGTGCTCGATCCCGATACCACTCTGGTCGCCGTACACGATGCGGTGCGGCCGTTCGTCGATCTGGAAACCATCGACAAGGTCATTGACGAAGCCGCTGAAACCGGCGCGGCCATAGTCGGTATCGTGCCTGTCGACACGGTGAAGCAGGTGGCCCGCGCCCAGACCAACAAGGCCAAGATCCGCGCCACTCTGCCGCGCGAGAAGCTGGTGCTGGCGCAGACACCGCAAGTCTTCCGTTATGACCTGCTGGTCCGCGCCTTCGCCGCCGCCCAAACCGACGGCTTCATTGGTACCGACGAATCCAGCCTGGTGGAGCGGCTGGAGGTGGAAGTGAGCGTGGTGCTGGGCAGCGACCGCAACATCAAGATCACCAAGCCCAGCGATATGGACCTGGCACGGCTCTTCCTGGAAGAGGAAACCGCGCCCCGCGAATTGTGAGCGAATACCGCACCGGCCTCGGCTGGGATGTCCACCGCCTGGTCCCCCATCGCCCGTTGATCCTCGGCGGCGTCGCCATCCCTTCCGAACTTGGCCTGGAAGGCCATTCCGACGCCGATGTCCTGGCCCACGCCATTACCGACGCCATCCTGGGCGCCGCTGCGCTGGGCGATATCGGCATGCACTTCCCCGATACCGATCCGCGCTGGCAGGGCGCCGGCAGCTTGATTTTTCTGGCTCACGCCCGCGATCTGGCTCGCGCCCGCGGCTACCGCATCGTCAATGTGGATTCTACCGTCGTCCTCGAGCGGCCGAAACTCAAGGATTACCGCGACGCCATTCGCCGCCGGCTAGCCGTCACGCTGGAACTGGATGCCGGCCGCGTGTCCGTGAAGTTCAAGACCGCCGAGAAGGTCGGCCCCGTGGGCGAAGGCCGCTCCGCCGAAGCGCAGGCCATTGTCACTTTGCGGATCGATTGACCGGCGCCGGGCATTTCCCCTGGCCATCTTTCCGGTCCTTGAGATAGGCCCCGCGAAATTGGGCCTTGGCTCGGTGCACCAGCACCCGCAGATAACCCGCATCCACCTGAAACCGCCGGCAGACTTCCGCTTTGTCGATTTCGTCCAGATATACCGCTTGCAGGATCCCACGGTCTTTCTCCGGCATTGCCGCAAGTATGCGCGCGATTTCCCGCTTCCAGTCGGCGCTCACCAGTTCGGCATCCAGGTCCACGGCCGGATCCATGGGCTCCGCCATCTCATCGTCCCAAGGCTCCTCGCGCCTTTCCGACCGGCAAAGCTCCCGCACCACGTTATTGCAAACGCCGTTTACGAACGCCCCGAAACGCTCCGGACGATTCACCCCCCCACCCTCTCGCAGAATCGCCAGTACCCGCGTCAGTGTCTCCTGCCGGATGTCTTCGATCAGCGGGACGGAGCGCAGGCGCACCCGCAGCTTCAGGTACAATAGGTTGCCGAAATACGTGGCAAAGTGCTCGCCAGCGCCGGAATCCCCGTCCGTCAGCCGCCGCACATAGTCCTCGTTGAACGTGTCAAATGTCAAAGGAATTTGTACGCTCCGCTACAGTCTTTATGATATGATAAGCGATATCCCCGATCAGAAGGGGACCAAGAAGTCACAAATATAGGGTCAAATATGTTCGACGCGACCCGGGCGGAGTCTTAGGACCCCGCCCGGCAAGCCTTCCGCATTTTCATCTCTGGCTGTTTGGTGGGGAAGTTACATCCAGGTTACAGGCCGGCTTTTAAGCGGAATAGTTCGAAATCTTGCGTGGCGGAAACCGCCGAATTTTCCATACGAAGCCAATTTCTCTGCGGTAACGTCTGCGCACTCATATTAGAATCAGCAAGTTAGCTGTACAGCGACGTTACCGCCTCACTCACTCGTACCGCAACGCGACCATCGGGTCAACCCGCAGAGCCCGCCGCGCCGGCAGATAGCTCGCCAGAAACGCCACCCCGGTAAACAGCACCGTCACCGACCCGAACACCACCGGATCGGTCGGTTTCACGCTAAACAGCACGCTCCCGAGAAATCGTGTCAGCCCGTAAGCCGCAGCCAGCCCCGCCACGATCCCCGCCCCTGCCAGCAGCATCGCCTGCCGCACGATCATATTCCGCAGCGCTGGAAAATCGGCGCCCAGAGCCAGCCGGATGCCGAATTCCAGCGTCCGCTGTTCCACCGTATAAGCCATCAAGCCATAAAGCCCGATCGCCGCCAGCAGGATGGCCACCGCCGCGAAAATGCCCAGCACCCACGTGTTGAACTGGTCGCGCGCGGTGGACCCCATCACGATCTGGTCCATGCTGCGGATATGCGCCACCGGCAAATCCGCGGCATCCTGAAACGCGCGCTGTATGGGCGCCGATACCGAGAACGGCGCCACTTTGGTGCGCACCACCCAGCTCAGCGGCATGAAGCGGTTGTTCAGGGTCATGTACGCGTCGCCCACTTGCGCCAGGGGAACGAAGGTCTCCGGCTGCGGGTCGTTGTTCAGCCCGCCATCGCGCGCATCGCCCGCGATGCCGATAATCTCGCGCGGCGGCTGCTCAAAATCCGGCCCCATCCCGCGCCCGATGATCAGCCGGTGGCCGATCGGGTCTCCGTCTTTCCAGTACCTCTTCGCGAAAGCCTGGTTGATCACCACCACCGGCGGCCCGGCCGCATCGTCCCGCTCCGTGAAAGCGCGGCCGCGCAGGATCGGAATCCTGAAGACGTCGAAGAAGCGCGCCGTAACGTAGTTCCAGCTAGTGCCGCCGTGCGCCGGTCCGTCGGTCAACGGGCGCCCTTCGATAATGAATCCCAGGCCCAGGCCGCCCTCCAGCGGCAGATAGGAAGTGGCGGCCGCTGCCTCAACTCCAGGGATCGCATGAATGCGGTCGAGCGCCTGGCGAGTCATCGTCTCGATGGCGGCGGTGCGGTCGAAATGGCTCCCGGTGAGCGCGGTATCCATGGTCAGCACGTTATGTGCATCGAAACCCGGCGCCACGGTGTGCAGGGCGGAAAACGTCCGGATCAGCAGGCCCGCGCCGATCAGCAGCACGATCGCCAGCGCCATTTCCACCATCACCAGCGCGCCGCGTATCTTGTTCTGGCGCATGCCGGAACCGCCGCGCGCGCCGGTTTCTTTCAGCGTGATGTTCAGGTCCGCGCGCGACGCCTGCAGCGCGGGAACCAGTCCGAAGAGGATGCCGGTTGCGAACGCCAGCAGCAGCGTGAACCCCATCACGGTCCAATCGAGCGACACCGCCGAACCGTTCGGACCGATGCGTGGAATGTTGCCCGGATTCACCGCCAGCAGCGCCCGCACGCCCAGCGCGCCGATCCCCAGGCCAACCACGCCGCCGGCCATTGCCAGCAGCACGCTTTCCGTAAGCAGTTGGCGCACGATGCGGCCGCGCCCCGCCCCAATCGCCGCGCGGATGGCGATCTCGCGCGAGCGGCCGGTGGCGCGCGCCAGCAGCAGGCTGGCTACGTTGGCGCAGGCGATCAACAGCACACAGCCGACCGCGCCCAGCAATACGAACAGCGCGGTCTTCACGTTGCGCACAAGAAGCTCTTGCATCGGTTCGGCCGAGAAACTCATATTGCGATCCATGCTGTTCGGATAGCGGCGCTTGAACTCCTCGCCGGTCAGCTTGAGGGCGGCTTGCGCCGCGCTCAGCGAAACGCCCGGCTTTAGCCGCGCGGCGGCCTGGAAGTAATGGCCCTGGTTGGTGCTGTTGGGGTCCGCCTGGAATGGTATGTAGACATCCGGGAACGGATCGAAAGTGAAGCCGGGGGCCAGCACGCCGATCACGGTGTATTGCTCGCCGCCCAGGGTCAGCGGCTTGCCCACAATGCCCGGATCGGCGCCGAATCGCCGCCGCCACAGGCCGTTGGACAGCACGATCACGTTGCCGCCGCGGGGACGGTCTTCGCCCCCGGTGAACGTGCGCCCGATGGCCGTTTGCGCGCCAAACAGATGGAAGAATTCGTACGAAACGTGGATGCCTTTCAGCTGCTCGGGGTGGTCGCCGCCGCTGAGATTGAGCCCCGGCCCGCCCGGGTCGTAGGCGCTCACGTCTTCGAGCACCTGCGTTTGGCTCCGCCAGGCGTTGTACTTGGGCACCGAAGCGCCCGGGAAACCGCCTTGCGGAGTCTTGGTCAGCAGGGTGACGATGCGATCCGCATCGGGGAAGGCCAGAGGCTTCAGCAGCGCCGTGTTGACGATCGAGAAAATGGCCGTGTTTGCGCCAATCCCCAGCGCCAGCGCGCATATAGCCGTGGCCGTAAAGCCGGGGCTCTGCCGCAGCATGCGGAAGGCCTGCTTCAGGTCCATCCAGAAGGTTTCCATAAGAACATTAGACGCCGTCCTCCTCTATATGTTTGTGGGGCAGGCTCGCAGCCTGCGCGGGGCTCCCAGCCCGGCTGCGCGTCCTGTGATCTAATGCAACAATGTGCAACCTATTCCGCCTCTTTCCTTGCCTTTTGTTCGTCCCCACCCTCTCGGTGGCTGCCCCCAAGCGCCCCATCGCCGAAACCGACCTGTACTCCTTTCGCTGGATCGCTTCGCCCCAGATCTCGCCGGATGGCGCGAAAATCGTCTACACGCTCGTCACCGTAAATGCCAAGCACGACAACTACGAAACGTCGCTGTGGATCATCCCCTTCGCCGGAGGCGCCGCGCGTCCGCTCACCGCCGGAACGCACGATTCGTCCGCGTGCTGGTCGCCCGACGGCCGCACCCTGGCCTTCCTCCGCGTACCCGAGCAAAAGGACCAAAAGGACCAAAAGGACAGCGCCGGCAAGCCCCAACCACCGCAAATCTATTTACTTTCTATGGATGGAGGCGAAGCGCGCCAGCTTACCGACCTCCCTAAAGGTGCCAGTGGCCTCGCATGGTCGCCCGATGGCCAGCACATCGCCTTCCTGTCCACCACGCTTCCCAAAGACTTCGACAAGAAGCCCGATACGAAAAAGGATGGAAAAGATGAGGAACCGAGCGACGTCCGCGTGATCGTCAAGGCCGAGTACCGCATGAACGGCGAAGGATACTATGAGCCGGATCGGCCCACGCATATCTGGAGCGTGCCTGTGCCCGCCACACTCGCCGCCGTGCAGAAAGCCACCCAGGTGACCACCGGCGAGTTCAGCGAATCGGATATCGTCTGGTCTCGCCCCGGCGCGCACGATGCCGCAAAAATCTACTTCACCTCCAACCGCGTGCGCGAGCCTTATTACGAGCCCCCGCACGACGAGATCTACGCCGTCAACGCGGCCGGCGGCGACATCGTCAAAGTCGCCGGTATCGACGGTTCCATCGACTCCATCGCGCTCAGCCCCGACGGCGGCCATATCGCCTTCGTCGGCTCGCTCAATGCCGGCGATGGCCTGCCGCAGCGCTCTTACAGCCAGCCGGATCTCTTCATCGCCTCCACGGAGCCCGGCGCTGCTCCCCGAAATCTGACCGCGGCCTATGACTTCGATATCGGCGGCGGTGTGGGCGGCGATCAGGCTCCCCCGCGCGCCGGCGGTGCATCGAAGCCATATTGGAGCGCCGACGGCCGCAGTATCTTCGTCGATTCCGCCGAAGAGGGCCGCGCCAATCTCAAGCGCATCGACGCGGAAACCGGCAAGGTCGAACCGTTCACCCGGGGCGATCACAGCGTCTTCTCCTATAGCGCCACGCCCGACGGATCGAAGACCGCCCTGCTGATCTCGTCGCCGACCAACATCGGCGATTTGTTCGTGATGGCCGGCCTTCCCGGCCATGTCGACCGTCTCACTCATATCAATGACGAGCTGTTCGCCGCGCTCAAACTCACCGAGCCCGAAATGATCTGGTACAAGAGCTTCGATGGCCGCCGCA
>Ga0302325_10023422_pt1 | contig 12868 bp, 9 predicted proteins | sample Palsa_T0_2_FD_201948 | JGI IMG/M metagenome (GOLD analysis project Ga0302325, IMG submission 201948) | Peat permafrost microbial communities from Stordalen Mire near Abisko, Sweden - Palsa_T0_2 | ecosystem: Environmental > Terrestrial > Soil > Palsa > Peat permafrost | place: Sweden: Abisko... | reverse complement strand
TAGTTTCCTAATTTGACGGCTAGCGTTCCTCAAACCAGATCACCACACAAAGCGTGCCGTTGCCTTGGGTGGGGGCAGCCGCGACGTTCCTGACTGACTGACCGGGGATCAAGTTCGTCCATCCACTCTGCCGCGGCGTCATCATAACGGATAACCCATAGGATCCTTCGCTAGAAGCAAGTCGCAAGCTTATGACGTGACGACAACCTCCACTGACATGCCTGCGAAGGCGTCGGTCGTCCCTACGAAATTGCCGGACACTGGAACGGCCTGTTGGATGTCGCGTACGACGGCGACGGGTATTAGGTTGAAGCCGCCGACGCTGCGATTGGTCGGATCGAAAGTGACCCAGCCTGCGCCCGGGACAAAAACCTCTGCCCATGCGTGGGTTGATCCCGCATCACTCGACCCGACGCTTTGCTGATCGGGATTGTAGAGATAGCCAGAGACGATTCGCGCGCCGAACCCGAGACTGCGCACCCCGTCCGCAAAGAGCACCGCGAAATCCCGACACGATCCCCAGCCGCGATCCAGAGTCTGGATTGGAGACTGGGTGCCCTCGTCATCCCGGCCCTGATAGCGGATCCAACTCGTGACGCCAGCGCTCAGGTCTTTCAGTAGCGAGAGCGTGTCAGTCGATGGGCCGCGGACGAATGCGCGCGCCCAATCGCGCAACCGTCCCGTCGGGTCCGGGTATTGCTGTCTCGTCAAAGCGCCAAGGTCGATCCATTCTTCGTCGGAGTACCGGAACGGGTAGACAATCGCAGAGGCTGCGATGCTGAAGACAGGCCAGGCAACTGCATCGAGCTGGAGTTCCGAGACACTGTTGATTTCGAGGCTATCGGTCATGGTCTGGAAGGTGGCGGTCGCGACTGCGTTGCCAAAAACATCGTGCGCCCAGGTCACCACGGCCTCGGGTGTTATCGTAACGTGGCTGGAAATCAAATGCAGATCTCGGTTTTCGCGCGGTCGAAGCATTAAGCGGTGGGGTCCGAGAGCCACCGGCTTGTTGAAGCGATAGGCCGTTTTGTGATGAATTTTGAGCGAGATCAACGAAATCTCCAATCCGTGCAGCCGAAGCTTCGGTCCCCACCTCTGCTAATTCAAAATATATAGGCGTCGACCACGCGGCGCTCACGCGGAACGATGAAATCCAGGTCACGGATTTTGGTTAGGCGACCCGCCATAATGACACGGTCTCTGGGTTCGATTAGTCGGATATTCGACTGCCCCAAGTTCGGACAGGAAACTAAGATTTCCCAAAATCCTGTAGCCGCCTCGGCGTGTCATCCGCGCATGGAAAAAGCGGCAGGTCAGCAAAGACCGGTGTGTTGCGCCATCGTTCGTTTCAGGTCGCTTTCTAAGAACGGCTTTCGGATGAGTGCAAAACCGCGACCATTGTGCGCGTGACCCGATAGAACGATCACTTTCAATCCTTCCCGCATCTGCCTGGCTTTTTCGGCGAGTTCGTATCCGTCCATACCGGGCATGTTTATGTCAGTGATCAGAACTTCAATTCGGCCGTCCGCAGAGAGCTTGCGCAAAGCGTCGTTTCCACCTCGCGCCGTGACTACCTCACATCCGAGGTCTTCCAGCATAGACGCGGTCACATCCAACACCATGGCCTCGTCATCGACTACAAGCACAACGCGGGACACGACAGCGTAGCTCCCAGTTAATACCAACAAACGACAACTGGCGAGGCAAACGCTTGTTCCGGCGCGGCATTTTTTGCGCTGCACGATGTCGGTTCCTGGCCCGTCGCGCCATTTGCGACTTGGCCGCGATTCGGCCGCTTGCGAGGAACAGCAGACATTGATCCGCACCAGCGCCGAATGCTTTGGCAGCGTTTGAGCCTTTCGACACGCCGCGAGCGTCTTAGCCGCTCATTCACTGGGTCTAAATAGCAAGGCTGAACGGGACCCGAGCCGGGGCATTTTTTGCGCGCCGGCTTGTCAGATTGTCCGACGGAGTCCAGTCACTTTTTCCTGTAAGGCGCCGCGAGAACGATGGTTCTTTCCTGCCCCGCGAAGCGGGGAAGGGGGACCATCTGAAGCTCGCGTGAGCGAGCGAAGGATGGTGGAAGGGGTGTCAACGCTGAACAACGCTTTTGACTCGACGCCCCTCCACCATGCGGAGCTTGTCGTCGGGCCGGCCACTTCGGGCGACAGCGCGTCCCGCGCGTGAACGCGCGACTGCCCGTTGGCATGGTTCCCCTCCCCCACTTCGCGGGGGCGGATGAAGAAAGGACGCGGGAACTGATACGCTCGAACCAATCGGACGCTGCGGCGTCATAGCGATGTTCCCCATGGAGAGCACCATGCCCCACCTTTTCCCTCCCTCACCGCTTGCCACGGCAGCCGACCCGACAGCCGCACTCGCGCACCTGCAAAACCTTGTGCCGAACCGGCGCGGCCTTCTGCTGGCGCCACTTCTTGCCGCATTGCCGGCCGGTTTGCTCGCCGGTTCCGCGGCCGCGCTCGACCCGAACCAGACGCAAATCACCGAGCCCGACGCATTTTCCTGGAAGGGGGGTTGGGGCGGCGGGCCGTTGCATTCGATCGAGACCGCGAGCGTGTTCGGCTCGACCGACAAACCGGGCCAGTATGTGGTGCTGGTGCGCTGGTATCCGGGCTTCATGAGCGCGCCGCATGATTACGCCACTGACCGGCTGTGCTTCGTTCTCTCCGGCACGTGGTGGGTTAATTCCGGCGCCGATTTCGCGCCGCAGGCGACCGTGCCGGTGCGCGCCGGCGGCTTCGTGCGGCGGGTGGCGCGCACGCCGCATTACGACGGCGTCAAGAAAGGTGAGAAAGAACCGGCGGTGATCGGCATTTTCGGCGAAGGCCCAATCGACATAAAGCTCATGGATCCGTCGAAGCCGCCGGTAAGGGAGGTTTAGGCTGGGCGCGAAAGCGCGCAACCTTAGGCCGACGGCACCGTTTTCTCGACCGCCTCGATAAGTAGTTTACGTGACATTCCATTCGCAAGCGGCAGCTCGATTTCGTCGCCCTCCTCTGCATCGAGTACAGCAACGCCTAATGGCGAGCTAACGGAGAGGCGTCCTTTCTCAAGGTCGTTCGCGCCCTCAATTAGACGCGCGGAAATCCGTTTCTGATCGTCGGAAAAAACGAGCACGACTTTATCCCCTAGTGCGATGGCCGGTATGGAATCTGCCGAAAGGGCCACCTGAAGGCCGCCATTCGGTGTTTCGGCAACCGGACCAGAAACGGTTACGTCATGAAGGGGCACTTCGGGAATAATTAGAGGCTCTTCGCCTGTGGGTCGCGGATGCGCAACTCGATGCTCGGTGAATAACTGGAGCACCTTATCCGAGCGATGGGTCGGAATGGGCTCAATCCCGAGGCGCGAGAGGATCGCGAAAAGATCATTCATTACGCCATCGGGATCACGATAGAAGCTCGAGGCAAAACAGCGCCAGAATCGCCAGCCAACACGCTCGAGCGTGCGCTGCCGCCGCATATCTTGCTGCCATTGCTCCGGGCCGTGAAAGCGATCACCGTCGCATTCAACGGCAAGCCGCACGCCGTTTGCGCCCTCGACAATCATATCGATGCGATAACCCAGCGATCCGACCTGCGCTTGTACCCGATAACCGCGGTCTAGCAATCGCTGCATCAGATCGCGTTCGAAATTCGACTCGCAGGACGAAAGTGCGTCTTCGATTTCTTCGCGGTCGGGCATCGGATTTTCAAAATGCGCTATAAGGCGAGCTTTCAGATCGCTGGGATTTAACTCATCGCGCTTGACCGAGCGCACCAACACCGCGCGGTCACGCGCTCTCGAGACGGCAACATTGAAGCGCTGCTCGTATCGCAGCATCGTCAACGCCGTACTGCTGGTGGAATCCGCAACCATGGAAAGAAAGACAATGTCCCGTTCCGATCCCTGGAATGTGGCGCTGTCGCCGCAAAGGATCGCATGCCGCTGCATAATCTCTTCGCCAACGGTATCGGACAATGCTTGCCGGATATATTCTGCTTGTTCTTTGCCGATCAAAGAGATCACGCCGATGGTGCGCTTTTGCATTTCGGGACGCTCAACTAGCGCGACGATCTCCTCAACGATAACGTCAGCCTCTGCGCGATTGATTTTCTTACTCTTTCCGCGCGCTCCATGCGGCACATAAATATCAATCAGAGGTGGGTCGAGGCGTTCATGCGCCGCAGGAATCCGCAACGGCAACATCTTCTCGGGATAAAACTGCATCGAGAAACGGATAATCGGCTCGACGCAGCGAAAATGCTCCTTCAGCATAAGACGCTCATTGGAAAATACCGCGCGCATCAGGTCATAGACGCTCTCACCAGGTTCAAGCAGACTCTTAAAGGGCATCTCTCCAAGATAATGGTGCCGCAATTGGTTGACTTTCTCTTGAGTCACAAATGGCGGAGTTGGACTAACTTGGCGATCATCGCCGACGATCAAAATCTTCCTACCTCGCAAAAGGGCAGGAAGCTCGGTAACATCAGATTGCGAAGCCTCGTCAACGATCACCAGATCAAGCACGCCGAGTTCGGCAGGAAGTTGCTCCGCGACGCGCCAAGTCGGCATGATCCAGCACGGTACTGCCCCATAACAGCGTGCCATCGCGTCGCGCGCTGTTTTCCGATGCATACCGGCGGTCCTTCCGGTTCCACGTCCAATCCGGGCGAGCGCGCGGACGAATTCCACGAGCGCCGTTTTGATCGCTGGTGAAAGACGTCGGTCGAGCTCATAAAAGGTCCGCTCGCGTACGATTTCTGCGTAGAGCTTGCGAGAACGCTGCTCCGCACGATCGCGCTCCGCGGAAAGGCTCGTGAGCTTGTGGCGGGCATCAATTCGTTCGAGAGCTGCATCGGCGGCAGCGTAATCCCAGGCGTCGCGCCATGAGACCGGCGTGATCACTTGGTCCGAGCCAGCCGGCTCATGCCGCAACCGCTGAGCCCATATGGGCGCTCCAGCCAACCCGATTGCTTCAGTAACTGCTTTGATAACCTCGAAATCGCGAGACAGCAGTTTGAGTTGATCCAACCGATGCAATACACCGTTCCATGTTCTCGCGAGGCGATCAGATGCTATCGCTGTCGCACCGACGACCGCCGTCAGAAACTCCCTGACGACATGAGAAGTACGATCATTGCCGGAGAAAATCTCGGTGATGCGGCGGCGCGAATGTTCCGCTGAAGCAAGCCGTGCGGCACTCGTGCCCGCGCGGATTTGGTTCGCAAGCGCTCGGCAGAGACCTGAATCGCCGCTTAGGCTTTCAATCGCAAACGCATTTGCAGTGGCCGATGCAAGTAAATTCCGCTCCCCACGCGCCTGATCGCAAGTCGCAAGTAGAGCAGCGCCAAGGTCAATTGCGGCCTTAGCATTTTCACCAATTGGCGCGCCAATCTCTCGAGCTAAACTTTCCCAGCGCGCGCGCGCTTCGCGCTCGCGAACGAGGTTCGCCAGAACGGCGGCGACATGGTGCCACGCCATTTGATCTGCGTCGGATATCGATGCGCCATCGAGGCGAATGCTAGTAACGAGCGTCTTGGCGGCACCCTTTCCAATCGCGACAAGTGGCCACAATTTCTGCCCCGCCGCGGCACGCTTAACTGCGTCACATGCGTCCTGATTGTCGAGGAGGCCGGATGGAATCTCGGTCGCCCGTTTGAGCAACGCGGCACGTTCATTAGCAGCGGCAACCGACTCCTTTACCCGCTCACGCAAGCGTTCGCACCACGCGTTCTCGTCGCCCCTCACGATAGCGAGGCGAAATGGTTCGGCCCAGGGGGCGATCTGGCACGCGTCCCGGAGTCTAGCGAGGTCGTCTAGATTCTGCGCAAGCGTCTGCAACCGTGTTATAGCTTCAGGGTCGATCCGAAGCGTGCTAGCCGGACCTGAGGCAGCATTCCGTCCATGCGCTGCAGCAGCCAGTAGATCCTCATGACACCGGACGACATCAGCGGCGCCCGGAACATCGTTGGAGGAAGGAAGGCGCGCATCGAGATGATCGAGGAGATCACCGCAACGCCGTCGTGCGTCATAAAGCGTTGCTATCTCGCGATCGGAAAGTCCCGCCTCAGCGGAGAATTTCGAAGGCCGATCGGAAAACCAAGCGTACGAATCGCGTTCCTTGACGATACGATGGGCGAGTTCGGCTGGCATTTCCGCGCGAGGCCCAATTTTGGTTAAGTGCGCGGCGGCAAGGCCCTCAAGCTCAAGATCGATCGCGCGAATGCGCTCCTGCAAACCCTGCAACTCCTTTTCCAACCGCGCAACATTGGCGCGACGATTCTGAGGTTGAGCCCCCTCAACTACGCCCTGAATTTCCCGGATAGCGCTTTCAATCTGGCGCAGCCCCTCACGCTCATTTGACAAAACCGAGATCGCCAACGGCTGCACTTCTTTTGGAAGCTGTTCTTTCAAGACCGAAAGTGCCGCCTCTGCGCGTGAGACCACAAGCACGCGCTGCCCGGTCGCCATCGCATGGCAAATCAGGTTGGCGATGGTGTGGGTCTTGCCTGTGCCTGGTGGTCCTTGCACGACGAGACCATCTGAACGCGAGAGCCTGCGGATAATTTCGAGCTGATCATCGTTGAAGGCTTTGGGAAAAAATATATCCGTAAGGCCGACTGGTTCGTGTGAAATTTCCGCGCCGGTTGTTGTCGCGCCAATGTGCGGGCTTAAAGGGAGCCAGCCGTCCTCTCCTACTTCCTGAGACGGATGAGTTACTAGCCGTTCGGCCAAACCTTCGATTTTCTTTTCCTCATTTCCTGCTGAGCGGCGAAGCCGGTCGATGTCTTCCAGCACAAAATGCTGCGATCGCGGTCGCGCAAAGAGCACCCACCTATCGGTCACCCGCGGGCCTTCCGACGCCCCTCCGCTTAGCGGGGCTGACGCTGTTTCCGGCTCGTAAGCCCCCCCTGGATCGAGCCTCGCTCCCGCTGCTGACAAAATCGGCTCGAACGTTTCGCGCGCGAAAGGCGAAATTCCCTCGTCTTCAGCGGCGCGATGAATCTCCCGGTGAATAAGATCGGCAAGAGTAATGAGACTGGCGCTGCCGAGCTCTTCGTAGGGTTAAGGTCAAAAAGAGCATCTGTCGCAGTGGGCCGCACGCGGATCAGACCTGCCCGGCCATCATCAAGCTCAATCTCAACCCGCCGTTCGAGCAAGGGACGGTCAATGATCTTACCGTCCTTCTGCCAGTAAACGATGCCGATTCCCCAAATAACCTCGATAGGGCTCTCAGTCGCGCCGACTTCGAGAAGCTGAAAAATCTTATAGAGCACCTGATAGAGCGTGATCGTCTTTCGGCGCGGTAACTCTGCCAACGACCAGGGCTGCCATGACTCTTTGAGCCATGTTGTAATGGCCTCGCCTACCTCGGGGCGATCTTCGAGCCTAAGGATTAGGTCGAACCGTGCTGGAGAGTTTGACGCTTCGCCTTTCTTTCGAGGGGCCTCTGATACGTCATCGACACGCACTTCCCCGCCGGCAAGGGCGATGTCTCGTTCGGATGCAGTCACGGTTACAATTCGCTGAGCGAGTATTTCCGGCGCGTGCGCGGGGTCAGAAGTAACTGCGATCCACGGAGCCAATTCCTTGGGTGTGACGGGCGGCTCTTTGCGCGACAGCCGCTCCACCTCCAGCCAAACGGTGCCTTCCTCGTCTCTTAGATCGTGGCGTACGCCTGGGAGGTCTTGGGTCTCGGCTTTCGTAACGGCGAAGGTTGAACCGTCGGGGAGGCGATATTCCGAAAGTCTGAAGGCCACCCGCTCATCGAGACGCACCACCTGCTCGACGTAATCGAGCAGGCCAACAAGTTTTTGGCGCAAATCCGGCATCGATTCCGTCCTCACCCCAGGTCGTCATCACACCCCGCCAATCGAAATGATGCAACTGCTAGTTTATACTCGTTTGCCCCGTGTGCTCGGTTGTATAAATCCGCCCTCAGCAAACGCGGTCACTTTTTCCTTGACACGCTGTCACTGTTTCGGTTATGGCATAATCACCTCGCTTTGTGCAGGGCGCCGTTCCGGACGGCATGCCGAGACAGCGAATGCGAGGTGCGGTGCCCGCGCGCGGATCTTTTTGCCAATCCGCTCCCGGGCGGCTTCGGGTCCCCGGTCGACCGGCACAAAGACCGGTCCGCACGGAGCGTGCTTAACCGCGGCATGTTGTTTTCTTTTTGGTTGGCGAAGCGGAAGAAACATCCGTTAGCGGCCGCCGCGGGAAATCCGGTTCTGGAGCTGAGCCATCGGGGTAGTAGCCGGTGGCGAGTGCCGCAAGCGTGAGCGCCGAAAGGCGGCGTGCCGCACGGCACGCTGCCGCGCTTGACGCGGACATTGGTTGGACAATGCGCCTTTCGGCGCTCCGCTTCCCTGTTTTGCTGGAGGCGCTTTGTAGGGTGGGCTGAGCGCGAGCGAAGCCCACGCGGATGAAACTTAGCAGAAAGACGTGGGCACGGCGCTTTGCGCCTTTGCCCACCCTACTCCGTCGTGGCTTGGCAAAACTCGGACGCGAAAAACGCGCCGCGGGAACGAATGACCTCATCCTGAGGTGCGAGGCGCGTCAGCGCCGAGCCTCGAAGGATGCAAGCAGCAATGTAGTGGCCTTCCTCCTTCGAGGGCCGCTATTTTGCGTCGAAGACGCGCGTGAACGCGCTTTTGGCGGCCACCTCAGGATGAGGAACACGAATGCGTCGAGGGAAGGCTTCTTTACGTCGTCATTGCCGGACTTGATCCGGCAATCTATGCGGGATCGACGCTCGCGAAGATTCGCCGCAGGTTTTTCGTTTGCCGCCCCCCTGCATGGACCACCGGGTCAAGCCCGGTGGTGACGAAGAAAGGGTTCACCTCGTCCCGTGTGCAGGAAGAGGTCGATTTGCGGGCCAACGGGTCCGGCAGCGTGGGGTAGTGCCGCTTCCGTTTCCCTGAACTCAGTGGAGAGCAGCTCCGCGCTTGATATCGCCTTGCGGCAATGTCGTTGGCGCGGATCGCACTTTGACTTGGTGTTTCGGGAATTCGTCGCGCAGCGACATTGCTGCTCGCAGCGCCTCGACAAATCGTTCGTGCGTCGACTTAACGTGGCCATCAAGCTGGACGACAAAGAGTTCGTGGTGGAGAACGGCAAGACGATCGTGATCGCTCATAAGACGCCTCCAAAGCGTTTCGGGACATCGATCCCGAGCCCGGCTATTCGTCGGCGACCCTCATGCTTCGCGGAATCTGTTAATTTTTAACTAAATGCTTCGCAGTGCCGACGCATTGAACGCGGGATCGCAGCCGGACGTAGAGCCGGCGTCTCTGCGATTTTTCAGTCTCGCCGTCGGGCGCTAGAGTCGGCTCGCGGCTTTGAGCCTTTCGCCGTTGCCGCACAAGGAGTTAGACGGTGAACGTTCCCTTATCCGATGCCGCGATAACATCGGCGGGCTTAAGTCCCGTCTTAAGGAATTTACGGGACTTTTGACGCAAATTATCTCCGACCGCGAGCAGTGATGTCCAAGACGCCCAGCGCATCGCGCGAGAGAGGCTCGCCCGGCGCCGCCGAGGCGCCCTCGACCAAGCGGCGCCTTGCCATCCAGCATGTGCGCGAAGCGCGCGACCGGCTGACCTCAACCAGCGGCACCCGGCCGGTATTCGACTACGAATTGCTGCGCCAGTTCGCGCAAAACCGCCTGTCCGGTTCGCTGGTCATTATGCTCTTGGTGATCACGATCGGGCTCCTCTCCGGGCTATGGACCGGCGCGTTGTCCTGCGCGACCTGGACCGCCGGCGCGCTGACCATTCACCTCGTGATTGTGCGTGCGTGCCGCGAATTTCTCCGCACCGCGCCGGCGGCGGTCAAACTGCACGCGTGGCGGCTACGTTTTATCCTGCTCGATCTGTTTTTCGGCGTGGCCTGGACGTTTTTGCTGGTGCAGCCGATCGGCGCCGACGAGCAGGCCTCAACCTTCATGGTCTTTGTCATGCTGTTGGTGGTGGCAGTCTCGAGCATGCTGGCGGCGAGCTTGCCGGTTGCCGTCCTGGCGCTGACTTTGCCGGTGACCGTTGCGATCGCGCTCGACTTCATCCTCAAGGGGACGCTGCATGATTCCATCCTCGCCGTCATGGTGCTGGCGGCGGAGGCCTACTTTTCGCTGTTGGCCTATCGGCTTTATTCGAACATGCTCGCCACGCTCGAGGCGCGCGCCGAGAAGGAGGCGCTGTTCGGCGAGCTGGAACAGTCGAAATCCATTTCCGACGAAGCGCGCCGCCGCGCTGAGGCCGCCAATATCGCCAAGTCACGCTTCTTGGCGCAGATGAGTCACGAGCTGCGCACCCCGCTGAACGCCATTCTCGGCTTCTCCGAAGTCATGAAGGCCGAGATTTTCGGCACGCATTCGGTGCCGATGTATAAGGACTATGCCGCGGACATCCACAGTTCCGGGGTGCACTTGCTCAACCTGATCAACGAAATCCTCGACCTGTCGCGCATCGAGGCCGGCCGTTACGAGCTCAACGAGGAAGGCGTGTCGCTTGGCCGCGTCGTGGAGGATTGCCACCACTTGCTCAAGCTGCGCGCCAGCAATCGCGGCATCACCATCCATGAAATGTTCGAGCCTGATATGCCGCGGTTGTGGGCGGACGAGCGCGCGGTGCGCCAGATCTGTCTCAATCTTCTGTCCAACGCCATCAAGTTCACGCCGCAACACGGCGAGATCTGGCTCAAGGTCGGATGGACCGCGTCGGGTGGACAATACATGAGCGTGAAGGATACCGGGCCGGGCATTCCGGAAGAGGAAATTCCGGTCGTGCTCGCTTCGTTCGGCCAAGGTTCGAACTCCATCAAATCCGCCGAACAAGGCGCCGGCCTGGGCTTGCCCATCGCCAAGAACCTCATCGACCTGCACGGCGGCACATTCACGCTGAAATCGAAACTGCGTATCGGTACCGAAGTGATTGTCACTTTCCCGCCGGAGCGGGTGATGTCGGCGCTGGGGCCGATTTCCGACAGCCCGGCCCCGCCGATCCAGCCGCAAGTTGACACGGCGTCCGCATCCGATAATTCGACCAAGCGCGCGCGGCGCGCGCTGTTCGGCGCCTAACAAATAACGCGGCGCCCCTCGCCGTATGCTGATCAAAGCTGAGGAACGAATTCGTGCGCCGACGGCTGCTGTGGTTTCTTCTGGGAGCGGTACTGATCGCGCTGGTCGTCATCATCGCCCGCCGCGGCGAGGATGCCGCGGGACTTTCAGAAGCCGACCTCGGATCGCTGGCGCAAAAGATCGTCATCCTGGTGGTGGCAGGCGCCGTCGCGCTGATGCTGTTTCGCGAACGTTTCGCGCAGGCGCTGACCGCGGCGCTGTTTTGGGTGGTGCTCGCGCTCGTTCTGGTCGTCGGTTATTCGTATCGGTTCGAATTGCACGACGTCGCCGACCGGGTGATGGCGGAGCTCGCGCCCGGACACGCCACAACCCAGGGCCGCACGGTCCAGGTGGCGCGCGCGGCGAACGGCGACTTTGCGGTGACGGTGCAAATCAACGGCGCCAAAGTCTCGATGGTGCTCGATACCGGGGCTAGTTCGGTTGTCCTGACGCGCGAGGACGCCAAGGCGGCCGGCCTGCCGCTCGAAGTCCTCACCTACACCGTGAGCATCGACACCGCGAACGGCCGCACCCAAGCGGCGCCGGTCACGCTCGATCGTGTCGGCATCGGCGGCCTGGTTGAGCATTCCATTGCGGCTTTGGTCGCCCAGCCCGGTCAACTTAAAGCGAGCCTCCTCGGCATGAGCTTCCTCAACCGACTGCAAAGCTGGGAGGTGCGCGGCGACCGGCTTTTGCTGCACGCCTATCCATGACGATCGCTCCGCGCGGGCGGCTTAAATCAAATTGATCACGAAACGCAGCGACACCAGAAGCAGAAAGCAGCCGAACGCCACTTCGAGCCGTCGCCGCGACAGCCGATGGGCGAATCGCGCGCCGTAGGGCGCCAAGAAGCTTGCGACCGGCGCCACCACGACAAGCCCGATCAGCGACACAAAGCCGAGCGAGAACGGCGGCAATTGCGCCTCATGCGGCAAGCCGGCAAGCGCAAAGCCGATGGCGCCGGCAGTGCAGACCGGCACGGCAACCCCGGAAGACGTCGCGATCGCATTGTGAATGGGCTTGCCGTAGAGCGTCAGGACAATGGTCGAGATCGCGCCGCCGCTTACGCCCATCAGCGAACCGCAAAGCCCGATGCCAAAGCCGTACAAGATCATCGGCAGGGTGCCGGGCAATTGCGTTGCGATATTGAGCCGGTCGCCGGCGAATAGAAGCTTCGCGGCAATGAGGCTTGCAATCACCACAAAGGCCAACGTGAGCACCATTGCGGGAGCGAAAGCGGCAATGGTCGCGCTGCACGCAACTCCGATGATCGAGGGCAGCGCCCATTGTCTGATCACGCCCGGGATCACGAAGCCGTGGGCGCGGTGGGTGAGATAGGATCGTATGGTCGTGGGAATGACAATCGCAATCGAGGTGCCGAGGCAAAGCTGCATCCGCACGTCTTCGGGCACACCGAACGCGCGAAAGCACTCGAAAAGTACCGGCACAATGATCGAACCGCCGCCGACGCCGAACAGCCCGGCGAGCAGCCCACTGATCACGCCTCCAACCAAAATCAGCAGAACGAGCCAAAAGATTTCGTTAAGGCTAACCCCGTAGAGCATTTGGACTGATGCTTTCCGGGCTGCGCGTTTAGGCCGCGATCAATTCGGGATCGTAATCCCCAATCAAGGCAAGCGCCCCGAGCAAAAGCTCCGCGCCCGCTTTGGACGTGGCGGCGCCGGCCAATGCGCGGCGATACGCTCGCGCGCCGGGAACGGCGCGAAACAAGCCGTGCAAGTGCCGCGTGAT